>LNFM01004719.1_pt1 | contig 24668 bp, 20 predicted proteins | sample 596031 | NCBI WGS metagenome assembly LNFM01 (sample SAMN04254537, study PRJNA301005) | activated carbon metagenome | isolation source: dual media filters at the Ann Arbor, Michigan drinking water treatment plant | place: USA: Ann Arbor | reverse complement strand
GCATTGCACCGCCCTTTTTCCATGCACAGGCTCAGCTCAGGTGTTTGCCGATGAGCCCAGCGATCTCGAACATCGTTACCTTGTCCTTGCCAAAGACGGGCTTGAGCTTGGCGTCGGCATTGATGCTGCGCTTGTCCTTGGGGTCCTGCAGGCCCTGGGCCTTGATGTAGTCCCAGAGTTTCTTGACGACCTCGGTGCGTGCCACTGACTCGCTGCCGATCACCGCGGCCAGTTCGGAACTGGGGGTCAGGCCGGCAGACGTTTTGCGTGGTGCCTTGGCGGTGGCGGTTTTGGCTGCAGCCTTCTTGGCTGGTGCTTTTTTGGCGGTTGCTTTTTTCGCTGCGGTTTTCTTCGCAGCCGGACCGGTGGCCTTGGCGACGGCCGCACCCAGGGACTTGGCCGCCGTCTTGCGCGGAGGGAACTTGGACGGCGCGAACTCGAAAGCGACCTTGTTTTCCTCCGCGCTCCAGGCCAGGAAGGCCTTGAAGGGGCGGCGCGTGCGCATGGAGACGAACTTGTCCAGCAGGTCGGTCTTGCCCGTGCTCAGCAGCTTGCTCATCTGCTCGCGCTCGATGGGTTGTTGCAGGATGATCTGACCGCTCTTGAAGTCGCAGCTCGGCGTGGGCTGGGCCAGGGTGGGCACCGTTCTTTCGCAGACGTAGTTCTTGCCGTGTTCGTACACCGCGCCACCGCATTTGGGGCAGGCGCCCAGGGTTTCCTTGGCGGAGAAGTCCACCAGCTCCCCGGTTTCCTCGGCCTTGTCGTCGCCGAAGTCGAACTCGAGCTTGTAGTTCTTGGTCTCGTCGTCGAATTTGATAACCATCTCGGCCGTGAAGGGCCAGCCGGCCTTGGAGCGGAAGCCGTCCAGCGGGCCAATGCGCTTGTCGCGCAGGAATTGCTCCACCTCGGCCACTTCGAAAGTGCGGCCGGCCGGCGTCTTGCCGAACGAGAAGCCGCAGCCCTCACCCTCACCTTTTGGGCCGGTGCAGGTGTAACGACGGTAGTTTTCCTTCACCACGCCGCCGCAGTTCGGGCAGGGCGTGCTCAGCGTGGCGTAGTCGCCAGGCACGGTGTCCCGGTCGTACTCCTTGGCCTTCTTGACGATGTGCTCGGTCATGGCGGCGATCTCGCGCATGAACTCCTCGCGCGAGAGCCGGCCGTGTTCCATCTCCGACAGCTTGTATTCCCACTCGCCGGTCAGTTCAGGCTTGGAGAGCTCTTCCACGCCCAGGCCACGCAACAGGGTCATGAGCTGGAAGGCCTTGGCGGTGGGAATCAGCTCGCGGCCTTCGCGCAGCATGTACTTCTCGTTCAGCAGCCCCTCGATGGTGGCTGCGCGCGTGGCCGGTGTGCCCAGGCCCTTCTCGTGCATGGCTTCGCGCAGTTCGTCGTCCTCGATCATCTTGCCCGCGCCTTCCATGGCCGATAGCAGCGTGGCTTCTGAATAACGTGCCGGGGGACGGGTCTTGAGGCCCTTCGGTTCCACGCTGTGGGTCTTGACCTTCTCGCCCGCCTGCACTGGCACCAGAGTCTTGCTGCTGCCCTCGCCAGGCGCCAGTTCGTCCTCGGCTTCCTTGCCGTAGATGGCCAGCCAGCCCGGCTTGACCAGCACTTTGCCTTCGCTCTTGAAGTTGTGACCGGCGGCCGTGGTGATGCGGGTGGTCACCTGGTATTCGGCGCTGGGAAAAAAGATCGCCATGAAACGACGTGCCACCAGGTCGTACAGCTTCTGCTCGGCGTCCGAGAGGCCGCTGGGCGCCTGCAGCGTGGGGATGATGGCAAAGTGGTCGCTGACCTTGGCGTTGTCGAAGATGCGCTTGTTGGGCTTGACGTAACCGGCCTTGAGCGCCGTGGCCGCGTGCGGCGCGAGGTGCTTCATGCCGGAATCGGCCAGCATGCCAAAGGTTTCCTTGGCCACGGTGAGGTAGTCCTCCGGCAGGTGACGCGAGTCGGTCCGCGGGTAGGTCAGGGCCTTGTGGCGTTCGTAGAGGCTTTGCGCGATGGACAGCGTGGTCTTGGCCGAGAAACCGAACTTGCCGTTGGCTTCGCGCTGCAGGCTTGTCAGGTCGAACAGCATGGGCGAGGCCTGGGTGCTGGGCTTGCTCTCTTCGCTCACCGTGGCGGTCTGGCCGCGCACGGCATCGGCAATGGCCGTGGCCTCCTTCTCGTTCCAGACGCGGTCGGCGCGCTTCTCGGCGTCGTCCTCGGTCTTCTTCCACTTCGGGTCGAACCACTTGCCTGCGTAGTCGCCGGCCTGGGCGCCGAAGCTGGCATGCACCTCCCAGTAGTTGCGGCTGATGAACTTGCGGATCTGCTCCTCGCGTTCCACCACCACCGCCAGGGTGGGCGTCTGAACCCGGCCCACGGTGGTGAGGAAGAAGCCGCCGTCACGCGAATTGAAGGCGGTCATGGCGCGCGTGCCGTTGATACCCACCAGCCAGTCGGCCTCGGAGCGGCTGCGTGCGGCATCGGCCAGGGGCAGCATCTGCTTGTCGCTGCGCAGCTTGTCGAAGCCGTCGCGTATGGCCTGGGGCGTCATGCTTTGCAGCCACAGGCGCGAGACCGGCTTGCCCAGGGGCTTGGCGCCGCCGGCGTACTGCTCGATCAGGCGGAAGATCAGCTCGCCTTCGCGGCCTGCGTCGCAGGCGTTGATGAGCTGGCCCACGTCCTTGCGCTTGGCCAGCTTGACCACGGCGTTCAGGCGCGTCTTGGTCTTGTCGACGGGCTTGAGGTCGAAGTGCGGCGGAATCACCGGCAGGTGGGCAAAGCTCCACTTGCCGCGTTTCACGTCGTACTGCTCGGGCGCCTGGATTTCCACCAGGTGGCCGACGGCGCTCGTGACGACGTAGTTGTCGCTCTCGAAGTGTTCATCGTGCTTTTCGAACTTGCCGGCCGTGGGCGTGAGGGCGCGCACGATGTCCTGGGCGACCGAAGGCTTTTCAGCAATGATCAGGGTTTTGCCTACAACTGCGTTTTTCATCTGACTACAATCCAGTTTCTCGTGCGCGCGTACGCGCACGCATACACGGGCGCGCCCACGCGCGCCCATACGAGTTCACCTTACCAAATTTTTCAGCAGTGTCCAAGAATCCCGTTTCCGAACCCGGCCGCCGTATCCAGACCCGCCGCTCCGGCGTTCATGGCAAGGGGGTCTTTGCCGTCCAGGACATCCCCAAGGGCGAAACCCTCATCGAGTACGTGGGCGAGGTCATCAACTGGAAGGAGGCGCTGCGCCGCCATCCCCATGATCCCAAGGATCCGAACCACACCTTCTATTTCCACGTCGATGAAGACCATGTGATCGACGCCAAGGTGGGCGGCAACTCCTCGCGCTGGATCAACCATTCCTGCGAACCCAACTGCGAGGCGGATGAGGAGGAGGGCCGCGTCTTCATCAAGTCGCTGCGCAAGATCAAGGCCGGTGAAGAGCTCAACTACGACTACGGCCTCATCATCGACGAGCCCTACACCAAGAAACTCAAGGCGGAATACCCCTGCTGGTGCGGCAGCGAACTCTGTCGCGGCACGCTGCTGGCACCGAAGGACGACGACAAGCCCAAGAAGGACAAGAACGCCAAAAAGTCCAAGAAGAAGAACAAGTCCAAGAGCGACAAGCGCTGAAGGACCTCGCCATGTTGCGTTGGCCGGCCGAAGCGATCTGGGAAGCGGTGGTGCCCACCCTGCCCGGCTTCACGGTCGAAGTGCTGCCGCAGCTGGACTCCACCAACACCGAGCTGATGCGCCGCGCCCGTGCCGGCCGGCTGGAGCCTGTTCTACTGGTGGCCGAAGCCCAGACCGCCGGCCGTGGCCGCCTGGGGCGGCCCTGGAGCAGCGGCGCGCAACCCGGGGACGTGCTGACTTTCTCCCTGGGCCTGCGCCTGCAGATGGCCGACTGGTCCGGCCTGTCGCTGGCCGTCGGCCTGAGTGTGGTGCAAAGCCTGCACCCCGATTTGCGGCTCAAGTGGCCCAACGATGTCTGGCTGGCTGACCGCAAGCTGGCTGGCATCCTGATCGAGACCACCCAGGTCGACGCGGCCCGCTACGCGGTCATCGGCGTGGGGATCAACATCACGTCACGGGACGGGACCGGTCTGAGCACGCCGCCGGCCTGGCTGCAGGAGCTGGTGCCCGGCACCGACGCGCCCCAGGCCCTGCTGCAGGTGGCCGCACCCCTGGTCCAGACCGTGCAGCGTTTTGAGGCCCAGGGCTGGGCACCTTTCCACCCCGCCTATGCGGCGCGGGATACGCTGGCCGGCCGCGAGGTGACCTTGAGCGACGGCAGCAATGGCCAGGCCCGGGGCGTGGATGGCAGTGGCGCGCTGCTCGTGCATACTGCTGCCGGGCTGAAGAAAATCTCCAGTGCCGAAGTCAGTGTCCGGCCCCTGAACTGAAGACCCCTCACCATGCTGCGCTTCCTCGTCCTGCTGCTGGTCCTGTTGAATGCGGGCTATTTCGCCTGGTCGCATGGCATGCTGCGCGCCTACGGCTGGGCCCCGGCCGAACAGACCGAGCCGCAGCGTCTGCAGCAACAGATCCGGCCCGAGGCCATCCTTGTCCTGCCGACCGAGGAGGCGCGCCGGGCCGAGCAGGTGGCACTGACGCCGCCCAAGCCGCCGGAGTGCCTGCAGGCCGGCCTGTTCGACGAGGCCCAGACCGAAGCCGTGCGCAAGGTTCTGGAAACCGCCTTGCCGGCCGGAGCCTGGTCCCTGGAAACGACGGTGGAGCCGGCCCGCTGGATCGTCTACATGGGCAAGTTTCCCAATGCCGCCGCGCTGGACAAAAAGCGCGTGGAACTGGACAAGATGAAGCTCAAGCTCCAGCCCCTGGACAACCCCGAATTGCAGCTGGGTCTGTCGCTGGGGCGTTTCGAGACCCAGGCCCAGGCCCAGACCTCGCTCAATACGCTGCAGCGTCGGGGCGTTCGTACGGCCCGTGTGGTCCTGGAGCGGCCCGAGCTCCGGCAGAGCCTGCTGCGTATCCCGGCCGCCGACGAAGCCCTGCGACCCAGGCTGGAAGAACTCAAGCCGGTACTGGGCGACAAGTCGCTGCGCAGCTGCCGCTGATCCGGGCGCTCGGGCTGGCCTTCAGTCCGGTGTCAGGTCGAAGCGCACCGTGAACCGCGCCCCTGGCGGCGTCTGTCCGCGGTGGGTGTCTTCCACGCTGATGCGTGCGTGGTGCTGCTGGGCGATTTCCTGCGCGATCGGCAAGCCCAGGCCCGAACCGTCGACGTCATTGCCCAGGGCTCGGTAAAAAGGCTGGAACACCAGTTCGCGTTCGGCCAGGGTGATGCCCGGCCCCGAGTCTTCCACCTGCAGCACGATGATCTTTCCGAAAGGGTCGGCCAGCACACGTGCGGTGATGACCCCCGGCTTGTCGATGGTCGAGGGCGTGTAGTTGATGGCGTTGTCCAGCAGGTTGCGCACCAGTTCCTTGAGCAGGGTCGGATTGCCTTCGAACATCACGCCGGGCACGCCCGGCTGGGCGCCTTCGTAACCTAGGTCGATGTGCTTGTCCATGGCGCGCGGCACGCTGTCCTGCACGACTTCCATGGTGATGCGCGCCAGGTCGCAGGGCTGGCGGCTCATGGCCGTGGTGCCGGCTTCGGCGCGGGCCAGCGCCAGCAACTGGTTGACGGTGTGGGTGGCGCGAATGCTGGCGCGCCCGATCTGGCGCAGCGACTGCTTGAGCTCTTCGGTGCTGGTGCCCTCGCGCTGTGCCAGGTCGGCCTGCATGCGCAGGCCGGCCAGCGGTGTCTTGAGCTGGTGCGCAGCATCGGCCAGGAAGCGCTTTTGCGCGCCGATCGAGTCCTTCAGGCGTAATAGCAGGTCGTTGACCGATGACACGAGGGGCGCCACTTCCAGCGGCACGGCCTGCGCGTCGAGCGGGCTGAGGTCATCCGGCCGGCGAGCCCGGATGCGCTCTTCCAGGCGGTTGAGCGGCTTGATCGCCTGCACCAGCGCCAGCCAGACCAGCAGCACGGCCAGCGGCAGCGTCACGAATTGCGGCAGCATCACACCCTTGATGATCTCGGCGGCCAGCACCGAGCGTTTGTCCAGGGTCTCGGCCACCTGGACCAATGCTGTTTTCGTGGCCTGCGTGTCCAGGGCGACCCACATGTAGGCAACACGGATGTCCTGGCCGTGCAGCACGTCGTCGCGCAGGCGCACGGTGCCGGGCAGCACGGGCTCGTCCTCAGGCGGCAGGGGGAAGTCACGTTCACCGCTGAGGTACAGGCCGTGCAGTCCCAGGACCTGGTAGTAGACCGTGTCGATGTCGTCGGCGCGCAGCAGTTCCCGTGCCGGCAGCGGCAGGTTGAACTGCACATGCTGCTGGTTGACCGTGACCAGCTGGGCCAGGGCGTTGACGTTGTATTCAAGCGTGCGATCGAAAGGCTTGCCGGCAATGCTCTGTGCCACCAGCCAGGTCAGCACCAGGCTGATCGGCCACAGCAGCAGCAGCGGCGTGAGCATCCAGTCCAGGATCTCACCGAAAAGCGAGCGTTGCTCGCGCTGGAAGAGTTTCATGGGGGGTCGGTGTCAGGTCTTGGGTGTTCTGTGGGCTTGAAGTCTCTCGCTCAACGCCGCACGTCTACCACTCAACCCTGGATTTTTTCGAGGCAGTAGCCCAGGCCCCGCACGGTGGCTATGCGGATCGGCCCCTTCTCGATCTTCTTGCGCAGGCGGTGGATGTAGACCTCGATGGCGTTGTTGCTCACCTCTTCGCCCCATTCGCACAGGCGCTCGACCAGCTGGTCCTTGCTGACCAGGCGGCCGGTGCGCTGCAGCAGCACCTCCAGCAGGCCGAGCTCGCGCGCCGAGAGCTCGACCATGCGACCGTCGATGGTGGCCACCCGGCCGGTCTGGTCGTAGACCAGCGGGCCGTGCTTGATGTGGCTGCTGGTGCCACCCATGCCGCGGCGCACCAGGGCGCGCGCCCGTGCCTCCAGTTCCTGCAGCGAGAAGGGCTTGGCCATGTAGTCGTCGGCGCCGTAGTCCAGCCCCTTGACGCGCTCCTCCACGCTGTCGGCCGCCGTGAGGATCAGCACCGGCAGGCTGGAGCCGCGCGCACGCAGCTTCTTGAGCACCTCCAGCCCGTGCAGCTTGGGCAGGCCCAGGTCCAGGATCAGCAGATCGAACTCGCTGTTGGTCATCAGGGCCGCATCGGCTTCGGTGCCGCTGGCCACGTGGTTGACGGCCGCGCCGGAGCTGCGCAGGGTGCGCAACAGGCCGTCGGCCAGCACCTGGTCATCCTCGGCGATCAGAATCCGCATCTTGGTCTCCTGGGCAGCCGGCTGTCAGTCGCAGTCAACGGCTTGCATGTTGTTGTGTCGCAATTTTAGGCGCTTGCATAGGCCTCCAGCCCCAGGGCGATCACCGCCGCCACCTCGGGGCTGACGGCCTGCTTCAGCTCGGCCTCGGCCTGCGTCACGGCCCGCTGGAAGGCGTGCAGCCATGCCAGGCCGACCGGGGTGAAACGCACCAGCCTGGCCCGGCCATCACGCGCGTCGATCTCGCGTGTGACCAGGCCCCATGCCTCGCACTGGTCGACCAGCTTTCCCATGGCCTGTTTGCTCATGCCCGCCAGTTCGGCCAGTTCGCTCAGCCGCGCACCCTGCACGGCCAGGTGGCGCGTGATGTGGATGTGCGCCGCACTGACCTGGCCGCGCGCGGCCAGGTTGGACAGGGCCAGCGGCACCTCGGCGTCGTGCGCCATCAGGTGCAGCACGCGCTGGTCAAAGCGGCGCATGGCGTGGCCCAGCAGGCGTCCCAGATGGGTCTGGCGCCAGCCATCGTCGAGCGGGAAGGGGGCAGCATCCATCACAGGTAAATGGTAAACCAAAATGACTAATTTATGGCTTTACTCGAAAGTACCAAACAGATAAATTACTGGTCAAGCATCCAGCCTGTGATTAAAAACACTGGGAACCAGTCAACCCCCTCAAGGAGCAAACCATGGACGTATCCGGCAAATCCATCAGCGTCGCCAACAGTGAAAAAGCCAAGGCCCTGGCAGCCGCGCTGGCCCAGATCGAGAAGCAGTTCGGCAAGGGCACCATCATGCGCCTGGGCGAAGGCGAGGCGATCGAGGACATCCAGGTCGTTTCCACCGGTTCCCTGGGGCTGGACATTGCCCTGGGCGTGGGCGGCCTGCCGCGTGGCCGGGTTGTCGAGATCTACGGCCCCGAGTCGTCCGGCAAGACCACGCTGACCCTACAGGTCATCGCCGAGATGCAGAAGATCGGCGGCACCTGTGCCTTTGTGGATGCCGAGCATGCGCTGGACGTGCAGTACGCGCAGAAGCTGGGCGTGAACCTGCCCGATTTGCTGATCTCCCAGCCGGACACGGGCGAGCAGGCGCTGGAGATTGTCGACAGCCTGGTGCGCTCCGGTGCGGTGGACCTGATCGTGATCGACTCGGTGGCGGCCCTGACGCCCAAGGCCGAGATCGAAGGCGAGATGGGCGACTCCCTGCCCGGCCTGCAGGCCCGCCTGATGAGCCAGGCCCTGCGCAAGCTGACCGCCACCATCAAGAAGACCAATTGCATGGTGATCTTCATCAACCAGATCCGCATGAAGATCGGCGTGATGTTCGGCAGCCCCGAGACCACCACGGGCGGCAATGCGCTGAAGTTCTACGCCTCGGTGCGCATCGATATCCGCCGCACCGGCACCATCAAGAAGGGCGATGACGCCATCGGCAACGAGACCAAGGTCAAGATCGTCAAGAACAAGGTAGCGCCGCCTTTCAAGACGGCCGAGTTCGACATCCTGTTCGGCGAGGGCATCAGCCGCGAGGGCGAGATCATCGACATGGGCGTCAACGCCAAGATCATCGAGAAGTCCGGCGCCTGGTACGCCTACAACGGCGAAAAGATCGGCCAGGGCCGCGACAATGCGCGCGAATTCCTGCGCGAGAACGTGGAGCTGGCGCACGAGATCGAGAACAAGGTGCGCGAGTCCCTGGGCATTCCGCTGCTCAACGAGGCCGCGGAAGCCGTCGCCGAACAAGGCTGAGCGCGGGTAAGCGGGCCATGGCCACAGCCCGGCTGTCGTTCCAGCCTACGCTCAAGGGGCGGGCACTGCGCCTGCTGAGCCAGCGCGAGCATTCGCGTCGCGAGCTCGAGCGCAAGCTCCAGCCCTACGAGGAGGAGCCCGGCACGCTGGCCATGGCCCTGGACGAGCTGCAGGCCCGCGGCTTCATCAGCGAGGAGCGGGTCGCCGAGTCGGTGCTGAACCGGCGCGCCAGCCGGCTGGGGGCGACGCGCATCCGTCAGGAGCTGCAGGACAAGGGGCTGGACGGCGAACTGATCGCGCAGGCCCTGTCCGTGCTCAAGGACAGCGAGTTGGCGCGCGCGCGAGCCGTCTGGCAGAGGAAGTTCGAGGCCCTGCCGCAGACGCCGCAGGAGCGGGCGCGCCAGACCCGATTCTTGCTGGCGCGGGGTTTCGCCGGCGAGGTGGTGCGCCGTGTGCTGGGCGGCGATCCGGCGGACGAGCAGGACTGATTACAGGCCCAGCATCAGCTGGAGGTTCTGCACCGCGGCGCCGCTGGCGCCCTTGCCCAGGTTGTCCAGGCGCGCGACCAGCACAGCCTGGCCCAGGCTGTCGTTGCCGTAGACACTGAGTTCCATCTTGTTCGTGCCGTTGAGCGCAGTCGGCTCCAGGCGGCCCCCTGCGGCTGGCGGCACCACGCTCACCCATGCGCTGCCGGCGTAATGCGCGCGCAGCGCATCTTCCAGCTGCTGGCTCCGTGTCACGCCCTTCATAAGCTCGAACTGCAGGCCGATCTGGTCGATCATGCCAGCGTAGTAGTTGGCCACAGTCGGCACGAAGATGGGCCGACGGGTCAACCCGGTGTAGCGCTGGAATTCGGGCAGATGCTTGTGGGTCAGGCTCAGGCCATAGACCTCCAGCGCAGGCGCGGTCTTCGTGACTTCGTAGGCCTCGATCATCTGGCGGCCGCCGCCCGAATAGCCGGAATAGCCAGACAGGACGATGGGATAGTCGGTGGGCAACAGGCCTGCATCGACCAGCGGGCGCAGCAAGGCGATGCCGCCCGTGGGATAGCAGCCGGGGTTGGCGACCCGGCGGGCCTGTGCGACGGCCTGCGCATGCTCGCGGGTCAGTTCGGGGAAACCATAGACCCAGCCCGGCGCCACGCGGTGGGCGGTGGAGGCGTCGATGATCTTGGGGCCGGGGCGGCCCGAGGCTTTTTCCAGCGCGTCGACCAGTGCCACGGTTTCGATGGCCGCCTCGTCGTGCAGGCAGAGGATGACGAGGTCGGTGCCCGCCAGCAGGTCGCGTTTGGCCGCCGGATCCTTGCGGCGCTCGGGGGCGATGCTCAGCAGTTCGATGTGCGGCATGGCCAGCAGGCGCTCACGGATTTGCAGGCCGGTGGTGCCGGCTTCCCCGTCGATGAAGATTTTCTTGGCGGACATGGCTGATGCCTTGATGGACGGATTTTATGGACCCAGGTCGGGCCGCACCGGTTTTGTGCAGAGCAACATGATACATTCCAAGGCTGTGCTACATCCAGCACCAGCTACGGGACACACCGGTTCCGTGGTCGGACAGAAATCCATTTCCTGAGAGAGCCCTCATGAAGATCCACGAGTACCAAGGCAAGGAAATCTTGCGTCAGTTTGGTGTGCCTGTGCCGCGCGGCATTCCGGCCTTCACAGTCCAGGAGGCGGTCGAGGCTGCCCAGAAGCTCGGCGGCCCGGTCTGGGTCGTCAAGGCGCAGATCCATGCCGGTGGCCGTGGCAAGGGCGGCGGCGTCAAGGTGGCCAAGTCCATCGATGACGTCAAGCGTCTGGCCGGCGAAATCCTGGGCATGCAGCTCAAGACCCACCAGACCGGCCCCGAGGGCCAGAAGGTGCGTCGCCTCTACATCGAGGACGGTGCCGACATCCAGAAGGAATACTACCTGTCCGTCGTGACCGATCGCGGCACGCAGAAGGTAGCCTTCATCGCGTCCAGCGAGGGTGGCATGGACATCGAGGAAGTAGCGCACGCCACGCCCGAGAAGATCGTCAAGGTCTTCGTCGACCCGCTGACCGGCCTGAGCCCCGCACAGGGCATCGAACTGGCCAAGGGCGTGGGCATGCCCGCCGACTCGCAAGCCCAGTTCATCGACATCTGCCAGAAGCTCTACAAGTGCTACATGGACACCGATGCCTCGCTGGTCGAGATCAACCCGCTCAACCGCGACGGCAAGGGCAACGTCATTGCCCTGGACGCCAAGTTCAACTTTGATTCCAACGCGCTGTTCCGCCATCCCGAAATCGTGGCCTACCGTGATCTGGACGAAGAAGATCCGGCTGAAATCGAGGCGTCCAAGTTCGACCTGGCCTACATCTCCCTGGATGGCAACATCGGCTGCCTGGTGAATGGTGCCGGCCTGGCCATGGCCACCATGGACACCATCAAGCTGTTCGGCGCCGAGCCGGCCAACTTCCTGGACGTCGGCGGCGGTGCCACCCCCGAAAAGGTCACAGAAGCCTTCAAGATCATGCTCAAGAACGACAAGGTCAAGGCCATCCTGGTCAACATCTTCGGCGGCATCATGAAGTGCGACACCATCGCCACCGGCGTCATCACCGCCTGCCGCGCCGTGAACCTCAGCGTGCCGCTGGTGGTGCGCATGAAGGGCACCAACGAAGAGCTGGGCAAGAAGATGCTGGCCGAGTCCGGTCTGCCCATCATCAGTGCCGACACCATGGCTGAAGCTGCCCAGAAGGTGGTCGCTGCCGTCAAGGCCGCCAAGTAAAGGAACCGTCATGTCGATCTACATCAACAAAGACACCAAAGTCATCACCCAGGGCATCACCGGCAAGACCGGCCAGTTCCATACGGAAAAATGCCAGGAATACGCCAACGGCAAGAACTGCTTCGTGGCCGGCGTGAACCCCAAGAAGGCCGGTGAATCGATCTTCAACATCCCGATCTACGCCTCGGTCAAGGAAGCCGCCAAGCAGACCGGCGCCACCGTCTCCGTGATCTACGTGCCGCCGGCCGGTGCCGCTGACGCCATCTGGGAAGCCGTCGAGGCCGACCTGGACCTGGCCATCTGCATCACCGAAGGCATCCCGGTGCGCGACATGCTGATGGTGCGCAACAAGATGAGAGCCAAGGAAGCCGCGGGTGGCAAGAAGACACTGCTCCTGGGCCCCAACTGCCCCGGCCTGATCACGCCCGACGAGATCAAGATCGGCATCATGCCCGGTCACATCCACCGCAAGGGCCGCATCGGCGTGGTTTCGCGCTCTGGTACCCTGACCTATGAGGCGGTGGCGCAGCTGACCGAAATCGGCCTGGGCCAGTCCAGCGCCGTCGGCATCGGTGGTGACCCGATCAATGGCCTGAAGCACATCGACGTGATGCAGGCCTTCAACGACGATCCCGATACGGATGCTGTCATCATGATCGGCGAGATCGGCGGCCCGGACGAGGCGGAAGCCGCCCGCTGGTGCAAGGCCAACATGAAAAAACCCGTGGTCGGCTTCATTGCCGGGGTGACGGCGCCTCCCGGCAAGCGCATGGGCCACGCCGGTGCGCTGATCTCCGGCGGTGCCGACACGGCTGACGCCAAGCTGGCCGTCATGGAAGAATGTGGCTTCAAGATCACGCGCAACCCCTCGGAAATGGCCAAGCTGCTCAAGGCCCTGCTCTGATCCGGGGAACTCCGCCGACCTCGTTTCATTGAGCGCGGTCAAGAATTGCGGTTTTCCACAATACCAAGCCCGGTAGTCCGCTCGGACAATCGGGCTTGTTCATTCAAACCCAGGCGCGCTCTGGCGCTGCCGATTAAAAAAGAGAGACAGCCGTGGAAGCATTTATGACCGCCCATTTCTGGGTTGCCGTAGGACAGATCATCCTGATCGACATCCTGCTCGGTGGTGACAACGCCGTGGTGATCGCCCTGGCGTGCCGCTCGCTGCCGCCAGAACAGCGTCGCAAGGGCATCATCTGGGGAACTGCAGGTGCCATCATTCTGCGCGTTGTCCTGATCGCCTTTGCACTGGCGCTGCTGGCCGTGCCTTATCTGAAGATCGTCGGGGCCGTGCTCCTGATCTGGATCGGCGTCAAGCTGCTGATCCCCGAGGACGAAGACGAGCACAGCAACATCCAGAGCAGCGACAAGCTCTGGGGCGCTGTCAAGACCGTGATCGTGGCCGACTTGGTGATGAGTGTGGACAACGTGATCGCCATTGCCGGTGCAGCCCAAGGTGCGGGTGAGGAACACCAGATGGCCCTGGTGATCTTCGGCCTGCTGGTCAGCATCCCGATCATTGTCTGGGGCAGCCAGCTGGTGCTCAAGCTGATGGACCGTTTCCCCATGATCATCACCCTGGGCGGCATGCTGCTGGGCTGGATTGCCGGCACAATGGCACATACCGATCCGGCGGTGGTGGACTATCTGCCCCAGGAAAAGGTCTGGAACTACGCCTTCGGTATCGCGGGTGCCCTGCTGGTGCTGGTTGCTGGCAAGATCGCCCAGAAGAAGAAAGCCCTGGCGCAGGCCTGAGTTGTCGCCAGGTTTCATGCCTGGCTGATTTCGGGTCATCCGCAGGCCTTGTTGTTTTGCATAAAAACGACAAGGCCTTGTGCATTACTGCCTTGCCGGGCAAAGCCTGCTCTGCTAATGTCGAAAGCTAGCATGGCGTACGTGGTACGCTGTTTTCGTTTGGACACCTGACGACGTAACCCCCGGATCTGAACAGGCACGAATTGGCAACTTCATTTTTCAGCAGGCGGTCTCCATCGCAAGTGAGGCCCACGTTTGCCGTGCCCTCGCATATGCACTCCTTAACAGACGACATTGCTGTCACCTCCCGGTTGCCATTGGTTCGGCGGTTCAGCGATGTGGTGAATCATTGAGCCATGACGACAGACGCCATGATTTACAGGTTTTTTGCGCAGACCGACTCCGGCTTGACGCGGGAAAACAACGAAGACGCGGTTGGCTTTGACGAGGGCTCGGGGGTGGCCGTTCTGGCCGACGGTATGGGTGGCTATAACGCGGGTGAAGTGGCCAGCAGCATGGCGACTTCCATCATCAACTCCGATATGAGCCGCTGGCTCGCAGAATCCGCCGAAGTGGCGACGGTGCAAGATATCCGCCGCGCGCTCGAAATCTGCGTCGGTAACGCCAATGCAGCTGTTTACCGAGCGGCCCATGCCAATGCGCATTATTCGGGCATGGGGACCACCCTGGTGGCCGGCGTGTTCCGCGGTGCCGACCTGGTGATCGGACATATCGGCGATTCCCGCTGTTACCGGCTGCGCCAGGGTGAGCTGGTCCAGATCACGCGGGACCATTCACTGCTGCAGGAGCAGATCGACGCGGGATTGCTGACGCCCGAACAGGCAGCCCTGTCGATGAACAAGAACCTAGTGACGCGCGCCCTGGGTGTGGACGATGCGGTTCTGCTGGAAGTGCATGAGCACGTGGTTGAACCCGGCGACGTCTACCTGATGTGTTCCGATGGCCTGTCCGACATGGTCAGAGACCCGGACATTGCGAAAATCATGCAAATGCCCTTGTCTTCGGAATTGCGGGCGAAAACCCTGGTGGACACGGCGAATGCGCATGGCGGCCGCGACAATATCACGGTCCTGCTCGTCCAGGCCGAGGCGGGCGCTGAAAAGCGCGGTCTAATGGCCAGATTGCTGGGAAAATGACGAAGATAATTTACAACGGGCAACAGGAATAGGAGTCGGGCATGCCGAAAATGATCGTATCGATCGACGGTGTTGTCATCAAGGAAGTGCAGTTGACCAAAGAACGCACGACCCTGGGGAGGCGACCATACAACGACGTGGTGATCGACAATCTGGCGGTCAGTGGCGAACATGCTGCGCTTCAGATGACGGGTAACGAGGTCATGCTGGAAGACCTCAACAGCACCAATGGCACCTATGTCAATGGCAAGGCTGCCAAGAAGCAGGCGCTGCAGAATGGCGACACCATCGAGGTCGGCAAGTACAAGATAAAGTTCGTCAACGAAGCCGAAGCGCCGGACTTTGACAAGACCATGCTGTTCAGGCCCGGAGAGACCCCGTTGCCCTCACCGCCTCCAGAAGGCAACAATCTCCATGGTGCCTTGCGTGTGCTCTCGGGCACGGCTTCCGGTCGCGAAGTGCCCCTGACCAAGGCGGTCACGACGGTAGGCAAGCCAGGTGTGGCCGTGGCATCGATCTCCCGTCGATCCCAGGGTTACGTCGTGGCCCATGTCGAAGGTTCGGGTATTCCGTTGCTCAATGGTGCCCCGATAGGCAACGAGCCTGTGGCGCTCAAGAGCGGGGACATGATCGAACTGGCGGGCACGAAAATGCAGTTCATCCAGAATTGAGTCTGCAGCGGGGCTGCCAGGCCCCATGCAAACCTGCAGGCCTGCGTCTCGCGCAGGCAGACTAAGGAGTGGTCATGAAGGTGCGTGTGTTGGGCTGCTCAGGCGCGATTGCCAGGGATTGCCGCACCACGTCCTTTCTGGTCGACGGCGATGTGCTCGTTGATGCGGGAACCGGGGTCGGTGACCTGACGATGGACGAGATGATGGGCATCGACCATGTACTGCTCACCCATGCCCACCTGGATCATGTGGCCGCCCTGCCCCTGATGCTCGACGCGATCGCAACACGCCGCAGCCAACCGGTTCTGGTGCACGCCCTGGCTGGCACCATCGCAGCCTTGAAAACGCATATTTTCAATGACGTCATCTGGCCTGATTTCACGCGCTTGCCCACGGTAGATGCGCCTTTCATCCGTTTTGAAGAAATCAGGTTGGGGCAGGTGCTGGACATCGGCAACAAGCGCATCGAGGTGCTGCCCGCGGTGCATACGGTGCCTGCCGTGGGTTTTGCCGTGATGGCGCAGCGGGCCTGCTGGGTGTTTTCCGGTGACACAGGCCCCAATCCGGCCTTCTGGCGCCGGGTCAACCAGCTGGACGTCGACATGCTGGTGATCGAAACGGCCTTCAGCAGCCGCGAAAGCCAGTTGGCCGAAATGAGCCAGCACCTCTCACCCGCGGTGCTCGCCCAGGAGCTGGACTGCATTGCCGTCGATAAAAACTACCCGATCTACATCACCCACACCAAACCTGCAGAAACCGAGTTGATCATGTCCGAAATCCGCAAGTTGGAAGGCCATCGCCCCAGCGCCAGACCGGCGGCGCATGACATACGCTGGCTGCAGGCAGGGCAGGAGTTTGAACTATGAGTGCTGTCATGAAACCCCCGGGTGGTGGCATCCCGTCTGATCCGCCGTTTCCCGATTCGCAGCAGCCCAGCTCGGACAAGCAGGACAAATCCTTTGAGGCGCTGTTTGTGCGCCAGCTCAAGCAGGTGGTCCTGCGCATCCACGAAACCGAAAACGTGGAACAGATCATGCTGGAGGTCAGCCCCGAGATCTGCAAACTCTTCAACGCGGATCGACTCACGCTGTATGCGATCAGCGATGACGAAACATCCATCGTCTCCAAGATCAAGACCGGTCTGACCAGCAGCCGCGAACTGAAGTTGCCCATCAGCCCGCAAAGTATTGCAGGGTATGTGGCTTTCAGCCGTAAACTGCTCAATCTGGCGGATGTCTACGACGAGGAGGCGCTCAAGCAGATCCATCCCTCGCTGACCTTCCTCAAGGAGGTCGACAAGCGTTCGGGTTACCGTACCAAGCAGATGCTGGTGTCGCCCATCCTTGAGGGCGGCAATCTGTACGGGGTGCTCCAGGTCATCAACAACAAGGCCGACCAGTCCTTCAGCGAGCTCGATGTCAAGGGCGTCATCCAGCTGTCCAAGACGCTGGCCACGGCCATCCGCCAGCGCCTGCAGAAAGCGGATGAGCCGCAGCGGATCCGGGCCACCAAATACGACGGCCTGGTAGCAGATGGCCTGTTGACAGGCACGCAGCTGCAAGACTGCGTGCAGGAAGCGCGCAACGAGGGCCAGCCGGTCGAGCATCTATTGCTGAGCCGGCACCAGATCACGCCGGCCCAGGTCGGCCCCTCGCTGGCGAGGTTCTTTGGCGTGCCTTACGAGCCGTTCAACGCGGGGCGCATCCGTTCCGAAATGCTGCATGGTTCGCTCAAACGTGAATTCGCCGAAGGCCAGGGATGGATCCCGCTGGAAGAGTCGCCTGAAGGCCTGGTCATCATGTGCCTGGACCCCGAGGCTACGCGCGGCGCCCGGGTGGTGCCGCAGGTGTTCTCGCGCATCAACAAGTTCTCCTACCGCGTCACCACGCAGACCGAATTCGAGCAGACGCTGGCCCAGCTCTTCGGCGCCGTCGTCGATGGCACCACGATTGACCAGTTGCTGGCCGACATGGGCGGCCCGCTGGACGATGACGGGGGCAACGACGATTCGCTGGAGTCGGCCGCGGCCGACAACGAACTGGTGAAGTTCGTCAACAAGATCATCATCGAGGCGTACCAGCAGAAGGCATCAGACATCCACATCGAGCCCATGCCGGGCAAGCTCAAGACCGGTATCCGCTTCCGTATCGACGGTACCTTGGCGCCCTATATCGAAGTGCCAGCCCACTTCCGGCAGGCCATGGTCACGCGCCTGAAGATCATGTGCGACCTCGATATTTCAGAGCGCCGCAAGCCGCAGGACGGCAAGATCAAGTTCAAGAAGTACGGCCCGCTGGACATCGAGCTGCGGGTGGCCACCATCCCCTCGGCCGGGGGTGTCGAAGACGTGGTGATGCGTATCCTGGCTGCGGGCGAACCGATACCGCTGGAGAAGCTGGGCTTGACGACGCACAACCGCGAGCGGCTGGAGTCCACCGTCAGCAAGCCTTATGGTCTGTTCTACGTCTGCGGCCCGACTGGCTCGGGCAAGACCACCACCTTGCACTCCATCCTGAAATTCCTCAACACGCCCGACACCAAGATCTGGACGGCCGAGGATCCGGTGGAAATCACGCAAAAGGGCCTGCGGCAGGTGCAGATCAACAAGAAGGCCGGCATCGACTTCGCCTTGATCATGCGCGCTTTCCTTCGCGCCGACCCGGACATCATCATGGTCGGCGAGTCGCGCGACAAGGAAACGGTGTCCATGGGCGTGGAAGCCTCGCTGACCGGTCACCTGGTGTTCTCCACCCTGCACACCAACTCGGCGCCCGAGTCCATCACCCGTCTGCTGGACATGGGCATGGACCCGTTCAACTTTGCCGATGCGCTGCTGGGAATCCTGGCCCAGCGCCTGGCCAAGAAGCTCTGCGACTGCAAGGAGCCCTACACCCCGGGTACCTCGGAGGTCAACAGTTTCATCTCCGAGTACGCCCAGGAGTTGCGCAACACCAAGGCCTGGAAGGCGGATTTCAGCGGCGAAGCCCAGAAACTCTACGAAGAGTGGGTGGTCAACTACGGCGAAGACGGCAAGCTGCGTTTCTACAAGCCGGTAGGCTGCGACAAATGCAACAAGACCGGCTACAAGGGCCGGCTAGGCCTGCACGAACTGCTGATCGCTGACGACCATATCAAGAAGCTGGTGCAGGAACGGGCACGAGTGGCTGAAATCTTTGCCGCTGCCGTGGAAAGCGGCATGCGGACCCTGAAAATGGACGGCATGGAAAAGATCATGCTGGGGGTGACCGATCTGAAGCAGGTGCGTCAGGTTTGCATCAAGTGAACAAGGCAGATTCACCTACGGACTGCGAAGAGATAGAGGGGAAGTAATTGTCAGTACTCGGGAAGATCCTCAAGGACATCGTTCAAGGAAAAGTTCAGACCAGCAATGTGCGGCCAGATAGTTCGGAACGCCATCTGAGCGAGCTCATCGAAGCTGGAAATTCCAGCCTGGACTCAGGCGATGTGATGAGTGCAGCCAGCGCCCTGGCTGAGGCAATGTCACTGTACCCACAAGAGCGGGCTACCCAGGAGCTCTTCACCCGTCTGGAATTTGTTCAATCCATGGCTGCGGCTGAAGCCAAGTTTCCCGGCCCCAACTACCTGGATTGGTTGAAGTGGTTTCACCAGCAGCTCAAACCAGCGACTTATGTGGAGATCGGAGTTGAGTCAGGGCAATCGCTTCAGTACGCACAAGGAGCGACCCGTGCCATCGGTATCGATCCTGCATTGCGTATCGTCCACTCCCAGACCAGTTGGGTCAAACTTTTTCAATTGCCCAGCGACGAATTTTTTCAGCTTTACGACCTTCGCCAGATATTGGATGCCGATGCGGTGGACCTTGCTTTCATCGATGGCCTGCACACCTTCGATCAGGCCCTCAAAGACTTCATGCATGTGGAACGCTACGCTGACCCCCAAACCATCGTTCTGTTCCATGACATATTTCCGGTGACAGCCAAGACAGCGGAGAGAGAGCGAGTGACGACATTCTGGGTCGGCGATACCTGGAAGGTCATGATGATTCTCAAGAAATACCGGCCGGATCTGAATATCTACACCATTCCAACGTACCCAAGCGGTTTGGGCGTGGTGACAGGACTGAAGGCGGATGAGCAATTGCTGTGGCGAGATTTCGAGTCGATTTGCGGAGAGGCAATGGCTCAAACGCTGGAAGATTTCTCACCTCAAATCGACAACCATTTGAACCTTGTCCCGAACCAGTTCGATGCGGTGGCGAGCCTGCTGGAGCAGCATAAGAAAGGCGCCTGATCAATCTGGCTATGTACGCACGGTCGTACACCATCTGATCCACATCGCTCGCAACGCCTCCTCCAAGTGACGCGCAAAGCGAGGGGCGTCATAGATAGGTGATGTAAGCACCTGCTGACGAAGCCTGGTTCGCAAGGCTGCAAGGGCTTGCAGGTCGTTCGCATGCTCGACCGCAAGCGCGACGTACGCGTCTGCGTCGGCGGCGACCCAGTCGGCCAGGCCAGCGTTCATCAGCAAGCCGACCCCTTGGCGCGCCAGAAAACGCTCGCCTTCCAAGGTCAACACCGGAACGCCCATCCACAGCGCCTCGACCGTGGTGGTGCCGCCGGGAAAGGGGAAGGGGTCCAGGGCGATGTCGACCCGGTGATAGGCCGCCAGATAGTCGTCTCGCTCACTGTGCCCTTCAAAGAGCAGGCGCTCAGCCTTGATCCCATGCGCGGCGAAACGCTCAAAGGTGCGTTGGCGCACGCCCTCATCGGCCAGCTGTCCGCATTTGAGAAACAAGCGGCTGCCCGGTACAGCCTGCAGCACGAGCGCCCACAGCTGCACCACGGCATCGTTCATCTTGCCTAGCTTGTTGAAGCAGCCAAAAGTAACGTAACCTTCAGACAGCGCCGGCAACGCGTTCACCCGCACATCTGAGCGGGGCGGGGTAAAGCACAGGCGTGTCTCGGGCAGGCGCCAAACTTGCTCGGTGAAGAAAGGCTCCTGTGCGGGTGGCAGCGTCCAGGGATCCGCCAGGAAATAATCCATCGCAGGCAGGCCCGTGGTGGCGAAGTAGCCGAGCCAGCTGACCTGCACTGGAGCGGGCTTCCAGGCAAACATGGGCAAGCGGCTGTCGCCCGTATGGCCAGACAAGTCGATCAAGATATCGATGCCGTCGTCGCGAATTCGCCGAGCCAGCGACTCGTCGGTGATGCCAACAGTCGAGTGCCAGCCACCGCATAGGCTTCTGAGCCGTCGGGTCGTCTCGTCTGCAGCACCATGGTTGTCATAGGCGAGAAACTTAAGCCTCGAATGGTCGGGGGATGTAAACGCCGCAAGCACCCCTTCAAGAAAATAGCCAACGGGATGCGCACGCAGATCGCCGGAAACCAGGCCCACACCTAAGGGCCTTTGGGGGTCGGCAGTATTGGGCCAGGCGGTATAGGGTCTAGCCAGATGCATGGCTACCACGCCAAAGCGCTTGGCATCCTCCAGCAGCTGGTCGCTTGGCTGATCCCCTAGATAATTTTGAATGTGCAGAAGGCTGCTGTGGGCCAACAAGTTGTCTGGCTTGATGTGCAGCGCGCGCCGGACGTAGATCAATGCGCCTGCCATATCCCCGAGATCCTTCAAGGCCAATCCCATGCTCAAGTGGGCATCCGCATGGTCCGGTTGCAGCTGGAGTGCCCGACGATAGCTTTCCAGCGCTTCCCGCGGACGGCCTATTTTTACCAGTGTGTCACCTTTATGGATATATACAGCAGGGTTGTCAGGCTCCAATGCAATGGCCAGCGTCATGCATTGAAGCGCCTCTTCATGACGTGCCAGATCAGCTAAAGCAGCTGTCAAACTGAGATGAGCATCCAGAAGATCGGGCCTCAGGCGAATGGCCATACGCAGTGCAGACACGCTGGCATCCAGGTCGCCCAACAGTAAAAGGGTGCTTCCCAGATTGCAGTGAGCTCCAGCTGAGTCCGGCTTAAGTTCTACGGCCTTACGAAATGAAAGCAGCGCGTGGACAGCATCACCCTGGTCAAGCAAGAGATTGCCGCGGTTGAAATGCGCACGCGCTAGGTCTGGGGCCAGGGCAACAGCTTGGTCGTAACAGCGCAATGCCGCCGTAAGATCGCCCGCTCGCTCCAGCGCCATGCCTTCTTCCAGCTGGCGCTCAGCCTCAGATCGGTGCTGGCTTGACGATCCGGCGACCCCAGCGGTCGTGCTTGGTGCGCGTCCGAACAGGGAGTCCATCGGTCCCACGAGTTAGTCCATCTGCGTTGTCATGTCAGCGCCCGAGCGCTGGCACCAACTGATCCACATCGTTCGCAGTGCCTCCTCCAAGTGACGCGCAAAGCGGCGGGCGTCATAGACAGGTGAGGTGAGCACCTGTTGACGAAGCCTGGCTCGTAAGGCAGCAAGGGCTTGCAGGTCCTTCGTATGCTCGACCGCACGCGCGACGTATGCGTCCGCGTCGGCGGCGACCCAGTCGGCCAGGCCAGCGTTCATCAGTAAGCCTACTCCCTGACGCGCAAGGAAACGCTCGCCTTGCAGTGTCAGCACCGGAACGCCCATCCACAGCGCCTCAACCGTTGTCGTGCCCCCGGGAAAGGGAAAGGGATCCAGGGCAATATCGACCCGCTGGTAAGCGGCAAGATAGTCGGCCCGCTCACTGTGCCCTTCGAGCAGCAAACGCTCAGCCTTGATGCCGTGCGCGGCGAAACGCTCGCAGGTGCGCTGGCGGACACCCTCATCGGCCAGCTGGCTGCATTTAAGAAACAAGCGGCTGCCCGGCACAGCCTGCAGTACCCGTGCCCACAGCTGTACCACGGCATCGTTCATCTTGCTTAAGGTGTTGAAGCAGCCGAACGTGACGTGGCCTTGGGACAAGGCTGGCAACGCGTTCACCCGCACTTCCGCGCGCGGCGGGGTAAAGCACAGGCGGGTCTCGGGCAGTCGCCAAACCTGCTCGGTGAAGAAAGGCTCCTGCGCGGGTGGCAGCGTCCAGGGATCAGCCAGGAAATAATCCATCGCAGGCAGGCCCGTGGTGGCGAAGTAGCCTAGCCAGCTGACCTGCACTGGAGCGGCCTTCCAGCCAAACACGGTGAGCCGATTGTTTGCCGTATGGCCGGCCAAGTCGATCAGGATATCAATGCCGTCGTCCCGTATGCGCTGAGCCAGCAACTCATCACTCATGCCTGTGCTGACGCACCAGTGGGCGCAGCAACTGCGTAGCCGCTGGCTGACTCCATCTTCATTGAGGCGGTTGGAATAGGCATGAAACTGAAGCTGGTGCGGCGGTTGGCTGGCGAATGCCGAAAGAACGCCCTCCAGAAAGTACCCCACTGGGTGATTTCCGAGGTCTCCCGAAACCAGACCTACACGCAGGGGTCGTTGTGGATCGGGAGAATTGGTCCAACTCGTGTACGGATCTGCCACGCCGGACGCGATCTCACCAAAGCGGCGGGCATCAGCCAACAGCACTTGGCCGGGCTGCTCAGCCAGATAGTTCTGTATGAACAACAGGTTGTTGTGGGCGATCATGCAGGTGTTGTCGATCTCGAGCGCCCGACGCAAGGTTTCAAGAGATTCCTCGAGCTTGCCCAGGTCCTTCAGCATGCTGGCCTGGTTCGCATGGCCGGCCGCAAATCGGGGGTCCAGAGTCAGTGCACGTTCAAAACAATGTGCAGCGCGCGCAAACTCCCGGCTGTGCGTATAGATCAGCCCCAGATTGTTGTGTGCGACGACCAGCCCGTCGTCCAGCGCCAGCGCCCTGGTGTATGCGCGCTCTGCCGCCACATGGTCGCCCCGGCGCTGAAAGACTGTTCCAAGGCCGCAGTGTGCAGCAGCCGACTCATAGTCCAAGGACAGGGCCTGCTCATAGCACGCGATTGCCGCGTCAAATTCGGCGATGTCTTGAAGTGCTGACCCGAGATTGATGTGCGCTTCGAGCAACTCGGGCTGTTCAACCAGGGCCCTGCGAAACAGGAGAATCGCGTCCCCGGTTCGGCGACGCTTCTTGTGAATCACGCCCTGCAGGTTGTTGGCTTTGGCATTGTTGGCGTCTCGTGCCAGTATGCGCGAGCAATGAGCCTGGGCGGGATCCAGCTGGTTCATGTCTATCAGGATGTCAGTCAGCCCCAAGCTGGCGTCCAGGTTGTCTGGATCGATCCGCAGGGCCTTTTGAAAACTCGCGGCTGCGTCCTCTGGCCTGCGCCAACCCAGCAAGCAGTAGCCCAAGCGTACAAATGCGGCGACATTGCCGGGAACCAGCTGAAGGGCGCGTTCATAGCAGGAGACAGCAGCGGTCCAGTTGCGCTGGAGTCCAAGTGCGTCGCCAAGATTCATCCATATGGCTGCGTTGCCCGGGGCATGCTCACTCGCGCGCTGCAACAGGACAACGGCCTCCTCTGCGCGATCTTCGCTCAGGAGGATGCCCCCCAAATTGTTGAGAGCATCCGTGTGATCGGGCCTGAATGCCAAAGCCTGCCGGTAGGCCTCGGCCGCGTCCAGCAGCCGTTCGGCCTCTTGCGCATCCAGGCCTTCTCTGAAGAAAGCGTCCGCCCGCTCGGAAGCGAGCTCCTGTGCTGCGTGGAGGCCAGCCAGCGCATCCGGAAGATCGGGCCTGAGTTCAAGGGCGCGCCGGTAGGCTGCGGCGGCGTTCAATGGGTCGGATAACTGCAGGTAGGCGTTGCCCTTGTTGCAGTGGGCGCCTGCCGAGTCGGGTTTGTACCGCAGCACGGCCGTATAGGCGGCCAAGGCCGCAGCAGCCTCGCCGCGGTCCAGCAGGATGTTGCCGGACAGGAAATGGGCGCGGGCGAATTCGGGTTGCAGCGCGATGGCGGTCTGGTAGTGCTTGAGGGCCTCGTCCAGACGTGATTGCGCCTCGAATTCCAAGCCCAAATCCACCCAACGCTCCGCTGCGTGTTCTTCGCCGTGATCGACCCGACCGGGGGCGGTGGCGTCGGAGGACGGGTCCGTCTTACGCTTATCCCAAAAACCCATGGTCCATCTCCATAAACTTGAAGGATCTTGCCACGAGCGGGCTTCCTATAATGAAGCTTGGGAATCACAACGACGGAGGCGCAATGATTTTTTCCTGGTTTGACGCGTCTGAAGCGAAGAAGTTTGGGAGCGAGCTGGCGAAGTTTTTTCTGGAGCGGGTGCCGCGGGCCGTTGACAAGTCCGACAAGCAGTTTGCGCAGAAAGTGGATGCCGCATTGGCAAAGATGCTGGTTCAGATCGTCCAGTTCAAACGGGAACATGCGCTGAACACCTACAAAAAGGCCCAACTGGCCAACGAATTCAAATGGACCTTGCTGGACGCAGGTACTCCTGCGGACTA
>LNFM01004714.1_pt1 | contig 24671 bp, 22 predicted proteins | sample 596031 | NCBI WGS metagenome assembly LNFM01 (sample SAMN04254537, study PRJNA301005) | activated carbon metagenome | isolation source: dual media filters at the Ann Arbor, Michigan drinking water treatment plant | place: USA: Ann Arbor | reverse complement strand
CCCCAGAGCGTGGCCGTCAGCGTCCGGGGCCCGCCGTGATCGCGGTGCTCGCACAGGTAGACGCCCTGCCAGGTGCCGAGGTCGAGGCGCCCGCCGCCGACGGGCAGGGAGAGCGAGGGGCCGATGAGCACCGCCTTCACGTGGGCGGGCATGTCGTCCGGCCCCTCGAGGGTGTGGCGGAAGGCGGGATCGCCGTCGGCGACGGCGCGCGAGAGCCAGCCCTCGAGGTCGGTTCGCACGTCCGGGCTGGCGTTCTCGTTGAGGGCGAGCGACGCGGAGGTGTGCCGGATGAACAGGTGCAGCAGGCCGATCCCGACCCCCGCGAGGCCGGGCAGCGCCTCCACGACCTCGCGGGTGATCAGATGCACGCCCCGGGGCCGGGGCCGCAGCACGATGGACTCACGGGACCACACCCCGGCTCAGGCTCAGAACTCGCCGCGCGGCGGGACGTCGTCGGGCGGGTCGATCCGCGTCGTCGTCGGCGGATCGGTCCGGGTGGTGCCCGTCGGGGGGTCGTTCGGTCGGGGTTCGGTGGGCCGGGGCGGCGTGTCGGACGGCGTACCCGGCACGGGGGTCGTGTCGGTGCGGCCGGGCGCCGCCGGCTCGGGCATCCGGGTGGGCGGGGCCGGTGCGGGCGGGGGCACCGGAGGCGCGGGGGTGGTGGCCACGGAGACCGGCGGCGGGGGCGGCGCCGGCGCCTGGCGCGTCGCCCGGGACCGCACCGTCACCACGGGCGGCGGCCCCGGCGAGGTGGCCGGATCGATCACCACGGGCGGCGGCGGGGGGGCGACGCGGGCGACGACCCCCGGGACGGGCGGGGGCGGGGAGGGACTCACGGCGGCCGGCGCGGAGGTGGTCGTGACCGGGACGGGCGGCGGCACGGCGGAGGTCGTGGTCGCGGCGGTCGTCGCCGTGGCCGGCGCCACTGCCCGGGGCGGGGGCTCGGACCCGGAGCGGACCGCGACCAGCGTCGGCGCGCCGAACAGCAGCAGCGCGCCGAGCACGCCCGAGCCGACCACGGCCGCGGCGCGGCGCCGGCCACCGAGGAAGCCGCCCGCGCCGCCGGCCCCTCCGCCGGCGCCGCGCCGGAGCAGCGTCGCCCGCCGCGCCGAGTCGGAGAAGCGCACGAGCCCGCGGGCCTCGGCGGCGCGGGCAGTGCCCGCGCCGAGGCCGATCAGCGGCAGCGGCAGCCACGCCCGGTAGGTGACCCGGGCCTGCTCGAACGACGCGCGCGCCTCGCGGCATGCCGGGCAGAGGGCCATGTGCTGGCTCAGGACGTGCGCGCGGTCGGCGTTCAGCTCGCCGTCGATGAGGGCGCCGATGTCGCCGAGGCGCGCCCGGCAGCCGGCCTCCATGGCCTCCGCGTCGACCTGCCCGAGGCGCAGCTCGCGGCGGAGGGCGTTGCGCGCGCGCACCAGCAGCTGCGCGACCGCCCCCGGCGTGATGTCGAGGACGCGGCCGATGTCCTCGTACGACATGTCCTCCAGCTCCCGCAGCGCCAGCGCCAGCCGATGACGCTCGGGCAGGCGGGCGTTGGCGGCCCGCACGTCGGAGCCCTGGTCGGCGATCAGCGCCGTGAGCTCCGGGTCCGCCTCGGCGGTCTCGTCGGCGCCCGCGATCCGCTCGACCTCGTCGGTCGGCGACACCCGCGCGCCCTGGGCGCTGCGGTCGTAGACGAGGTTGCGCGCGGTGCGGTGCAGGTAGGCCGCCAGGTTCACCTCCCGGCCGGCCAGGTCGTCGAGCCGGGCGAAGACCCGCAGGAAGGCCTCCTGCGTGATGTCGGCCGCGTCCTCGCGGTTCCCCGTCAGGCGGAGGGAGACGTTGAAGAGGCCGGCCTCGTGGCGCCCGAAGAGCTCGGTGAACGCCTCGCGATCGCCCGCCAGGGCGCGCCGTCCGAGCTGCTCGTCGGTGGCGTCAACGGTGCTCATGGTGCGTGCCGGTGGGGGGATGGCTCCTCGCGATCGTCCGCGTCGCGCGACTGCTGACGCAGAAAATCGCAGAACGCGGCCTGGCGCGCGAGGTGGGCCTCCAATTTCCGGAGGCCCACCGCCGCCCAGTCCGCCAGCATCTGCTCATCCAGAGCGGGCCGGGGATCGTCCATGACCGCCCTCAGGCGCCCGCGCAGATCGCGTACGGGGTCAGGTTGGCGGCCGCGGCGCCGGTGTAGCGGATGCGCAGCGACCAGCTCGAGAGCGTGGCCGAGGGGTACGAGCGCGCGACGTGCAGCTGACCGTTCTCGGCGCCCGCCTCCAGGAACCAGCCGCCGCCGATCGCGATGGCGCCGGCCGGGCACGCGGTGGTCACGGAGTTGTAGGCGGCGATCGGGTTCAGCACGACGTCGCTCCCGGTGACGCGCGACACCTTGGTGGGGTCGAAGCCGCCCGCGGCGCCGGGATCGCCCTTGGGACCGGCGCCTCCGGCGCCCGCGGTCGTCACGGTGGTCTGGAGTGCCGCGATCGCCTTGGTGTTCGCGTTCGACCTCTTCACGGCGGCGATCGAGACCTTCTGGACCGTGGTGAACTGCTTCTTGGTCACCGAGAAGGGCGCGGCGGCGTCGGCGGTGGCCACGGGGGAAGGACCGGTGGCGCCGGAGACGGCCACGACGGCCAGGGCGGCGACGGTGGCGACGGATGCGGCGAGGGCACTGCGGGACATGGGGATCTCCTTGGGACGGGTTCGATCGATGCACCCGTCCAACGTCGCCCCGCCCCCGCTGTCACGCCCGCTTTGTCATCGATTTGTAAAGAGGACCCTCAGCGTGGGCGGGCTCCCCGTCGCAGCACGCGGACCTCGCCCTCGCGGCGGGTGACCCCCGTCGCGTCGAGATGCCCGGCGAGCGCGAGGGCGTGCCGGCGCCCGGTGCCCCAGGCATCGCGCAGCGCCGGCAGGGTCAGGGGCCCGGCGGACAGCGCGGCGATCGCCGTGGTGCGCGCGGCGGCGACCGCGTCGGCGGCGAACCAGACGCCGCCCGTCTCCACCACCGCGCCGGCGGCCCGGGCCTCCGCGAGGGCCGCGCGGCACTCCTGGTCGCTGACCGAGAGCGCGAGGGCGATGTCGGCGACGGCCGGCGGGCGCAGGCCCGCCTGCGACAGGTGCGCGGCGGCGGCGGCCGCCAGGCCCGCGGCGGAAGGCGCCACGCGCGGCGGGCGCGGCGGGGGCACGGGAGGAGGCGGAGCCGGGGCGCGCCGCGCCCGCGCGCGCCCGCGGCGGGGCGGATGGGCGTCGAGGACGACGCCGCCCCCGACGGTGCGCCGCTCGGCCGAGCGCAGCACCACCCGGTCGCCGGCCCGCGCGACGACAGGACGCTCCAGGCGCAGTTGCACCGGCCCCGTCGCTCCCGGCGCCAGCGACTCCGCCTCGAGCAGCACGCAGGCCGCGGGCGTCTCGGCCGTTCCCAGGAAGGCCTGCAGGCGCCTCCGGGTGCGCAGCGGACCGCCGGCGCCCGGGAGCCAGGCGAGCGCGACGTCGAGCAGCGCGGTGGGCTCCCAGCCGTCCTCCCGGGCGACCACGCAGGCGCCCCGCGGCGCCTGAGCCCGGTCGACGCCGGCGAGGGCCAGGGCCACGCGTCCGCCGGTGGCCCGCTCCACGGGGCGGTCGTGGGCCTGGATCGCCCGCACCCGTCCCCGCGCGCCCCCCGGCAGCACCGTCACCGGGTCGCCGGGCGCCAGCGGCGCGCCCCAGTGGGTGCCGGTCACGACCGTCCCGGCCCCCGCCACGGAGAAGACGCGGTCGATGAACAGGCGCGCCGGGCCCGCGGCGGTGCGCCGGGCGAGGCCACCGGCCAGCCGGTCGAGGGCGCTCCGCAGCGCGGGCACACCCGCCCCCGTGGGCGCGCAGACGGGGATCACGGGCACGTCCGGACCGAGCAGGTCGCGCACGGCCGCGGCGGCCGGCCCGGGATCGGCGAGGTCGGCGCGGGTGACGGCGGCCACGCCGCGGGTGATGCCGAGCAGGCCGAGCACGTCGAGGTGCTCGCGCGTCTGGGGCATGACGCCGTCGTCGGCGGCAACGCAGAGCAGGAAGGCGTCGACGCCGCTGGCGCCGGCGATCATGTGGCGCACGAAGCGCTCGTGGCCCGGCACGTCGACCAGCGAGACCCGGCGGCCCGAGGGCAGGTCGCAGGGCGCGAAGCCCGGCTCGATCGTCAGCCCGCGCGCGCGCTCGGCCGGCAGCCGGTCGGTGTCGCGGCCGGTCAGCACGCGGACCAGCGCGGTCTTGCCGTGATCGACGTGCCCGGCGGTCCCGACCGTGAGCGGGGACCCGCTCACCCCCGGGCGCGCGCCACCAGCGCCGGCAGCTCCGCCCGGTCGGCGTCCGAGAGTGCGAGCACGTCGAGCAGCACCCGGCCGCGGTGCACGCGCGCGGCGACGGGCGGGTCGAGGCGCCGCAGCCGGGCCGCGAGCGCGTCCGGCCCGTCGGGCGCGTCGAGCGCGACGGCGGCGCTCGGGAGCTCGGCGAGCGGCAGCGCCCCGCCGCCGACGCGGCCGACCGTCTCGACGACCTCGCCGCCCACGGCCTCCGCGAGCGCGCGCGCACGGGCGCCCCGCGCCGCGGCGTCGTCGGCCAGCATCGCCAGCGCCGGGATCTCGCGTCGCGCGGCGGCCGGGTCGCGGTGCAGCGCCAGCGTCGCCTCGAGCGCCGCGATCCGCAGCTTGTCGAGGCGGAGCGCCCGCATGAGCGGGTGTGCGCGCACTGCCGCCACCGCCTCGCGGGTGCCGACGAGGATGCCCGCCTGAGGGCCGCCGAGGAGCTTGTCGGCGCTGAAGCAGACCAGCGAGGCGCCTGCCGCCACGCTGCCCCGCGCGTCGGGCTCGTCGCCGTGGGGCGGCCAGGGCGCCAGCGAGCCGCTGCCGAGGTCGTCGATCAACGCGAGGCCCCGCTCCGAGGCCAGGGCCGCCATCTCGCCGAGGCCCGCCTCCTCGGTGAAGCCGAGCTGCCGGAAGTTGGAGGGGTGGACGCGCAGGATGGCCCGGGTCCCGGGCCCGGCCGCCCGCGCGTAGTCGGCGATGCGCGTCCGGTTGGTGGTGCCGACCTCCACCAGGCGGCTGCCCGACGCCGCCATGATCTCCGGCACGCGGAAGCCGCCCCCGATCTCCACCAGCTGACCCCGCGAGACCAGCGCGTCCCCCGGCGAGCACAGCGCGACCAGCGCCAGCATCACGGCGCCCGCGTTGGTGTTGACCGCGACACCGTCCTCGGCGCCCGTCAGGGCCCGCAGGTGGGCCGCCAGGTGGTCGGCGCGGTTCCCCCGCCCGCCGGTGTCCGCGTCCCACTCCAGCGTGCTGTAGCCCGCCGCCGCCACGGCCGCCGCCACGGCCCGGGAGGCGAGCGGCGCCCGGCCGAGGTTGGTGCTGAGCGCCACGCCGGTCGCGTTGATCACGCGCCGCAGCGACGGGACCAGCGCGGCGGCGACCTCCTCCGCGAGCCCCTCGGGCCCCCGGCCGGCGGAGCGGCGGCCGGCGATCGCCTCGCGCACCGCGGCGGCGACGAGCGCGCGGGGGTGCTCGCGCACGAGCGCCGCCAGCGCCGGCGAGCCGAGCGCCGCGTCGACCGAGGGCAGGCCCCGGCGGGGGTCAGGAGGCGGGGAGCCCACCGACCGCGATCCCGCCCGGCGGTCCGGCCACCAGCTCGCCCACCGGGTGCGCGCGCGCCCCCGCCTCCCTCAGCGCCGCGGCGAGGGCCCCGCAGCGCTCCGGCGCCACCGCGATCAGCAGTCCGCCGCTGGTCTGCGGGTCGGTGAGCAGGGCGATCCACTCCTCGGGCAGGGACGGGTCGAGCGCCACCCCGCGCGAGAGGACGTGGTCGCGGTTGCGGGCCGCGCCGCCCGGCAGGTGCCCGGCGGCGGCGAGACCGAGGACCTCGGGGAGGGCCCCGACGCCCCCGGGATCCAGCCGCGCCGCCAGCCCGCTCGCGGAGGCGAGCTCGTGGAGGTGCCCGAGCAGGCCGAAGCCCGTGACGTCGGTCGCGCAGCGCACGCCGTGCGCGAGGGCGCACGCGGCCGGCTCGCGGTTGGAGGCGAGCATGGACGCGACCGCCGCCGGCAGCGCACGGTGATCGCCGTCGCGCGCGGCGGTGACGGCGATGCCCACACCGAGGTCCTTGGTCAGGAGCAGGCGGTCGCCGGGACGCCCGGCGGCGTTGGTCATCAGGCGGTCCGGGTGCGCCGTCCCGAGGACCGAGAGGCCGTACTTCGGCTCGGGGTCGTCGACCGTGTGACCCCCGAGCACCGGGCACCCGTGGGCCGCGGCCACCGCCGCGCCGCCGCGCATGATCGCCCCCAGCACGTCCGGGTCGGCGTCGCGGGGGTAGCAGGCGACGGCCAGGGCGAGCAGCGGCTCCGCCCCCATCGCGTACAGGTCGCTGAGGGCGTTCGTCGCCGCGATGGCGCCGAAGGTCCCGGGGTCGTCGACCATCGGGGTGAAGAAGTCCACCGACGCCACCACGGCCACGTCCTCGGAGATGCGGTGGACGGCCGCGTCGTCCATCCCGGCGTGGCCGACCAGGATGTCGGGGTCGGCGGGGAGCGTGGGAAGGTGGGAGAGCGCCCGGGCGAGGAGGGACGGCGACAGCTTGCACCCGCACCCGGCGCCCCGGGCCATCGCGGTCAGCGGGCGCCCGGCCGGGGCGGGGTCCGTCACGGTCACGGCTCCAGGCTACCGGGCCTCAGCCTGAATCAGACGGGCGTGGCGACCTGCGATCGGATCAGGGTCGCGAGCGCGAGCGGGTTCTCGAGGTGCGGCTGGTTGCCGGCGGCGGGCACGAGCACGGTCGCCGCCCCGGCGAGCCGCACGAGCACCCCGGCCGCCTCGCGGCGCTCCCCGCCGCTGCGCGCGCCGATCGAGGCGATGACCGCCGTGCCCCGCAGCGCCGAGAGATCCGCCGCGCTCGGGGCGAACCGCGCGTGCATCTCGACCTCCTCCCGCACGACGGGGGCGCTGCGACGCGCCTCCATCCGCCCGCCGGTGCCCAGCCATCCCCACGTCTCGGGGCCGGCGAGGGTGGAGGCCACCAGGTCCGCGCCCGCCGAGGGCGAGGGCGCGGCGGCCACCGAGCGGGCGAGCCGCTCGCAGAGGGCGTGCACCCCCGGCGCCAGGGGGCCGAGTGCGGGCTCGTGCAACACGATCGTCCCGCAGCGGTCGGGGTGGGCCATCGCGAAGGCGGCGAGGATCGTCGCGCCCCCGCTCACGCCGACGGCGGTGATCCTCTCGATCGCGAGGCGGTCGAGGAGGCGCCGGAGATCGTCCGCATGATCCTCGGGGCCGCGGCCCGCCGGCCGGGCGGCGCTCCGGCCGTACCCGCGCCGGTGCACCACCAGCACCCGCGCGAACGGCTCGAGGGCCTCCGCGGTGCGCGAGAAGGCCGCCGGCCCGAAGGCCACGCCGTGCACCAGCAGCACCGGATGACCGGTGCCGATGTCGTCGCACTCGATGACGTCGTCCACGACGCGACTGGCCATGGGTGAGGTGTACCGCGATCCCGGTATGGCCGACCATCGCCCCACGGCCAAACGCCGCCCCGCGGCCTCGTACATCGCGTCGGCCACCGCGCCGCCCCGGTCGGCGCCCGTCGCCGGAGGGCGCGCGGAGAACGCCCACGGGCATCGTGTCGCCCATCGGTCAAGTGGCGGGCCGATCGTCCGATACCGGCTGGGCACGTGCAATTGCGAGGAGGGATCCCCCGACAGCGTGACCACCTACCTCTTCATCGGCCTCATCCTCCTGCTCGCGGCGTACCTCGTGAACGCCCGTCGCGGACGCGGTGACGGCTCCGCGGGCGCGACCCTCCGGCGCCCCCGCGCGTCGCGTGCGCCCGCGATGCCCCCGCCGCCGATCCCGGCGGCCGTCGCGGTCGCCGAGAGCGCCGCCGCCCACGCGCCGGCGCGCGTCGACGCCGTCCGTCCCGGTCCGATCGCCGAGCCCCCCATGTCCTGGTCGCCCGAGGAGACGATCGTCGAGCCCGGATGGCCGCTCCCGGGCGAGATCTCGGGCGGCTGGTCCACCGCCCCCTCCTCGGGTTCCCCCACCTTCTCCGAGCCGGACCCGCCCCCGCCGGTCGTCGAGTGGCAGCCGATGGCCGCCGCGCCCCCCGAGGGAGCGGACGCGCCGGTCGCCGGGGCCGAGCTCCCCGTCGCCGGGGAATGGGCGATGCCCGCGGTCGACGCCGCGGACTCCGCCGGCTCCAGCCCCCCGATGTGGATCCCCGAGCCCGCCGTGACGGCGCCCGCCGCCGAGGACGCCGTCCGCGACGAGGCCGGTGCGATCGACCCCTCCGCCATCTGGCTCGCCGAGCCCGCCGCGACCTCGGCGCCCGTCGACGCCGGCATCGCCGCATGGCAGCCGGAGACGGCCGACGTGCCCGACGCGCCACCGCTCGAGTGGACCGACCCGCCCGCCGCGCCGGAGGCCGCCGGGGCGGATGCCGGTCCGTCCGAGCTGGCCTGGGCCGCGGGCCCCTCGATCGCCCCGGAGCCCGAGCCGCCCGCGTCCGTCTGGGAGGCCTCAGCACCCGGACTCGAGGACACCACGGGCATCGCCGATCCCGGACCCGCGGAGCCGGTCGCCGGCGAGACGCCGGACGACGCTCCGGCCTCGGTACCGGAGTGGATCGCCGCCGCGGCCCCGGAGCACGCCGCGTTCGCCGCAGCGATCTTCGAGGAGCCCGTCGCACCGGCCGCGGAGGAGCCCCTGCCCGGGCCCGGCGCGTCCGAGGCCCCGGCCGGGGACGGACCCGCGGAGACCATCCCCCCCGTCGCGTGGCCGGAGGCCCCCTCCCCCGTCTCCCACGAGCCCGCCCCGGCCCCTGCGCCGCTCGCCGGGCTCGTCCCGCTGACGGGCGTCTGCGACCACCTCGGAGTGACGCCGCGGATGCTCGCCCTGATGCGGATCCTCGCCGACACCCCGATGAGCGTGAGCGAGCTCGCGCGATCACTGTCGGTCTCGCGCCCCCTGGTCGCCGACCTGTGCGCGCGGGTCCAGTCGGCGGGCCTCGCCGAGCGGGAGCCCGACGACGCCGACCGGCGCCGTGTGCGCGTCGTTCTCACCGAGGCCGGGCACCTGCTGTGCGCGGAGACGGCCGCAAGCCCGGAGACCGGCAGCTACGAGGACGTGCTGGGCCGGCTCTCCCCCGCCGAGCGCGCGCAGCTGCGCCTCGCCCTGCAGGAGATGGAGCAGGCCTCCCCCTGATCCCCCGCGCCCCCGGGGCCGCGGCGTGCGGTCCCCGGGGGGTGTCGGGCGTGCACGGCGCTCAGGCGCGCCCGGCCTGCCTCCTGCCGCGGCGGGAGAGGGCGTCCACGACGACGGCTGCGAGCAGCACGAGCGCGGTGACGACGAAGCGCACCCCGGCGCTGAGGCCGAGAAGCCCCATGCCGTTCTCGACGCCGACGATCACGAGGGCGCCGTAGAGGGCGTGGACCACGCGCCCGCGGCCGCCGAACAGGCTGGTGCCCCCGATGACGGCCGCGGCGATCGACAACAGCAGCAGGCTGCCGCCACCGGCGGCGGTGTCCACGGAGCGCAGGCGCGAGGCGAGGATGATGCCGCCCATCCCGGCCAGCGCGCTCGAGATCATGAAGACCTTGATCTTGATGCTCGTGACGTTGATGCCGGCCCGGCGCGCGGCCTCCTCGTTGCCGCCGACCGCGTAGACGTGGCGGCCGAACTGGGTGCGCGAGGCCACCCAGGTGAAGAAGATCAGCAGCCCGGCGACGATCAGCCCGACCACGGGCATCCCGCGGTCGCCGTTGAAGATCGAGATCGCCACGAGGGCGACGACGATCAGGCCGACGAGCTGCAGCCCGAGCACGAGGGGGGGCTGGTGCCCGAGGCCCTGGCGGCGGCGGCGAACGAGCGTCATCGCCTTGGTGACGGCCCACGCGGCCACCAGGCCGAACGCGATGATCCAGCTCCAGACGTCGTCGAGGAACTTGTTCGCGATCCCGAGGATCACCTCGTCCTGGATGATCACCGTCCCGCCCTGGCCGATGATCAGCAGCACGACGCCGTTGAGCCCCAGGAAGGCGGCGAGGGTGACGACGAACGACGGCACGCCGAGCTGCGTCACGAAGATCCCGATGGCGAGCCCGATGACCGCGGCGGCGAGCAGGCCGGCGCCCATGGCGGCCCACCAGGGCCACGAGTCGAGCAGGAGCTCGGTCATCAGGACCGCCGACACGGCGCTCGTATAGCTGATGGACAGATCGATCTCGCCGAGCAGCAGCACGAAGACCACGCCGATCGCGATCGTCGTGATGCCGGCCATCTGGACGACCAGGTTCACCAGGTTGCGGTCGGTGAGGAAGTTCGAGTTGAGCGACTGGAAGATGATCGCGATGACGACCAGGCCGAGGATGATCGGCAGCGCGCCGAGCTCCCCCGAGCGGAGGTTGTCCACGTACCCGCGGACGTAGGCCGCGAGCTCGTCGCGGCTCGTCGGCACGGGGCGATCCCCCGGCGGTGCCGTCGACGTGCTCATGGTCCGACCTCCATTCCGGGAACCGTCGATATCTGACCGGCGGTGATGGCCCTCACGACCTCCTGCTGGTCGGTCTCCGCCACCGCGAACTCCGCGACCCGCTGGCCGAGCCGCAGCACGGTGATGCGATCCGCGACCTCGAAGATGTCGTGCAGGTTGTGCGAGATGACGACGACGCCCAGCCCCTGCTCGGCGAGGCGCCGCACCAGGTCGAGGACCTGGCGGGTCTGCGCGACGCCGAGGGCGGCCGTGGGCTCGTCGAGGATCACGACCTTCGAGTTCCACATGACGGCCTTCGCGACGGCGACCGCCTGCCGCTGCCCGCCCGAGAGCCCGGCGACGTTGCGCCGGACGGAGCTGACCGTGGTCACCGACAGCGAGTCGAGCGTCTCGCGGGCCGAGCGCTCCATGCCGGCCTCATCGAGGACGATGCCGCGGAGCAGGCGCTCGCGCCCGAGGAACATGTTGGCGACGATGTCGAGGTTGTCCGCCAGGGCGAGGTCCTGGTAGACGATCTCGATGCCGAGATCGGCGGCGTCGCGGGGGCTGTGGATCGTGACCGGTTCGCCGGCGAACCGGATCTCGCCCTCGTCGAGCGAGTAGATGCCCGCGATCGCCTTGGTCAGGGTCGACTTGCCGGCCCCGTTGTCCCCGACGAGCGCCATCACCTCGCCGGCGCGGACCCCGAAGTCGACCTTCCACAGCGCCTGCACCGCACCGAAGCGCTTCGAGACGCCGGTCATCTCGAGGAGGTAGGGGTTGTCAGTCGTGTCGTTGCCCATCTCATCCTTCCTGGGGATGACGCACGGGGTGGGGGGTCTGCGACCCCCCACCCCGTGGTCGGTGCGACCGGGCGGACCTACCGCTCGGCCGGCGGGGGGCAGAACTGGGCGAACCTGCCGGTGCAGATCTCGTCCCACGTACGGAAGCCGTCGGCGATGACGGTCTCCGCGATGTTGTCCTTGGTGACGGACACGGGCGTCAGCAGCGCGGACGGGATGTCGTTCGTCCCGTTGTTGATGCTGCCGGTCGCGAGCTCGTCGGTCGGCTCGCCCTTGAGGAGCGCGATCGCGAGCGCCGCGGCCGCCTCGGCCTCGGCCTTGACCGCCTTGTAGACCGTCATGCTCTGGTCTCCGGCGAGGATGTTCTGGATCCCCTGCGCCGTGGCGTCCTGGCCGGTGACCGGGATCGGCTTGCCGCCCTGGCTCTTGACGGCCGAGATCACCGAGTTGGCGAGGCCGTCGTTGGCCGCGATGGCCGCGTCGACCTTGCCGTTGGCGGCGGTGAGGATCTGCTCGAAGATCACCAGCGCCTGCTGGTTGTCCCAGTCGGGCACCGACTGGTCGTCCACCAGGGTCCACTCGCCCGAGTCGAACTTGGGCGTGATGACCGAGTTGTAGCCGTTGGCGAACAGGGTCGCGTTGTTGTCGGTCGGCGACCCGTTGAGCACGGCGACGTTCGGCTTGGTGAGCTTCGCGGCCTCGACCGCGGCCACCAGGCCCTCGCCCTGCAGGCGACCGACGGCCTCGTTGTCGAACGAGACGTAGAAGTCGGCCCCGTCGCCCTCGATGGTCAGGCGGTCGTAGTCGATGACCTTGACGTCCTGGGAGCGCGCGTTCTCGATGATGGCGTTGCCGGAACCGCTGTCCAGGTTGACCATCAGGAGGACGGTCGCGCCGTTGGTGATGGCCTGCTCGGCCTGGGTCTGCTGCTGGCGAGCATCACCCTCGGCGTTCACGATCGTGTACTCGACCCCGGCCGCGTCGAACGCCGCCGAGAGGAACCTGCGGTCGTCGTTCTCCCAGCGTGAGGAGGACGCGCTGTCCGGAAGGAGGACAGCGACCTTGCCCGTTGCTTCTCCGCTTCCGCTGCTGGCGTCGTCGTCGTCATCGCCGCATGCCGCCACGAGCGCGACGAGGGCGATGATCAACACCAGCCACGGGAGCCGTCGGAGATTCTTCATCTCTGGTGCACCCCTTTTGTTGCGTGTCTGATCCTGCGTGGCGCGCGTCCCGGCGTGAACCGCCGTCGGGCCCGTTCGCCGCCCGGCCGGACATCGGGCCGGCGCGGGGTCGTCGGTGGTGCGACGCGACCCCTGCCCGCAGGCAGGAGGGGCGTGCGCCTGGCTCGTCGAGCCCATGCCCTCCCGGGACCGCTCATCGCAGCCCCAGGAGCAGCTCGACCACGAGTTGGTCGAGACGGTCGTTGTGGTAGCCGCGTTCGCCGAGCGCGTCAGGGTCGAACCGGGTCGCGAGCAGCGTGTCCGCCGCCGCCCGCGAGTAGGGCCCGACCGTGGGCTCGGCGAGCCCCGGCGTACCGGCGGCCTCCAGGGCCGCCAGGATCTCCGTGTCCTCCCGCATGCGGGAGGCCTTGTCGGCGAGCGCGAGGTAGCTGCGCATGCACCCGGTCGCGAACTCCCAGACGCCCCGGCCGCGTTCCACGCGGTAGGGGCGGGCGTCGAAGTGGCGCGGCCCGTCGTATCCCGACTCCTCCAGCAGGCCGACGAGGAAGAACGCCTCCATCAGGTCCTGCGCGCCGAAGCGGAAGTCCTGGTCGTAGCGGCCGATCCGCTGCGCGTTGAGGTCGATGTGGAAGAGCTTGCCCGCCTCGATGGCCTGCGCGACCGCGTGGTAGAAGCTCAGCCCGACCATCGTCTCGTGGGCGGCCTCGGGGTTGACCCCGACCATCTCCGGGTGCTCGAGCGTCTGGATGAACGCCAGGGCGTGGCCCACGGTGGGCAGGAACATGTCGCCGCGCGGCTCGTTGGGCTTGGGCTCCAGCGCGAAGCGCGTCGCATAGCCACGGTCGCGCACGAAGCCGCAGAGGAAGTCGAGCGCCTCGCGGTAGCGCCGGAGCGCGTCCATCGGCGGCTTGGCCGCCAGCACCTCGGTGCCCTCCCGCCCGCCCCAGAAGACCTGTATCTCCGCCCCCAGCTCGACGCCGAGCTCGATGGCCCGCATGGTCTTGGCGATGGCGAGGCGCCGCACCTCGGGGGTGTTGCTCGTGAAGGCGCCGTCCTTGAAGGCCGGGTGGCTGAAGAGGTTCTGGGTGGCCATCGAGACGACCATCCCGGTGTCGTCGAGCGCGCGCCGGAAGCGGGTGACGATGGCGTCGCGCTCGCTGCGCGTCGCATCGGGCGGGATCAGGTCGTCGTCGTGGAGGCTGACGCCCCAGACGCCCAGGGCGCCGAGCTGCCGCACGATCTCCGCCGGGTCGAGGGCGGGGCGCGTCGGCCCCCCGAAGGGATCGGCTCCGCGGTTGCCGACGGTCCACAGCCCGAAGCTGAACCGGTGGCGGGGGTCGGGCTCGAGGGCGGTCATCCGGCTCTCCTGGTCTCGGTCGGGACTCCCGGGAAGAGCGTCGGATCGGCCAGGAGGGGCGCGAACGCCAGCTCCGCCGCGCCGAGCAGGAGGGCCTGCGCACCGAGCCGCGAGGCCACGACCTCGACGGAGGCGCCGGTCGCCGGCAGCGCGCGGGAGTTGAGCGCACCGCCGATCTGGTCGTCGACGTACCGGAAGATGTCCGCGAAGTAGCCGCCGAGCACGACGCGCCGCGGGTTGAAGATGTTGACGATCCCCGCGACGCCGATCCCGAGCCAGCCGCCGATCTCGCGCAGCGCGCGCACGGCGCGCTCGTCGCCTCGGGCGGCGGCGTGGAGGACCTCGTCCACGGCCTCCCGGCCGCCGCGCGTCGGGTCGACCCCGGCGGCGCGCAGCAGGGCGGGCTCCCCCACCTCGGTCTCCAGGCACCCGCGCGAGCCGCAGCGGCAGGGACGGCCGTCGGGGTTGACGGCGACGTGGCCGACCTCGCCCGAGTAGCCGTCGGCGCCGCGCAGGGGGCGGCCGTCCATGATCACGCCGCCGCCCACGCCGACCTCGCCGCAGAGGAAGACGAAGTCGTCGAGGCCGACGCCGGCGCCGCGCTGGTGCTCGGCCAGGGCGCCGAGGTCGGCGTCGTTGCCGACGAGCACGGGCACGTCGGCGCCGAACGCCTCCGCCACCAGCTCGCCGAGCGGCTCGTCGCGCCAGCCGAGGTTCGGGGCGATCCGCACCAGCCCGTCCGTGCGGCGCACGACCCCGACGATCGACACGCCGATCGCGACCAGCGGCGCCGGCTGCGCATCGAGCAGCGGGCCGCCGATGCGGTGGACCTCGGCGACGACCTCCCGGGCCGCCACCGGCGAGCGCTCGCGGTCGACGCGCACCTGGCTGCGCACGTCCCCCCCGAGTCCGACGATCGCGACCGCGAGCGAATCGACCCCCACCTCGACCGCGAGGACGACGGGGCCGTCGTCGGCGAGGCGCACCTCGGGGGACGGGCGCCCCGGGCCGGACGGGCTGCGCGGAGGACCCTCCACCACGAGCCCGCGCTCGGTCAGCTCGGCCACCAGGGTGGCCACCGTGCTGCGGCTGAGCTCGGTCCGCTGGGTCAGGGCGGCACGCGAGAGGGGGCCTGCCAGGTGCAGGTAGCGCAGCACCATGCTCAGGTTGTGGGGCCGGACCTGGTCGGTGCTGCGGCCCTGGCCGAGATCGATCTCCATCGGCCGTCCTCTGTGCTGACTCGGGATGATCAGCGGCCTCGCGTCGGGATAGTTTTGGTTTGCAACAAAACAAACAACGTGGGCAAACTAGACGGGTCGTACGAACGGCGTCAACAGTCCTGAAACAACTTTTCGTGAGAGCGGGTCTCAGGTGGGGGCACTGGTCGCAGGCGTGGACAGCTCCACGCAGGGCACGAAGGTCGTGGTCGTCGAGGCGGACACGGGCTCGTTGGTGGCCGAGGGGCGGGCGCCCCACGTCGTGAGCGGCACCGGCGGGGCGCGCGAGAGCGACGCGTCGTCGTGGTGGACGGCCCTCGGCGAGGCGGTCGCGGCGACGGGCTGTGCGGGGCGGATCGACGCGATCTCCGTCGCCGCCCAGCAGCACGGCCTGGTGGTGCTCGACGGCGACAGCGAGCCGCTGCACCCGGCGATCCTCTGGAACGACGTCCGCTCGGCCCCGGACGCGCGCGCGCTGGTGGATGCGCTGGGGGGCCCGGCGGAGTGGGCGACCCGCCTCGGCAGCGTGCCGACGGCCAGCTTCACCGTCACGTCCTGGGCCTGGCTGCGCCGCACGCGCCCCGAGGTGGCCCGCCGTGCCCGGGGCATCCGCCTCCCCCACGACTACCTCACCGAGCGGCTGACCGGGCGGGCGGTCACCGACCGCGGCGACGCCTCGGGCACGGGCTGGTGGTCGCCCGCCGAGGGCGGCTACGTCGCCGACGTGCTCGGCCTGCCCCAGGTCGGCCTCGATCCCGCGCTGCTGCCGGAGGTGCTCGGCCCCGGCGAGCCCGCCGGCCCGCTGACCGGCGACGCCGCACGGGCGCTCGGGATGCGGGCGGGGATCCCGGTCGGGGCGGGCACGGGCGACAACATGGGCGCCGCGCTCGGGCTCGGCCTCGAGCCGGGCGTCCCGGTGGTGAGCCTCGGCACCTCCGGGACGGCCTACGTCGTCTCCGGGACCCCCGTCGCCGACCCCACGGGGACCATCGCCGGCTTCGCCGACGCCTCGGGGGGCCACCTTCCGCTCGCGGCGACGCTCAACTGCACGCTCGCCGTCGACCGCATCGCCGGGTGGCTCGGCATCGACCGTGAGGACGTCGCCGACCGGACCGACGTGGTCGTGCTCCCCTACCTCGGCGGCGAGCGCACGCCGTACCTGCCGGCGGCCGGCGGCACCGTCGTCGGCCTGAGGGACGACACGCGCCCCGGCGAGATCCTGCTGGCCGCCTACCGGGGAGCGGTGGCATCACTCCTCGCGGCGGTCGATCTGCTGGCCGCCCGGGGATCCGGCATCGCGGCCGACGCGCCGCTGATCCTGATCGGCGGCGGGGCCGCGGGGCGGGCGTGGCGGCGGGTCGCCTCCGAGCTGTCGGGCCGCGTGCTCGAGATCCCGGACGCCCGCGAGCTGGTCGCGATCGGCGCCGCCGCCCAGGCCGCGTCGTGTCTCAGCGGCGAGCCGGCGGACCGCATCGCGCGCCGCTGGGGCACGCGCGACGGCGCCCGGGTCGCGGCCGTCCCCCGCGACTCGGGGAGCCTCGAGGCGATCCGCCGGGTCGTCGCCCTCGCGCCCGCCCTCTACCCGGAGGACCCGGCCTGAGCCTGAGCCGTGCGACGGTCAGGCCCCCGCCGCGGCCCGCGCCGCCTCGATGATCTCCAGCCCGATGACGGAGTCGCGGGGGTCGACCGGGGGCGGCGTGCCGTCGCGCAGGCTGCGCGCGACGCCCGCGTAGAACGCAGGGTAGTCCCCGGCCTCGGTCTCCACCGGGCGGCGGGAGTCGCCGTCGCTCAGGTGTCCCCAGCCCTCCGGCGGCATCCTCCCCCACCCCCCGTCGCCGGGGCGGGCGCCGGACGCGAGCGCGTCCTCCTGCGGGTCGAGGCCCCCGACCTCGTACGCGCCGCCCAGCCCGAGGAGGCGCATGCGCGGGGCCGGTGAGGCCGCGACCATGCTGGCGCCCAGGTGCGAGCGCACGCCGTCCGCGTGGACGAGGGACACCAGCATGTCGTCGTCCACGACGGCCCCGGGGCGGCGCACGTCGATCTCGGCGTGGACCGAGACCGGGGGCCCGAACAGCACGAGGGCCTGGTCGATGAGGTGGCTGCCGAGGTCGGCCAGCACCCCGCCCGCCTCCTCGACCCCGGCCCGCTCGCGCCAGCGGTCGGCGACCTCGGGGCGCCAGCGATCGAAACGCGACTCGAACCGGACGACACGGCCGACGGCCCCCTCTCGGACCAGGCGCCTCACCGTGAGGAAGTCGCCGTCCCAGCGACGGTTCTGGAAGACCGTCAGCATCACCCCCGCGGCCTCGGCCTCCTCCACCAGCGCCCGCCCGGAGGCGGCGGTGGGCGTGAACGGCTTGTCGACCACCACGGCGATCCCGGCGGCGATCGCCGCCCGGGCGAGCGGCACGTGGAAGCGGTTGGGCGTCCCGACGACCACGAGGTCGAGGTCGCCCGGCGACTCCCAGAGACGGTCGGCCGAATCGACGACGCGCGCCCCCGGATGGTCCGCCTCCGCCGCCGCGCGGCGCTCCGGGTCGGCGGTGACGATCGCGGTGACGCGCATGTCGGGCTCGGCCGCGACCAGGGGGGCATGGAAGACGCGCCCGGCCAGGCCGTAGCCGATGATCGCGACGCGGAGCGGGGATCGGCTCACCTGCGGCACCTCCGACTCGCCGGAAACCGGGCGCCGAGGTTACACCGGGAGCCCGCCGGTGCGGCAGAATCGTCCCACAGGTCACCGACACCCCGGTGACCCCGGACGAAGAGGGACGATATGGACGAGATCGGGCCGGTCGATTACGCGATCATCGCGTTCCCCGGCAGCAGGTTCACCGGCCGGATCGCGCCGGCGCTCGCCGAGCTGGTCGACGCAGGCACCGTCCGCATCATCGACGCGGCGTTCGTGAGCCGCGACGAGAAGGGGATCGTGGCGGGATTCGAGCTCACCGAGCTCGACCCGGAGGTGCAGGCCGGCTTCGAGCGGGCCGGCGTCGAGGTCACGGGCCTCTTCAACGAGGAGGACCTGATGGCCGCCGGCGAGGAGCTGGAGCCCGGCTCCTCGGCGCTGCTGCTGGTGTGGGAGAACGTGTGGGCGCGGAGGATCGCCGACGCCGTGCGGGCCGCCGACGGCGAGCTCCTCGACTTCGGCCGCATCCCCCACGACATCGTGCAGGGCGCCCGTGAGTGGGCGCTGTCCAACGGAGGGGAGTCGTCATGAGGCGAGGTCGCAGAGGTCCCGGTCTGGTCGGCACGATGGCCCGGACGGCCGTCGTCGCGGGGACGGCGACCGCCGTCTCGGGCAAGGTCGCCCGGAACCAGCAGGCCAAGTACGAGGCCCAGCACGCGGCCGCGGCACCCCAGGCGACCCCCGCGCCGGCTGCCGCGGCCCCGGCCGGCGAGCAGGCGGAGGACCCGATCCTGGTCATCCAGAAGCTCGCGGCCCTGAGGGACCAGGGCATCCTCACCGAGGAGGAGTTCACGGCCAAGAAGGCCCAGATCCTGGGAATCTGAGCGGACGCCGCGGGGCGGCCCGGGGCGCCGGTCGCTGGCCCGGGGTCAGCTCCGGGCCAGCGCGGCGATCGTCCGCGCGGCCCGGACGCCCGACAGATAGGCGCCGTGGACCGTGCTCGGGTACCGGTCATGCACGGCCTCGCCGGCGAGCACGAGGCGACCGGCGACCGGTGCGGCGAGGGCCCGGCGGTCCTCCGGCGTGCTGCCGACGGCTGGGAACGAGTACGAGCCGCGAGCGTACGGATCGCGCGTCCAGCGGGAGACCTGGACGGCCACCGGCTCCGGTGCGCGCGCTCCGAACATGTCGCGCAGGACCGGCATGGCGTCGGCGACGATGCGCTCGTCGCTCCACGACTCCATCCGTCTCGCCCGTGATCCGGCGTTGAAGCCGAGCAGTACCGGCGCGCCATCGAGCTTCGCGAGGCTCACCCACTCGCTCCAGATCCCCGGTGCCGGGGCGAGGTGGGCGTGCCAGTCGAACCGCTCGGGCCAGAAGATGCGATCGAAGCGCATCCAGGTCTTCATGTAGGAGCCCATCCCGAGGGCGGTGACGGCGGCACGCGTGCGCTCCGGCAGCGGCGGGGAGAACGTGACGCTCCCCGCCTTGAGGACCCCGAGCGGGAGGGTGATCACCGCATGGCCGGCATGGTGCTCACCGCGGCGCGTCGTCACGACGACGCCACCGGGCCCGTACGAGATCGCCGTGACGGGCTCCTGCAGGCGCACCGGCAGCCCGCGCGCCAGATGGTCGGCGACCTGACCGTACCCGCCGGGGAAGAGCACGTCGGGGCCGCCGAACCCCTCGTCCTCGTCGATCTGCCAGGCCGACAGGGCATCGGCGTCCCCGGACCACTCCTGCACGAAGTTCGAATCGAGGTGGAAGGCGACCTGGGACCGGAACGCGGGGGTCACCGCGCGCCGTTGGAGCACCGCCTCGACGGCCGCCCGGAGCGAGATGTCACGGTCGCCGCCCCATGCTTCACGCACGCCGCGCTCCACGAGGTCGCCGGCGGCCTCGGAGGCGGCCGTGCGGACGCCGGCGGCCCGGAGGTCGGCGGCGATGTGCAGCTGCGCGCTGTCGTACGACGTCGGGACCCTCACGGCCCCGGCGGCGTCGGCCAGCGCGGTGATCGGGTTGCCGCGCGTCCCATGGATCCACGATGCGCCGAGGTCCACCGGGAGGCCGGGCCATGCATGGCTCGTGTGGACGCGCCCGCCGAGGCGGTCACGCGCCTCGAGCACCGTCACCGCGAAACCGGCGCGCACGAGCTCGCGTGCGGCGGCCAGCCCCGCCACGCCGGCGCCCACGACGAGCACCGCGTCACCACCGGTCTCGCGGGACACCCCGCAGCCCCCGGCGACGCCCAGGACCGCCGCTCCCGCGACGAGGCCCTGCAGGAACTCCCGGCGCGTCACCAGCACGCCCCCACCATAGGGGGGTCGTGCGGGGCGAGGCGGATCCAGCGGAGCGGCGTAGGAGTCGAACCTACCGGGCGGGGATGGACCCCTCCCCCCTCGTTTTGAAGACGAGTCGGGCCACCGGGCCCCGGCCGCTCCCCGCGCCCGCCGCCGTCGCGGGGCCGGGTGTGCAACGCTATCGACCCGCGCGGAGGAACACCGCGACCGACCGCGAACCAACGACGGTATGAAGACACTGTTCGTGATCATCGGAATCGTCGTCATCTTCGGCATCCTCATCCGGGCCGGCGGAATCGCCGGCGGCCTCTGCGTCGAGGGCGTCGGCTGCGTGCGCTCGGAGGCGGGCGGCGTGAAGATCGACGGCAACGACGGACCCGTCCAGATCGGGACCTCCGGCAGGCCGTAGTGACGTGAGCGCGATCCCGTTCGGGCCGGATGCCAAGGACCCCCTGTGGCGCTGGGGGTCCTTCCTCATGGGCATCGTGGGATTCGCGTTCCTGCTCTGGCTGTTCGTCCCGTCGTTCGGCCTCCTCCTGGGCCCCTGGCGGGTGGCGCTCCTCATCGTCGTCTCGCTGATGCTGAGCGTCCGGTCGGCCCGCCAGTGGGCGCAGGGACGGGAGCCCGAGCGCTCGTTCACGAAGACGGTCCATCCCACGGTGAACGTCGAGGGCAAGGCCGGGGCGACCTACGTCATGCTCGAGCCCGCCAAGAGCGGCCCCCCGAAGAGCGTGAAGGTCAAGCCGCGCGAGCTCGGACCCGGCTGGTGGGCCCTCTACACGGTCTTCGTCAAGGCCCCCATGGCCCTCGGCGACGCCATCCTGACCACCATCTGGCGGCCGCTCGGGCGACGCTGGGAGGCCAGCGGGATCGGCATCCGCCGGTCCGGTTCCGCCAGCGAGGAGATCGACTTCGTCGAGAACCTCCCGAATCCCGGGCGACGGCAGTTCTGAGCGATCTGACAGACTCGTCGTCGCGGGTGGGGCCGGCTGCCGCGGGCTTGCGCGGGACCCCGCGGATGTGACACGTAGGGTGCGCGGGTCCGGCGGGCGATGCGGGCGGTGGCACGGATGAGGTCACGGGAGACGACGACGGACCCCGGCGAGGGCGAGGGGATCGTCCTCCAGCTCGACCGCGACCTGCGGCACGTGCGCGCCAGCGAGGCCGCGCTCGCGATGGTGGGACTCCCGGCCGAGGCGCTGGTGGGACGCACCTCCGGCGAGGCGGGCCTGCCCCCGGAGGTGGTGGACCCGCTCGAGCGTGAGCTGCGGGCGGCCGTGGCCTCGGGCGAGGAGCACCAGTTCGAGCTGGAGATGCCGACCAGCGAGGGCCTGCGCTGGCTGCACCTGCGGCTGGTGCCGGCCGGCGCGGAGGAGGGGACGCCGGGCTGCGTGACCGTGATGGCGACCGACATCACCGCCCGCAAGCACGCCGAGCTGCGCCTGAGCGCCGGCGGCGCCGCCTTCCGGGCGCTCGTGGAGGACTCCCCCGACCCGATCGCGCTGATCGACGCGGACCTGCGCGTCACCTTCGTCAACGACGCACTGGTGCGCGCCGGCGGCCGGCGCGCCTCCGGCATCATCGGCCGGACGATCGGCGAGACCGGGCTGCCGCCCGAGATCGCCGGACGCTGGGAGGACGCCGTGCGGACCGTGCTCGCCACCGGCGAGCGGCTCGCGATCGACTTCCGCTTCACGACCCCCGAGGGGCCGCGGTGGTTCAGCGCCCGGCTCCTGCCCGAGCAGGAGGGCGACCGCCGCGGCGAGCGGGTGATCGTGGCCTGCACCGACGTCACCGACCGGGTCAACCGCGAGGCCGAGCAGGCGGCCCTGCGACGCGTTGCCACCGTCGTGGCACGCGAGGCCGACCTCGCCGAGATCGGCCGGGTGGTCGCACAGGAGGCCGCCCTGCTGCTGAACGCCAGCGGCAGCGCCGTCTACCGGTTCGAGTCGGAGGACCGCGCCACCTGCGTCGCGGCCCACCCGCCCGCCGCACCCGGCTCGGGGGAGGCGACGGCCATCACCCTCACGCCGTCCACCGCCACCGGGCGGACGGCGCGCACGGGGGAGGCGACCTGCATCGAGGACTACCGCGCGGCGCCGGTCGACTCCTCGGTGCGCGAGGTGCTCGCCGCCGGTCTGCGCAGCGGCATCGCCTCGCCGCTGTGGACGCGGGGGCGGCTGTGGGGGGCCCTGACGGCGGGCTCCTCGCGCGCCCACGCCTTCGGCCCGGCCGAGGAGCGGAGGCTTGCCGCCTTCGCCGAGCTCGCCGCGATCGCGGTCGCCAACGCCGAGACACGCGAGGAGCTCGACCGCCTGGCCGACACCGACCCGCTGACCGGGCTCGCGAACCGGCGCGCGCTCACGGCCCGCCTCAACGGGGAGGTGGAGCGCGCCCGGCGCCACGGGCACGCGCTGTCGCTCGCGATCCTGGACCTCGACGATTTCAAGATGGTCAACGACACGCTGGGGCACCAGGCCGGCGACGCCGTGCTCGCGGAGGTGGGGCGCCGCCTCACGGCGACCTGCCGGGCCGGCGAGCTGGTGGCGCGAATGGGGGGCGAGGAGTTCGCCTGGATACTGCCCCTGTCGGACGCGGACGCCAGCGTGGTGGCCGTGGAGCGGGCCCGCGCCGCGATCGCCGGGATCGACGTGGAGGGCGCGTCGGGCATCACGTGCTCGGCGGGGATCTGCGACCTCTCGGTGGCCGGCGACGTCGATGCCCTCCTGCGGCGCGCCGACCGGGCGCTCTACATCGCCAAGGAGGCGGGGCGCGACCGGGTGGAGATCGCCCGCTGAGCCGGCGGTCGCCGCGCCCCGGCGGTGACCCCGCGAGGGGCCGCGGGGACTGAGGCCATTGTGAGGCGGCGAAGAGAGCGGGTACCCTCCGCGGCGTGTCCACCCGTCCCTCGGAGCGCGCGCGTCCGTCGCGCGGCGGCGAGCTGCCGGACCTGCGGGGCGGGCCGCGCCCGCCGCGCGATCCCGTGCGCCGCACGCGCCGCCGCTGGCCGAAGTACGTCGCCGTCGGCCTCGGAGCCCTCGTCTTCGGCTTCCTGAGCGGCTTCGCGCTGAGGGAATCGGGTCCGCAGCTCGCCGTCACCGGACCGCCGCAGGACGCCCACCTCGGCGAGCAGGCCACCGAGGACCTGCGCTTCCGCCTCAGCTCCGACCTGCCGAGCCTGATGCAGACGGCGACGCTCGAGTACGACGGCGGCGACGTCCTCGACCAGGCCTTCGTCGGCGACGGGGTGCTCACGTACCGGCCCCGCGACCTCGAGGAGGGCGTCCACACGCTGAGCTTCGCGATGCACCAGCCGTTCGTGCCGTGGCCGGTGCGCCGCTCGTGGACCTTCACGGTCGACCACACCAAGCCCGAGATCGAGATCACGGGCCCGGACACGCCGGCCGTGCGCAACGCCCCGGTGACGCTGAGCGGCCGGGTGAACGAGGCCGCCACGATCACCGTCGACGACGCGCCGGTCGAGGTCGCCGAGGACGGCACCTTCGCCCTCACCTTCGACGAGCCCCCCGCGTCGGCCGTGACGGTCCGCGCGGTCGACCGCGCGGGCAACTCGCGGGGCGTGCGCACCTCCATCCCCCTCGCCCCCCGCGTGCCGGCCTCGCCGACGCGGGCCGTCCACATGACGGCGATCTCGTGGGAGACCGACTCGCTGCGCGAGCCGGTGCTCGCGATGCTGCGCGCCGGTGAGATCAACGCGATCCAGCTCGATCTGAAGGACGAGTCGGGCGTCGTGGGCTACGACTCCAAGGTGGCTCTCGCACACGAGATCGGAGCGGTGGATCCGAGCTACAAGCTCGAGGAGGCCGTCAAGCAGATCCACGAGCTGGGCGGGCGCGTGGTGGGCCGCGTCGTGGCCTTCCGCGACCCGATCCTCGCCAAGCACGCGTGGGAGAACGGGAACCGCCACCAGGTGATCCAGTCGCCCGGCGGCGGCCTCTACACCCAGTACGGCGGCTTCACCAACTTCTCCGATCCGGAGGTGCGCCGGTACAACATCGACATCGCCGTCGAGGCCGCCGCGGCCGGCGTGGACGACATCCTCTACGACTACATCCGCCGCCCGGACGGCCCCCTCGACACGATGGTCTTCCCCGGGCTGAAGGGCGGCGCCCAGCAGTCGATCGTCTCCTTCCTCGGCGAGGCCCGGGCGGAGCTCGACCCCACGGGCGCGTTCCTCGGCGCGTCGCTGTTCGGCATCGCCGCCTTCCGGCCGGAGGACGTCGCGCAGGACGTCACCCGCATCGCGCGCAACGTCGACTACATCGCCCCGCTGATCTATCCCTCGCACTGGGGCTCGGGGGCCTTCGACGTCGCCGATCCCGAGTCGGAGCCGCGGGAGATCATCGCCGAGTCGCTGAAGGTCTTCGCCCCCCTCGTCGAGGGCAGCGGCGCGCGGGTGGTGCCCTGGCTGCAGGACTTCACGCTGCGGGTGCCCTACGGCGTCAAGGAGGTCTGCGAGCAGGTGAGGGGCGCCGAGGACGAGGGCATCGACGAGTGGATCATGTGGGACGCGTACGTCACCTACACCCGGGCGGCCTGCCTCAAGGGGTGATCGGGCGGCGTCGCACGGAACCGGCCGGGCAACGGGGCGCGAGGGCATCACGGTCCGCGGTGCATCACCTAGTGGAGCGTCCACCAACGTTGCTGGTGTTCTGGCCGCGAGAATCCCGCGGGGCAAGGACGCAGGGAGATCGCATAGCTGAGGCTATGCGTT
>LNFM01004711.1_pt1 | contig 24676 bp, 16 predicted proteins | sample 596031 | NCBI WGS metagenome assembly LNFM01 (sample SAMN04254537, study PRJNA301005) | activated carbon metagenome | isolation source: dual media filters at the Ann Arbor, Michigan drinking water treatment plant | place: USA: Ann Arbor | reverse complement strand
AAACTTGCGTTTCTTGAATGCGGACAAACGCTTCTTGAAATTTTTTAAGTGGAATATTCAGCTGTAAAAGTACCGTGATAAAACCAACTAATTCGCCGTAAGTACTTTTTCCCTGTGAAATCTGACTGGCAAAATAAAAGGTGATGGCTACAACCAAAAGTCCCGCAACAAATTCATTAAATGGGCCAATAGATTCGATTCGACTGTGCATTCGAGAGCGCATGCGAATGAAATCTAGACCCTGGTTCTTCAATTTTTGAGACATCAAATTTTGAAGTGTGTAGGCCTGGATTGTGCGTACGCCGTCCAAAGATTCTTTTACTGTCGACGTGATGTCTTCGAGTTGCTGCATTCCTAGCAGCGAGTACTTCCTGATACTTTTAGACAGGACACTTAGGACGATGATGATCACGGGAGCCAGAAGCAGGGTGTAGAGCGCAAGCCTTGCGTTGTGCTCTCGCATCGTATAAATCAAAATAATAAAGGTTAAGGGTGCGCTGAAAAGATCTGCAAAAAGCCGAAGACCATCGTGAATGACTCGCACATCGTTAAAAGTACGACTCATCAATCCGCCAGATCCGCTGGCGTATTTATTTAAAAACTTTAAATCCAAATTCATGAATTTTTTTTGTAATTTCTGTCTCAATTCTTGAGATACGTGTTCGGATACGACGTTCATGACGTAAATATGTATGTAGCGGCTTAAGTTCATTAAAAAAACGGTGGCGATTCCAAAAATGGCAATGGCAGGGAGTTTTTCAGGATGATCTTTAGCAGCATCAACGAGCTTACTAGAAATAATCGAAATTTGTCCTTGTCCGATCGCCATAAGAATTCCAGCAACGGCAACGACGACAAGCTTAGGTTTGTGATTGAAAAGTTCTTTTAAAACTAGCTTAAGTTCACGATTCATTTATTCGATTTCCCATCGGGCTGTATGTAGCGCGCTAGATACTGACCAGTTAAGCTTTTTTTAGCTTTCATGATTTCTGCCGGCGTTCCCGCGGCAACGATAGTTCCACCCTTTTCGCCTGCGTCAGGGCCAAGATCAATCACGTAGTCTGCGTTCTTGATCACGTCTAAGTTATGTTCGACGACAACGACAGATCCGCCGGCCTCGATCAGTTTGTGTAGAACTCCCATGAGTAATTCAATTTCGCGGAAGTGAAGTCCTGTCGTGGGTTCATCAAGAATGTAAAGTGTCGATCGCTGCGTGATTTGCGAAAGTTCCTTTGCAATCTTTAAGCGCTGGGACTCGCCACCACTAAGAGAATTAGCAGGCTGTCCAAGGGTCAGATAATCGAGTCCCACATCTTTCAAAACAGACAGCGGCTTTCGAATGTTGGGATGAGCGACAAAAAAGCCCATCGCTTCGTTCACGGTCATCGAAAGAATTTCAAATATGTTCTTGCCATTGTATTTAATTTCCAAAATCTCAGCGCGGTACTTTTTGCTGTCACACACATCACAGGGAATAATGACGTTGTCCATGAACTGCATATCGATTTCTTCGAATCCAGTTCCTTTACAAGAAGGACAGCGACCACCATCGACATTCAAACTGAATGTTCCAGGGGTGTATCCGCGCTCTTTACCTTCTGCAGTGGAAGCCATAATCGTCCGAATCGCATCGAACGCTTTTAAGAAAGTTATCGGCGAGCTTCGTGCGGATTTACCAATGGGTGATTGATCAATTAAAAGAACAGATTTTATGTTTTCGCAACCATGTATAGACTTAATCGGTTGGCTTTGAATAAATTCAGATTCCAGTTTTCGTGCAACACTTGGATATAAAGTTTTTGTGATCAGAGTCGACTTTCCTGAGCCGCTGACGCCAGTGACCACAACTAAACGATGTAAAGGTATATCCACATCAACATTTTGAAGATTATGACCGGTGCAGCCCACCATCGAAATTTTGTATTTAAAACTCTCGATATCAACCGGACGAACATCTTTTTTAGGAATCCATTTTTGCGGTTTTAAATAACGTGCGGTCTCTGAGCCTGGAAAATCTAAGAAATCACTCGTGATCCCGGAGAAAACGACTTTTCCACCAAGATATCCCGAACCAGGCCCCATTTCGATAATGTTGTCAGAACTTCGAATCACATCGTGATCATGTTCAACGATAACGACGGTGTTTCCAAGATTTCTTAAATCGTGCAAAATGGATATAAGGCGATCATTATCACGTGGATGTAATCCGACCGTGGGTTCATCAAGAACGTACAGCGCTTGTGACAATCCCATTCCAAGTTGATTAGATAACATCAGTCTCTGATACTCACCGCCAGATAAGGTTCTTGTTTCGCGGTCAATGGTCAAATAATGGACCCCGACACGCATTAAAAAATTCAAGCGCGCCCGGATCTGCTTTAAGACCTCGCCAACTGTTTCAGCCTGTGAGTCGCTAAGTTCAATTTTTTCAAAGAACATCTGAAGCTTCTCGATCGTCAATTTCGAAAGCTGAGTGATAGACTTATCATTCACTAGGACATGATGTGCTTCGGGCCGAAGCCTAGTTCCGTCACACGCAGTGCATTTTTTTCCTGAACGGTAGCGTGATATAAAAACACGGACGTGCATTTTGTATTTAAGTTCTTCAAGGTATTCAAATAGCCCGACAATGCCGAAAAAATCTTTGGTCCCTTTCCAAATCATTTCGCGCTGGGCTTTTGGAAGATCTTTCCACGACGTTCGTAAATCAATTTTTTGCTTTCGACAGAAAGCGAACAAAGATTTTTTATCTTGTTCTGCGCTGGGCATCGTAAATGGATTCAAAGCTCCGTCTTGGATTGACAATGCAGGATTTGGAATGACTTTCGCTTCGTCGAGTTCAAGCACATTGCCAAAGCCTTTACACGTTGGGCAGGCGCCAATAGGAGAATTGTAAGAAAATAGTTTCGAAGTGACAGGTGGTGGTGCGTATCCACACACAGAGCACGAAGGCTCATCGCTAAGTTTTAAAAGTTCACCTTCAGTTGTATATACTAAGGCTCTTTTCACAACGGAATTGGTCGTGTATTTTAGACTGGTGTTATAGGCTTGATTGATGGAATCATTCAAGCGCCCACGTTCTTCTTCCGTGAAGGCTAGTCGATCGATGACGATGCAAAAAGTTTCTTTCGGTAAACCTTTTTTAATAACAGCTGGTTCGGAAATTTCAATAATCGAGCCTAATTCATAAGTTGACGGCTCATTCTTCTTTTTTCCCACTGTGGTCTTCAAATGCGCAATTCTTAAATAACCATCTTGAAGTAGCAAAGAATGAAGTTTTTTGCCTTCCGCGATCCTTTGATCTTGCGGAATCTCGATCAAAATATAACCACGTTTATCTTTTAATTTTTCTAAAACTAAATCCGTGGCCTCAGTCGGCGAAATCTTAAGCGCCGGGATGTGATGAGTTGGACAAAAAGGAATTCCAATCTTTTCATAAAACAATCGGAGGTAGTCAATCAGCTCTGTTGCTGTTCCTACGGTGGATCTGCTCGATTTGACCGTGTTTTTTTGCTCGATCGAAATTGCCGGTGGAATATTATTAATGCCTTCAATATCTGGCTTCGGAGCTTTATTTAAAAATTGCCGAGCATAGTTGGACATGCTTTCAATAAAGCGTCTCTGTCCTTCTGCGAAGAGTGTCTCAAAAGCAAGAGAGCTTTTACCTGAGCCTGAAGGTCCGCAGATGACAGTTGTCTTACCGAGGGGAATTTCTATCTCTATATTTTTAAGGTTATTCTGTTTGATTCCCCAAATGTGAATAGACTTCATTAATCTTCCAAATCTTGTTTCAGAAAATCAGTGGCCTCTTCCGTTCGAGTTGTCGTGGTCGTTGGTTCTGAGCCTTCAACGAAGGCCTGCGAAATAATCCGAGCAGAGCTGGCATTTGCTAGCCGGCCTGATTCAGCATCAATATCGATGACCCTAATTTTCTCAGGCACCGCAAAAAATTCTTCAGGTAAATTTTCGTGCGCGACCTTCATAAAGTCTAACCAAATAGGGAGAGCGGCCTTTCCGCCAACTTCGCCTTTGCCAATGGTGCGTTCTTTATCAAAACCAACCCACACGCCGGTCGCGACCTGTGCCGTGTACCCAAGAAACCACGCATCTACATACCCATTCGTGGAACCTGTTTTGCCTGCTGTGTCGCGGCCAAGGCTTGCAGCACGTTGCGCGGTACCGCGGGGATCCGTGATTGCGCCTCGTAGCATGTCGGTCACAACGTAAGCAACCTCGGGACGAATAATTTGTTCTGCACTGGAAAAGAAGAAAGGATTAAATACTTTTCTAGTCACTGCAGGCGCGTCAGTGGCAACGGGTGCATCCGGACTGCTTCCTGGTGTCGTCGCTGCTTGAGCTTCTGCGACGGCCTGATCCGCTTGAGCTTGTTGCTGGCTTTGAGCTTGGAAGTCGGCTCGCTTTTCATCAAAGTACTTATCAAGAGCTTCAATTTCTTCGCGATATCGAACATCTAGGGAAAGCTTTTCAAGAAGAACTTTTCCTTCGCTATCAGTTACTTTTTTGACGATGATCGGTCGGGTGCGCAAACCTTTTCTTCCGAATTGAGAAAACGCTTTTGTAATTTCATACAAGGTAACAGAACTGGAACCTAATACTTGCGTAAAGTCCGGATTCAATTTTGAAAATATTCCAAGTCGTTTTGAATAATCAGTTGCAAACGTTATTCCGATATCTTGAATAATTTTAACTGAAGGAATATTCAAAGACTGAACCAAAGCATTCCGCATCGTGATTTCGCCGCTAAAGTTCTTACCGTGGTTCGAAGGTGACCAGATTTTTTCATCTCCTTGTCCTTCTTCGCCCCCGGCTTGTTTGTAAACTATTGGCGCATCGATAATACGTGTCGACGGATTATAATTTTTCTCTAATGCTGCCGCGTAAACTAGAGCCTTGAATAAAGACCCTGTTTGTCGAGCTGCCTGTAGCGCACGATTGTATTCGTTGCGCTCAAAACTGTATCCCCCAACCATGGCTAACAAGTCTTGGGATTGTTGATCAATCGAAAGCAATGAACCTTCAAGCAAAGGCTCTTGATCTAACTCTAAACGAATATGTTTTGCCACGTCTAATGTCGGAACCTTAAGTGGAAGCGGTTTTGCTTTTTTAGGTTCAGGCTTTGGTGGAATAACCTTCCAACTAAATTTATCCTCAGTGATCTTAATAAGAATCTGATCACCCTTTTTAAGAGCTTCGGAAACCTTTTTAATTTCGTTTCCTTCAGGGCGAAGATCAAAATTGACTTTACGAGCCCATCGCATTGTATCGAGCTCTATGATTCCCACCGTATCGGGAAGTTTTATTTCAGCGTATCCAAATTCATCATTTACATCTTTGACGATACCGAAATAATTTTTACCAACTTGTAAAAACGACGGCATATTTCCGCCAACTGCAGGGTCGACATTTTTTCGATTCTTGATATCACCTTTTTTTGTGACGATCTCAACTTCTGCAAAAGTTCCATCTTGCAGAATCGTGCGCTCTGGATTCGATTCACTGATCAAGCGCTTTTTTTCCTTCAGCAAGAATTCGGCTGAAGCTTCATCTGTTTCAAAAACTTGAAGCGGGCCGCGGAAGCCTTGTCGCTTGTCGACTTCTTTTAAACCTTTTTGAACGGCTTCATTCGCGGCAATCTGTTTATCTAGATCAAGAGCCGCGACGATGCGAACGCCGCTATTCAAAATGACATCTTCGCCAAGTTGATCTGCTAATAACTGCCGAATCGTTTCCATGTAAAATGGAGCTTTTGCTTCGTAGTCTTCCCGCAAATAAACTTTCAATGGCGTCGCAATAAATTCCTTCGCTTGATCTGAGGTGATGTATCCCAGTTCGGCCATTCGATTTAAAACATAAACTTGACGTTCTTTTGCTCGCGTAGGATTTCGAACCGGAGAAAAATCAGATGGAGCCTTTGGTAGCCCTGCTAAGATGGCAGCTTCAGGAACCGTCAGTTGCGTCGCTGGCTTTCGAAAATAAGTTTGTGATGCAACTTCAATCCCGTACGAACTTTGTCCAAAGAAAATCTGATTCAGATAAAGAAACAAAATATCTTCCTTCGATAAGTTTTGTTCCATTTGAAGCGCGAGCAAAATATCGCGTGCTTTTCGCGCAAAGGTTCTTTCATTGCTAAGTAACAAGGTTTTTGCAACCTGCTGCGTGATGGTTGATCCACCTTGAACATTGCGCCCTGCGCGCATATTGGCGATTGCCGCACGCATTAGCGCCTGCAGATTAATTCCTTTGTGTTCAAAAAACTTATCGTCTTCTGCGGCCAAGAAAGCTTTGATCACATGATCTGGAATTTCTTTGTAGGGAATCAGCTGTCGGCGTTCACGAAAAAACTCACCAACTTTTTTTCCATTGCGATCAAAAACATGAGAGACAAGTAGGGGCTTGTAATCTTCAATCTTGATAATTTCGGGCAATGATTTTTTGACCGTTGAATAAACAAAATAGGCAACCGCACAAGACAGAAAAAATAACGCTGTTAGCGTGAGCAAAACCTTCTTAAGCATAGACGAATAGTCTATGCTTAAGACATAGATTTAGCAATGAAACAGATCTATCGGTCTGAGCCTGGCGCCTTGCTTCCGGACGCGTCTTTTGGCGCGTCTTTTTTCAATGGGGTACAATAAGAGGCCATGCTTGGATCAGCGACATCGCACTTACAGGCAGCCGCAGCAATATCTCGCTTTTTATTTCCATCCGAAATGACAGATTCAGCCTCGCTGTACATCAGCCTGACGTCATCTCCATTTGAGTTTGGAACGATTTTTAAAGCACCTGGAAGCTTTCGAGCAATCAATTCCTGAATTTGCAATTCGAATTCTTTATTTTCCTGATCAAACAACGCTTTGCTTTCTTTCACGCTCAGTTCAACATCAGCTAATTTCTTTTTGAAGTTTGCTTCTCTTTGACTTGCAGATTGATCGGCGTTTGCAATTTCAGTTTGATTTTCTTTCGTTATTTTTTCATAAGACTCACGAGCCTGAGTTGCGGCGCGATTGGCGTCTCCAACTTGTGCCATCTTTTCTGCGATATCGCGCTCCATGTCGGCCACCTGTTGTGAATACGAAAATCTAGCTCTTCTTGAGGCCAGATCAGCCTGTTCAAAGCAAGCTGTTTCTACTTGCTTCATTTTTTTGTTTAAATTTGCAGTACCTTTGAGGCCACGGCCCGGGCCGCTGAAGCCATTGCACTGATCCTTTTCGCCAAACTTTTCGCCGCGTGATGCTTTTTGGAAGCAATCACGAGCGATTTGCATGGCTTGTTCGCAGCGATCCTTAACTTTGCCTTCTGCAAATTCAAGCATATTCACGCTGTTTTCAAATTTCAGTTTTTCTAAATCGCCTTTTCTTTTAATGATAACAGCATTCAAGTTTCGAATATTAGAAGCCGCATCTTGGGCTTGCTTGTTTGCTGCTTCCCATGACTTTCGTTTTTTCTCATCGATTTTTAATTTGTCATCAGCAAGTTCCTTTTTTAATTTTTCGATATCTTCGTCGATCTTGTTATTTTCTTCACGAAGCTTTGTATCTTCCTCTGAACTCTTCTTCTTTCGTTCTGCGATTTTATCTTTTAGCTTTTTGATTTCGTCATCGATCTTATCAATCTTCTTTTCGACGGCCTCATTTTTTTTGTCTGTTGCTGCATTCGAAAAGTTAACACAGTTTGCAGTGTCGGGTGATACACCGACTGTGGCGCCAGACATTTGTGTACCAGTCGCAGCATAGCCCTGGCTTTGCGCGAGTAGTCTTACAACATCGACAATCTTTCCACGATCTTCGGAGCTTGAACCCGAAGCATCCGGTGTGACAAGCTTAGCGATTTTATCCACTTCCTTTTTGCAAGCTTTCACTTTGTCTTCGCAGGCTTGATCTGTGGTTCGCTTTGCAGAAGTAAAGGCCTTACAAGCCTTGTCGCGCTCTGGAGCTACTTTTTTCCAATCATCAAACGCCGCTTTGCATGTTGCCGTATTCGTTTCGCTAGACTCGAGACCGGAACAACCCAGTTTACAGATTTCAATTTCGGCAATTAAACAAGCACGCTGAGCATCAACTGCGTCCATGGCGACGAGCCCGGCGCCCGGTGTTCTCGTTTTATTTTTTACGCATGAATCAATTGCTTCTCTTTTTGTTTCTAAAGATTTAGCGCATTCGGATTCACAAGCTTGTTTTGTTTTGGCTGGGGCCACTTGCGCCCCCGCAAAACCACCCGCCAGTAAAAACAAGACAGCTGTCAAAAGATTGAGATAGGAAATGGCTTTCATTGCGTCTCTCCTTATTACGTAACATAGAAGCAATCAGTGGACCAAAAGTGTCGCTTTGATTATTTATTTTACGTTCCATTTCGAGACACTGTAAGCAAATTGATTTTGAAGGTCCTGAACTTGATCAAAGAATTTGGGTCCTTCGTCGAGTTAGGCTTTCGTCGCGGGCAGAAAAGCTTCGTAGGATCTACGAAGCTTTATTTGAAGTGAAGAAGCTGACTTTGTGATTTTCGATTTGGGACTCATACCGTTGCTGTTCAGCTTGGTAGTAGAACTCTGAATTCACTTCGCCGAGTATAATGTTTTTAAACCATTGAAACATCTGTTTCATAACTATTCCTTTTATTAGTCAGGCGAGTATCGACTTGAAATCTATCGCGTGACCTATGCTCAAACTATATCGGAAGCCCAAGGCAATTTAAATAGGCATTAATAAAGTTCTAATATATGATACTTCAAGTACTAATAAGTAATACTAGTCGCTTTTGCGTCCCAGTTTGGAACTGTTATTTTTCAAATACTGGATGAATGTCAAAAGTTTTTACACCGAATAAAGCAAGGAATAACTCTGATATGGCGACTGATGTTGAAAAGGAAAATGAGAAAAAAACTGAAAAGAATAGTTCAAAGGCGCATCAAAGGAAAGGTGCTCAGGCTATCGCACAACAAATTAAATTTCATCTGAAGTCGAGGCAAATGGATTACAAGAGTCTTTCGGAAATTTGGAAAATATCTGAATCCAGCGTCAAGCGTGTCATGTCAAAATATGATTTTACGATCGAGAGGATTGAAAATTTTTGTGAAGCAATTGAATTAGATATTGGAGAATTTTTCAAAACGACAAATTTTGAATCTCAAACTCAGGTCTATTATTTGACGGATGAGCAAGAGCAGAAACTTTCCAAAGATCGTGAGTTGACTCATGTTTACATGCTGATCGAAGAAGGTTTCACGGCCCAGGACATTTTGAAAACACATGTGATATCGCACGAAAAGCTTACGAAATTGCTTTTGCAGCTGAATCGGGTGGGCTTAATAGAATTGAATGCGCACAACAAATTTCAAAGGGTGTATACAGGCCAGATGCGATTTAAGAAAGATGGGCCATTGGCAAAAATTTTATTGCAGGAAATGCGAGATGGATTTTTGCAGTCTAACTTTAATCGTGATGATCAATATCTGACGTTTGTAATGGTGAATTTTATTCCAGGGATGTTGGCGCAGTTCAAGGTTCGATTTCAAAATTTGATCAAAGACCTCATCGTGTCCTCAGAACAAAATCGAAATCATCCCAACAAAGAAGAATATGGGTTGCTTATCGCGACCCGTGGATGGCCTTCACCAATGAACACGGCAATAACGAAAAGGAAACAAACGAAATCTTAAGTGCGACTAGGCCTCATCATTTACGATTTGTTCTTCGCCTTCGATCGCGGCTTCCGTGTTGGGAGTTGGATTCATCACGTTTGCATCCCAACTTGCAAAGCCCAAAGATGACAAAATAAACTGAGACTGTAAAAACGCTCCAGCTAAATTGGCAAAGGCACTAACGGAAGGCGAGGCCACCCACAGATTTTGTGCATTTGGAAGCGTGCCATTCGCGTTTAGCTTCAGTTCACCTGAGGATAAGGCCGGAGAAACAGATATTCTTTCGCCCTTGATGTGATCCAGCGAATTTGGAAATGCACGCTTAATTTGGCGCTTCATTTTTTTTAGAATTTCTCCGTAATTTTCGGCTTCTTCGGATGATTCTAAATCGATAAAAGAAATCCAGTTTGAATGCTGCAATCCCGTTTCAGCGTCGAAGGCTTTGAAGCGACCGACGCAGGGACCGATGTCATCATCCGTGGTCCCATTTAGTACAAGCATTCCCAAGTCAGTGGTGATTTCATTTGTCGAAACTAAATCTAACTGCATGGCCATCCAATAAGATGATTTTTTTAACTTTCCTTTTGCGCGTATATTCAATTGTTCATCTTCAAGAAGCACATGAAGATCCCGTACTTGACCACAATGAATAAAATTTTTGCCATGAATTGTTTTCGAACCATTGACGGTGACGCTTGCAATTTTTTTCGGATCGATATCAGCTTGCACATTATACCGAGTCACGATGTGACGATTGAGTACTGTGCATTTCAAATCAGTCTGAAGCTTTTCGATTAAGGCGTACAGTGGCATTGTTAGTTCGATTTCTTCGTTTGCTAAGAAATATTTGAATTGGTCATAAAAAGCCGGAGCTTTTTCACCAAAGCCAACAAAGTCACGAAATCCTGATGCTTCATAGGTTTTACAATCCACAGGCCTGATAGATTTAATCAAATCAATCCCAAGCTCTTGTTCAAGATTGCTCAAAGCACGTAGTAGCAGTTCTGATTTTGGCAAAAAACGAAGCCCATTTTCAATTTGTTCGCCCGCGAGAGTTGCTGGACGATTGACCCCGCCAGTCGCATTTTCAGATTCAAGTAGAGCCGTATCAGCGCCTGAATTGGCAAGCTTTCGCGCAATCAATAAACCCGTTAAACCGCCACCAACAACAACATAGTCAAAAGTTTTCATCCTTTAACAATCAGGAAAGTTATGAAATGTTGCAAGAAAAACTAGTTACTTAAAGAATTATTTTTTGAAATATTCAGGATGCGGATAAACAAACTTACGCAGCGAATTAGACCTCGTAGAAACACTCGAATTACTGCCTTGAACAAAGGCTTATTTTCAATGAACTGTGCGACTGAAGGACTAATTAAATAGTAAAACTGAACGAACGCCTTTCCAAAAGTGGATTCCAGCAAATAGAAATCTCTATAAAAACGCAAAATCTGAACTTCCTTTTTCAGCGGACTTTCAAACGCGGCGGTCGCGATGAAGCAACGAGGTCGCTTGACGTTTGCTTTCTCCAAAAAGATTTTAACAGCAGCTGGATTCCTGGATTGTCTCAGAAAAATCTCTGCTTTTTTAACAATGTCGGCGTAAAGAGGCGTCATTGTTGCAAATCGAGCCAATTGAACTGCAACTTTTTTCTGACGGTCCGAGCAACTTGGGCTCGTATCATAAATTCGAAGCAGATCCCAATACACGCTTGTAATCACCGGAAGTTCTGCGGTTCGGGCCGTGTCTTTGAACATCCCGGGATCCAATTCGCCCGTCGGAGTTTCGTAGACCATTTCAAGAATTTTAATATATTTTTCGTACATGACAGCGGCATCGCCGAACAACTTGTTTTGCATCAAAGCATTGCCTTTTTTCAAAAAGGCCAATCGATTATGCCAAAGCTTAATTTTACGATCTTCTTTAGCTTTTTCCATGGCAACTAAAACACTGCCAGACACATTGCGTGGATTTTTTGGATCTACACCTTTTGATTTGTCGTTGGAGTTTTGATTACTGTCTGCTGCCACGCTATTAGTAGATTACAATAGGTTCATGGGGTCAACATCGATCACGACCTTGCCTTTTGGGGGAATCCATTTGCTATTCCCCATAATCGTCGTGGCAAACTTATTCAGGACACTTGAGTTGCCTGACTTAAGAAGCAAATGAAATCTAAAATTGTTCTTAATCTTTTGCAGCGGTGCCGAAGCTGGACCTAATATTTGGATCGGCTCATAAATCTGCGGAAATTTTTCTTTCAAGGCCTCAGCGCGTTGGCCCAGTTTGGACGAAAGCTCCTGTGCTAAACGCAAATCCGGTGCAGAAATTCGAAAGGCAATTATTTTGTGGTAAGGCGGATAGAGCAAGCCATGTCGATTTTTTAGCTCATGTTCTGCAAAGGAGCTAAAGCTATTCTGTTTTACAAAAAGTAAAGCATCATGCTCTGGATTGTAAGTCTGGATCACAACTTCGCCGGACTGACCAGTTTCTTTAAAATTTCTTCCAGATCGGCCACTCATTTGTGTGATGAGTTGAAAACTTTTTTCTGTCGCTCGGAAATCAGGTAGATTGAAGCCTACATCGGCCAGCACCAATCCCACGAGATTCAAATGTGGAAAGTCCAGACCCTTCGCGATCATTTGGGTCCCAATTAAAATATCAATTTCTTGATTTTCCATTTTGGTAATCAGCTCTTCTAATTCTTCACGAGTCGTAATTTCATCGCGGTCCGCACGCGCAATACGTTTTGAAGGAAATAATTGAATAAGATCAGCTTCCAATTTTTCAGTGCCAACACCTAATGGTACAAGCTCGCCTTCTTTGCAGTCTGGGCATTTCAATTCAAAGTTTTGATGATAGTCGCAGTAATGACAAACAAGATGCTGGCGGGCATGTAGTGTCAGGCTGATATCACAATTCGGACATTCGGCTGAATACCCGCAGCTTTGACAAAAGACCACATTTGATAAGCCTCTGCGATTTAAAAGCAGAGCCACCTGATCCCCGCGCTCTAATGTTGATTCCATTTTTTGAAAAAGATCGAGCGAAAGCCAGCTTGGCAAGGTCGCGGGCCGCTTGTCATTTTCTTTTTCAAGGCGCATGTCCACTATCGTGGTTTCGGGAAAAGGTTGTTGGTGGACTCTGTTTTTTAGTTCATGCAGATGAAATTTTCCAGTCTGTGCATTGTTCCACGTTTCTAAACTTGGTGTTGCAGAGCCAAGTATCACCGGACAGCCCATGGACTTTCCAAGCATGATCGCGCAGTCGCGACCGTTGTATTTAAGTTTTTCATCTTGCTTAAAGCTTGTTTCATGTTCTTCATCGACGACGATCAAGCCTAGATCATTGATGGGACAAAATAATGCGGACCTAGCGCCGATCAATATAGATTTATTGCCTTCGGTAATTTCCCACCATTGGTTGGTCCGCTCCCGCACAGTGAGCTGCGAATGCAAAACTGCAATTTTATTTCCAAAACGTTCCGCAAAACGATTCACTAACTGTGGAGTCAAAGAAATTTCAGGCAATAAAAACAATCCGCGCTGACCGCGATCTAAACAGTCTTGAAAAAGCCGAAGATAAATTTCTGTTTTTCCAGATCCAGTCACTCCGTGAATCAAATGGACTCCAAAGCCTGGTATCGCTTTAATTGCCGAAAAACATTTAGACTGTTCGTCGGTTAATGTGCGGAGGGGAATTTCTCGAGATTCCTCACTGGTCGTGACGGGAATAACCGGAGCCCGTTTGCTTTTTCTATGCTTCTCTGTTTTTTCTAATGGCGGAAGCGTTAGTTGTAAAACTCTGCCGAGAGGATATAAATAATAATTTGCCATCCACTCTAAAAACTTTAAGTAAGGATCTTTAAGGCTCGGCCAATCTCGTCGTACAGACGTGATTGGCTTAATGACAATCTCTTTCGGTTTATCCTTTGCTCCGACTTCATTGATAGTTTCATTTTCAAGTGCGTTGTTTGCTTCAAATTTTGTTTCAGTTTCGCCAATCACAAATCCCAATGTTTGGCGATTTCCCAAGGGAACTTGAACAATATCACCACGGCGTACAGTTTCTCCGACGGGTGGCGCATAAGTCAGCGTGTCGCGCAAAGGTGCGTCGACAGCGACTTGAATCATCTAAACCTCTTGTAAAAATTCGTGATGACTTCTGTCATAGCCGTTTGCTCTGAAAAACTGAGTATGGTCGGTATGTCCAAATATTGTGGATAAAACGCATTCAAAGTTTCTTTTGGCTTGGCGGTGACTTTCATCACTTTGATCGTTGCCGAAACGCCACCCCAAGTAATTTTTTGAGTGCGCGCAATAAAAAATCCAGGCTTTACTTCCGTGAAGTCTGAAAGTTCGACTTCTGTTTCAGAAGGTAAGCGAATTTTTCGGACCATAAATTCTTCTTGATCAATCCAGATTTGTGGATGGTAGCGTGTTTCCGTTGGTTTTCCAATGGCATACCCGATGCGACCGTCGACCCGTGACAATCTGACTTCAGGTAAAATTGAAAGATCAGATAAATAATTTGCAAAAGAACCGCTTGATCTAATGAAAAAATATTTTTGAAAAAAATCCGTCGTGAGTGCAAAAGACTGACGAGTCGAATTCAAAAATTGGGTTTTCACCTTACTGTTGTAGACCGAGTGGATACTAATGCTTTGTTTAAAAGGTCCCTGTCCATAAGCTGACAATTTTAAATTTTTATCACCCTCAACCAGCCAATTTTCTTTAACGATGACTTCGGCGCCTAAGACGTTAAAAATCACATCTTGATCGATAGAATAAATTTCTTTCCCGGTGGTCTTAGCCGACTTTTCAAGTATGAAACTGAGCGGTGGAATGAACGCACTGGAGCTCGAAACGGCCAAAAAGGTCATGATCCAGACTAAAGTCAGTTTTAACTTAGAAGCAAAACTAGGGATCCAGGTACAGTTGAAATAAGAATTTTCATTTTCCATGCAAAAAACTATATCATAATGAGACTAATTGTTGAGACTGTTCGAACAAAAAGAAGAAAAAATTCTCGATTGTGATACACTAGGTCATAGGGATGAAACGCACACCATTTTCAAAAAAGAACACATTCTTTGCTATTTGCGGATTTATCGTCCTTGGCACCGCTTTGCTTTTTGGTTTCAACAATTGTGGACCTCAAGGTTCGGGTATTTTGGGGTCGACCGAACAAATGTCTGCGGTTATCAATGACACAATCCTCAACGCACCGTTTGCGTATGATGTCGCGGTCGACACAATTTCTTACAATTCTTGCGTTTCAGAAACGGTCAAAACTTCTGATATTCACGGAATAAAAATCGGAGCCAATGAAGGCTATGTCGACGCCGGAGGTTCTTCTGCTGTGCGAAGCGGAGTCAAGCTTCGATCTGACTTTCTTGAGTACGTCGGAAAATATTTTAAGCCAGACTATCCAGAAACAAAAATAGGATCGACTCAAATTCAAAAAATTCTTTCGCAAAGTAAACTGAACCAAGAGGCTTACCTTAATCTTGGTGTTCGTTCGGCCGCAAATTTAACTGTGGCGCCCGATCTGATTTTTCCGGGTGCAAATGGCGCTGGAATCGGTGGAAAAGTGGGCCGCGATGTCCAGGTTTTCCCGAGACTTTTCCACGATGGTTTTCTTGGTTACAACATCACAAAGGGTGTTAAGTACACGCCAACCGGAGGAGTACTTGCGGAAGGGGCCAGAGTTTGGAGTCTTTCAGACACTTCGGATGCGGCACCAATCGAAGCTCGATTTTCTTATAACAACACCGAAGATCAATCGTTTATCAAACCGACTGAATCTACAGATCCAGAAAATTATGGATATCGTGAACAATACGCGGAAACTGTGAGAACACGTTTTAATAGCAACGCCTACATCCTTGCTGCGACCTTTGGTGGTACGCAAGATGCTGCGGATGTTTATGATCCGAATGGCAAGGACGTCAATAACCTTATGCGTCCCTTAAAATCCGATGGCACGATCCAGGCTGAAAGCAAAGCTTTCGGGAAAGGATTCCAATTACAATTTTCTCCGGCCAGCACGTCGCAAAGTGGTTGGAAAAGTTTAAATAACAGACTCGTGCGAATTCGTGAATTCAACTTGGACACCGGAACCGAAGTGGGTGGCACGGCTTGGAGCTGTGAAAATTATCTTCTCGTTCCACCGACGCATTGGAATAGCAACGTGCTGAGCTCGGCCAATGGCGTTAAAAAAGATACGCACTGGGATCCGGCGTGTATGCCTTTGCAGGCCGATGATTTGACGCCAGATCGGTTAGCACGAATGAAACGACTTCGTCGCCATTACGGTGAGGCACAATGGAACATCGGACTTTTTCAACCAGCAGCAACAAAAGGCGATCCAAACTATCCTTTGCCGCGAACGCAGCTTCCGCTTTGTGTTTCACCAAAAGCAAACGACTGCTATCTGCCAACAACAGGAATTTTATTCGACCCCGCACAACGTTTCTCTGTTGATGTTGGAATTCAGTATGATGCATCTCAAGAATGTTACCTGACGATGAGCAATTACGGATCGGCTCGAGAAGACAAAAAGAAACTTGGGCGATGTGCTCAGTTCGCGAGTATTTGCGTCCGCAATTCGACAAATTTTTAATTCTTCAAAATAGCACTGAAATTTAAAGATCTGATTTACAATGCAAATTGAATCAATTTGAGATGCAACCTACGTCGGGCCCAATCGTTATAACAACATGAAGACCAAAAAAGCGAACTCAGTCAAATCGTTAGTAATTGTAATAGGGTTTTCATTTCTATCGGTGGGATGCTCACCGTTTGTTTCGGATGAGGCAAAGCCAGCGTCTGACGTCAACGACACAATGAATACAAGTCCCGCGCCTCTTCCTGAAGCTCCCGCTCCGGAAGAGGCAAAAGTTTTTTGGCTGGAGCCGTCTACAAAAACAATCATTGGCACAAATCAAATTATTCATGTTTACGCTGTTTTAAAGTTAGCAACTGACTTATATCCGAAGTACATAAATCTATCAGAATCGACAATCTCTATAGCTGATACAGCAATCATTTCGGTGGATCAGACTGGTGGAATCCTTGGTCTCAAGGAAGGCGAAACTAAAATCGCTATTCAATATAAAGAATATAGATCTGAAGTAGCCATCCAAGTTTCAGGTCGCTATGAGCGCAAATCGATAAATGTTCCTGGACAGGGGCAAAGATTTTTTGATTTCTATTCTCCACCGAATGTTGTTCGAGAAACTGCTGCACCGCTGCTTTTGTCATTCCATGGAGGCGGTGGAAATTCGTCATTGCAGGCAGAAACGAGTCAACTAAATGCAGTCGCAGCTGCTAAAGGATTTTACGTTGCGTATCCAGAAGGAACCGGAGCTATTAGAACCTTTAACGCTGGAGCCTGTTGCGTACCGGCGAAGACATCGAATGTCGACGATGTTCAGTTTTCAAAAATGCTGATCGAGCAAATCCAAGCTGAAGTTCAAATTGACCAAAGCAAAATTTTTGCGTCTGGCTTTTCAAACGGTGCCATCATGGTCCATCGGCTTGCATGCGAATTGTCAGATATCATTTCGGGAATTGCCGCGGTCGGGGGAGGCTCTGGCGAATTTGATTTTTTGGGGAACCAATATTATACATGTATTCCAAATCGCACTATCCCAGTTTTGCAAATACACGCCGTCAATGATCGCAATTATCCACTTGCGGGAGGCCAAGGCGAGGGCAGCTCAGGCACTGAATTTTTTCCCATAATGGCAACAATTGAAAATGTGCGAATCCGAAATAATCTTTCAACTCAAAATTCGATAGAGCTTGTTTCTTCAATCACAAATTGCCAAAACTATTCCGCCGCCATGGATAGTGGAAAACCGAGCGCACGAGTTACACTTTGCGAAAGTAAGCCCTTGGATTTATACGAACCAATCACAGAAGTGGTCTTCGGAGGCGGGCATTCTTGGCCCGGTGGAATGCGTTCTACATCGTCAAAATCCGACGTGCCGAGCCCTGATTACAAAGCTTCAGAATTTATTTGGAATTTTTTAACAAAATAAATTCTGTGAGTAGACATTTCCGATCATTCCAGTTTTCCGTTGTTCTCTAAGCCGGCTGCAAAGCGCAGCGCGCCATTCAGCCATTCGGTTTTAATTGAAGTCTGTAAAATATTAATCATTTTCATTTGCCAGAGTTCCTTTTCTATCCTGAGATATTCAGGCTCTCAGTTTTTGAAATTTAAATTTTAAATATTTTTCGGGAGGTACTCCATGAAAGTTCTATTTTTTACTTCACTCCTATTTCTTGCCTCTTGCGACTCGAGCAAGCCGACCAAGCAACTTGATATAGCTGGTTCAGGTCAAAAAACAGTGATCGTTTTGGGAAGTCAGGATGCCGAAGGAATTAGAAAGCAAGCCGTGAAGCTTGGGGTTGAGGTTATTGGTGAAGAATTTTTAATTCTTAAAGGCGATACTCAGCAATTAAATAAATTGAATATTGATGACAAAGCTATAACAGCTCTCGATCAAAAACTTCAAATTCCCGAAGAGCCATCCTTTGAAATCGCAGAGGGTGCTCTGTACATGGCCAAGAAAGACTTCGGAATTTTAGAGTTCGCAAAATTGTATCCAAACGCCGACGGTCGCGGCGTGACGGTTGGAGTATTTGACGATGGAATTTCTCCTCATCAAAGTGGATTTAAGCTCACAACAACTGGTGAACGAAAACTATTGAAGCGCGGTTCGCCTTCGACACTCACATCCGTGAAGTTAGAAAACAACGAAGGCGTTTTGAATGAAGAGATCGTCGGAACTGCCGGCTCTTTTGATCTAAACTCTGATGGAAAAAATTCCGCGCTAAAAGTGAAAGTCCAAAACAACAAAATTTGTTTGGATTGGAACGCGGATGAGACTTTGACCGACGACGAGTGTAAAGGAAGTTTCGGTGAAACCGGAGACTATTTTATTTCAGCAAACGGCCTAGATGCAGTGACTGCAGAATTTGATTCTGAAAAATCGATCGTGAAGTTTTCACAGCCTGAATTGGATGATGATTCACACGGTGAAGGCGTGGCGACAGTTCTTGCTGGTCACAGTGCCGACGGTAGGAACTTAGACGGAGTAGCACCAGGTGCGAAAATCGTCGACTGGGATCTTAGCGAAAATACTGCGTCGCCTGGTGAAGGTGAATATACAATGGGTAATATTTTGCTGGGGCTCGAATGGCTTGCTAAAAACGGAGCTGAAGTCGCAAATATCAGTTATTCACTTTTCTTTGCTTCAGCGGAATCACAAGACTTCATGAGCAAAGCGATCGATCAGCTCGTAAAAAAATATAATATTGTTCTCTCATTTTCTGCGGGAAATAATGGGCCGGGCCTTGGTTCATTAAATCGCAAAGTGATCTATCCAGATTCTGTTCTTGTCGCAGGAGCTTTTGTTTCAAAAGAACTTGATGAAGCTGTGTGGGGAGTCACTGGTCTGCCTGACGAGGGCCGCGTGGTTTATTATTCAAGTCGCGGTCCAGGTCCATTGGGTGACCATGGGCCCACACTTATTTCACCTCTGTCCTCATTAACTCACGTGGATCCAGCTTCTGGTTTCGGTGCTTTTAGCGGAACAAGTTCCGCTTCTCCTGCGCTAGCCGGCGCGGCCACAGTTTTAATTTCTGCATTAAAGGCAGAAGGTATCAAGATTGATGCCCCAACGATTGTTCAAGCTTTGCGACTCTCAGGGCAGCGGCTACAAGGCGAGCCCTTTGTTGCACAGGGGTATGGATTGCCCAAATTGCCACAAGCTTTTGAAATTTATAAAAAATTAGTTTCAGGAACTCAATTCATGAACGTGACGATTCGAACGAATCGAGTCGGCGTAGATGGAATTGGAAGTCGAGGAATTTTTCTTCTTCGTAGTCAAAGTCGCGAAATCGAAGGTGCCCGCATTTCTTTGACAGGCATTGCTTCCGCTGCCGCACCTTCTGAAACACCAATGAATCTTTTAACTCCAATTACGATTGAATATTCAAAAGGAATTAAAGGCGCGGAAACGCTTTGGCTTTCCGTTTCCTCTTCACGATTTGACATTGATGTTAATATCCATGACGTGCTTGAAAGCAGCCAAGGTGAAGGCTTCGGAGAGATTAAAATTAAAGATGCAACAGATGGAACTTTGCTCGCCATTGTTCCAGTCACAATACTAGATGATTTAAGTCCGCTCCAGTCACATCGACAGAATTTGACTGTTGGCTCACAAGGTTCAGCAAGAATTCATCTGAATGTGCAGCCAGGCCTACAAGCCGTTCGGATTCGAACAAAAGTTTTGGAAGGAGAATCCTACGGATTACTTGTTTCCACTTTTAATTCAAATCGTGTGCGAACCCAATCCGTCAGATTAACAGATGAAATCTGGATGGTCGTGGATCAGCCTGGGCATTATCAAATTGCACTTTCGATGAATGGTGGAACCGGCAGAGAAGCAAAAGTAGAATTTAATCTTGAGCCCATAAAGATTGAAATGAAGACCTCGGTGGCAGTGCAAGCAAAGCCTATTTTGGCGCTGAAGAATCATGGAACAAGTTCTCTGTATTCGACGTTAGAAATTCGCCCTAAAGCAGAAATTGTTCGCCGTATCGCAAGCCAAATTGGCGTAGATTTCAAGCCACTAGAAATTTCGCTTGCCGTTGCAGAGCCGACAACTCTCATTGCTGAAGCGATTCCATTCGAAAATGCAGACTCAAGATTTTTATATGTCAGCTGCTCGACAACAGTGACAAACGCAGAAGGAAAAGTCAGCTTTGGTGAAGAAGCGTATAAACAAACTGATGCAAAAGAAAATAATGTGTTGTTTCGATGCATGCCGTTTGATTACGACATTTCCGCCAAGCTTGGCGTCAGCTATGTCATGAATATTTGGAAATCAAAAGAGATCGCTCAATCAAAAGATTTTGCGATGTCACCACTTGCAAGCAAAGACATTGCACTGGATCCGCTTGAAACTGGGACTTATGAAGTCAGTTTAAAGAACAGTCTAGGCGGCCAAATAATAAAGTTAGGAGATATAAACATTCTTTAGTGAATAGACACGATCGAATGTTACATTAAACTTAAAATATGAATGCAATCAGATATGAAATATTTCTTTCAAACTTGGTCACGATCCTTTTCCTGACCTTATCGGTTTTAACGACTCAGGCAAAATATTTTTCTGGATCAGTCAGCGCTGCCTTGGGGAATGCAGGCGTCGGGGTACTGGAAAATTCAGAAGGAGCTTTTGCAAACGCGGGTCAATTAGCCTTGTTTGAATCTAAAAATTTCGCCATTTCGTATACGCAGGATCAGTTTCTGGCTCATTTTGCTGATAACGGAGCTGACGCCTTATTTCCAGCGTCTTTGGGATATTCGAAACTGCGGTTTGGTGGCGGGCTAGAACGTTCCGCCTATCATTTGAATTTAGCGCGCGCGTTTATGAATAAAAACTTTGGCGTTGGGGTCGATCTGCAATACCGCACTTGGATTGAAAACAACATGGACATGCAGCACAGCCAAGCAGTTATGGATTTAGGTGCAATTGCAAAAATTAACCCGAGCTTCACCGCGGGAATTACCATCACAAACCTTGCCTTTACCAATACGGTTCTGCCGGATCCCATTGACCGCGCAATAGGCACCTTTGTTGGAGTTGGGCTAGGAAACGAAGGGTTTGCCAAATTTCGATTTGATGTCGGCACCCTAAGCGAACAAGCCAAGTCTGGCCCTATCGTTCGGACGGGTCTGCAAACAGCGATCAGTGATTGGATTTTGACCAGAATTGGCTATGAGCTGAACGAAATCGTATCTTCCAAGACCTTTACTATAGGTCTGGCCTTTGTAGGGCCCCAATTTGGATTTCACTACGCCTATCAAAAAGAATCAAATGACCTCTTTGAAGAGAGGCACGTCGTTGACTTAAGCGTGCCGTTTTGATAATCAAGTTCTTCGTCCGTGGATCTGTAGTTTGAACTGTAAGGGTGGAGGATACAATGGCTTCAAAAACAAAGCGTACTGAGATGATTAGAAAAAGAAAGAAAGCTGCTTCGGGAACTAAGCGAAAAGCTTCTACACGAACTAAAGGTTCAACTCGATCTGCTAAAGAACTTTTTGGCGATAAGTAGTTACTAATTTTCGACTGAGTCTATTCAGAAATAAAAAAGCCGAATTAAAAATTCGGCTTTTTTATTTGGACTTTATGATGAGACTTTATTTTTGAACGTGGACTTTAGGTCCACGTGATTTAGCGACGTAATTGTGACGGATACTCTTCCGCTTCGCCAGTTAGAACCCAAACTTGCGGAATCTCAACCCAGCCTTCTTGACCTGGATAAAATCGCCAAGCTTTCAAAGAATTCAAAGTCTTTTGATCTAGATTCGCATGTCCAGATGACTGCGCTAGTATGAAATTTGTTAATCGTCCTTCAGGCGTCACGTAAGCCATGTAGCTGACTTGTCCTTCATGACGTCGTAAGCGCTCAATGTCAGAATAACGTGGCAGTGGATTGCCAGGGCGCTGTCGCAATTCGCCAATTTCACGCACTTCTTCTGGCGCAGGTGCCGCAATTGAAGGTCTAGAAATTTCTTCTGTGACCGTAGATTCGGTTGTTGCGGTCTCGATGATCGTAGTTTTCGCTGGCGGCCGGCGCAATTCTTCACGGACTAAATTATTGGTCGAAGATCTTGAATTAGTTGAAAGAGCATCCGATAGCGCGTCAGTTGGTGTATTGGAATTTGAACGCAACTGGTTCGATTGATTTGATAGTGATGATGAAGGTTCCAATTTTTGAACGGGCTCAGCGCCTTCGATAACTCCTGTTTCAGGATCAAGTGAAACCAAATTTGGAAGTGGTATTGAATCATCCTTAATCGGAGTTTCGGTGATTTCTCGTGGACGAGCAACTTCATCTGGAGTTTCCAGAGTGGACTTGGTCGGAAGCTTGATTGAAGCAGATGTTAATTTTTCTTCATTTTTAAATTCTTCGATTTTAAGACGAGCTTTGCTGTCAGCAGACTTTTTGACGGTGTTTTTAGTATCTGATGAAGAAGGATTTTTTGAAACTGGCTTAGTTTCAGCAACAGGCATTTTGACTGGCGCAGAAACAGTTTCAATTTTCTTTTCTGCAACTGGCGTTTCTTCTGGAGCGACAACAGGAGCTTGAGCCACTTCCGCTTTCGGAGCTGTTTGAATTTCAACGGCTAATGGGTCTGGTTTAAGTTTTTCTTTGATCGCTGGATAATTAAGATAGATAACCAATGCCACTAGTGCGACATGGAAAACCAATGACAGTCCATAGAATTTCGAAGAATTTGATTCGCTCATTTTTCTCCCCCAATTGAGTAGCCCCTGGTTGTAAATCAATTTTGGGATAAGATCATGAAGTATATTAACTAGGTACGACCCAGAAAAAAATTACAGGGCTAAAAACGATTTTATTCGCTTATTAGGCCTGCAGGCATCCGCCCTTGTGCGATCGCCTCAGCTAGAGCCAGATGCGCCGGGCAGCCAATGACCTCTAAGGCATCTTCTAGCGGTTGAGGATCAGGTTTTATCATTTTAACTTTTTTAAGATCGAGGACTTTTTGATATGACTCTTCGATCTGGCCTATGGAAAGCCTTTGTTGCGCAATGGCTTCGACAATGCTTTCCATCGCAATCACCGGCGATTCTGGTTCATTGCAATAAAGAAGTAAATCAGCGCCAGCTTCTAATGCTAAAACTGGAATTTCGGATTTTTCGTAATGCTTAACCATGGCTTTCATGTCTAAATCATCGGTAATGATTAGGCCGCGATATTTCAACTCATCACGGATCATGGATTTTAAAAACTTTGAAGACAGTGTCACGGGACGATTTGGATCAATATTTTTGAATAAGATGTGCGACGACATCACCATGTCGACCCGACTTCTGAGGGCCTTTTTGAATGGAATTAATTCCACATCATTGAGGCGTTTTAGATCAGCATCTTCAATTGGAAGATCGTCGTGAGAATCCAGAACCGTGTGACCGTGACCGGGAAAATGTTTGGCACATGATAGAATTCCAGATTTGATATACCCACGAACTAGAGCGGATGCAAAACGTTCGACCTTATTTGGGTCATTACTAAGTGCGCGATCGCCGATTGCCGTGTTTTTTGGATTTGTAAAGACATCGATGCACGGGGCAAAATCAAGGTTGATTCCGACAGCTGCCATTTCAAGGCCCATGTAAAATGCGAAATTAAAAGCGACCGTTGGAGCATCAAGGTCCCCCACTTTTCTTAAAGTGGGCCACTGAGTGAAAGGTTTTTTAAGCCTGTGAACTCGTCCGCCCTCCATATCGATTCCAATAAAAAATGGAGCACGATCTGGCATTTTGTGACGAAGCGATTGAATTTCTGCGCAAAGATTGCGGACCTGTGCAGGCTCGATCACATTGCGGCCCATTAAAATGATTCCACCAATGTTATTTTCGATAATGAATTTTTTTTCGTCTTCTGTCAGCGTGGGGCCTGCGATTCCAATGATCATCAGCTGTCCAACGAGGTCTTTTATTTTCATCACTCATCCAATCCGAAATTGAGATCTACTTTTTTGCATGCAAGGAATTGATTTTCCCCTCAGGGAGCTGGCCGAAAATCTTTTCGATCGTTTTTTTATTAATCTTAATATCTTGTATCGCTTCTTCTTTTTGTCGAACTAATTCTGTCTTAATTCCCGTCGACGAATTATTTGTAGAAAGAATTTCCCCGTTAGGCGTAATGAACGAGTCGTAAGTCGACCCTGCAAAAGAATTTGATACCTTGAAGACTTGCTGATTTCCCAGCGTCACCATGTTTTTTTCCACTTTAGACGTGCCGGTGTGGACTTGTGCGGTTTCTTCAGCGACCGCCGAAAATTCAAAACTTGTGTCTGTTTTTATTCCCGCCGGTGAGCGTAACATCATCGGGTATAAGGCAGATGAAAAGAAAACACCTTTTTCCATAGGAACAGAAAGTGTTAACTTATTCTTGGCTTCGACTC
>LNFM01008161.1_pt1 | contig 24679 bp, 24 predicted proteins | sample 596031 | NCBI WGS metagenome assembly LNFM01 (sample SAMN04254537, study PRJNA301005) | activated carbon metagenome | isolation source: dual media filters at the Ann Arbor, Michigan drinking water treatment plant | place: USA: Ann Arbor | reverse complement strand
CGAGGATCTTGTGCTTCACGAACTCGTCCTCGTAGCGCAGGCCGTCCTCGTTGAGCACGCGGTAGTCGTCCAGGACGATGGCGTTGTCCATCGAGCCGCCCAGCGCCAGGTTGCGCTCGCGCAGGAACTCGATGTCCTTCATGAAGCCGAAGGTGCGGGCCCGGCTGACTTCCTTGACGAAGGAGGTCGTCGAGAAATCGATCTCGGTGCTGGAGGTCGACTTGTTGAAGATGGGGTGCTGGAAATCAATGGTGAAGCCGACCTTGAAGCCTTCGAACGGCTCGAAGCGGGCCCACTTGTCGCCCTCCTCCACCTTGATCGGCTTGAGGATGCGGATGAAGCGCTTGGCCTTGGCCTGCTCTTCGATGCCCGCGGACTGCAGCAGGAACACGAAGGGGCCGGCGGAGCCGTCCATGATCGGCACTTCGGCCGTGGACAGGTCGACGTAGGCGTTGTCGATACCCAGGCCGGCCATCGCCGACAGCAGGTGCTCGATCGTCATGACCCGGATGTTGCCCTCGACCAGCGCGGTGCACAGGCTGGTATCGCCGACCTTTTCGGCCTTGGCGTGGATCTCCACCGGGACATCGAAGTCAACGCGCCGGAATACGATCCCGGTATCGGGCGCAGCCGGGCGCAAGGTCATGTAGACCTTCTCGCCGCTGTGCAGGCCGACGCCGGTGGCGCGGATGACGTTCTTTAGGGTTCTTTGTCTAATCATTTTTGTGGCGTTCTCCGGAAGGAGCGCGCAAAACCGCTCGAACCATAGCACAGGGCGCAATGAACGAAAACCTAACATTATTCCCGGCGTCCCATTCGTGCAACAAATGTGATGCAGTTCACGCATTTACGCACACCCTTGGGGTCCTGTCCGGAAAAGGACCCGCCGGCAGGGCCGGCGGGCCAAGATTTCCTGACCCCCTGGGGACAGCAGGCCTAACCTCGCGAGCGAGACTGGACCCTGACCGGGCGCGGCCATCCAGGCCGGCCGGCTGCGGCCCGTACCGGAACACCTGGTCGGGTGTCCGCGACCGGGTCGCCTTTCAACTCAGTCGGCCTGGCGACGCAGGAAAGCCGGGATGTCGAGGTAGCTGTGGTCGGTCGGGAAGTCGGCCAGGGCGCTGCTCGCGGCCGAGGCCGGCTCCGAGGAACGGCTGGCGCGCAGGCCCATGTGGCCATTGGCCTGCGGCGGCGCCGCGGTGACGTTGGCCATCGCGTCGTAGTCCACCTGGCCGGTGCTGGCATTGCGCACCAGCTTGACCGGGGCCCGATAGACCTCCTTCTCCGGGGTCCGCGGGGCGGCCTGGCGCACGGCGCCGCGGTTGAGGCCGGTGGCCACCACGGTGACGCGCACTTCGTCCTGCATGTCCGGATCCAGCGAGGTGCCGATGACCACGGTGGCGTCCTCGGAGGCGAAGTCCTCGATGGTGCGGCCGATCTCGTCGAACTCGGCCATGGTGAAGTCCGGGCCGGCGGTGATGTTGACCAGCACGCCATTGGCGCCGGACAGGTTCACCTCGTCCAGCAGCGGGTTGGAGATCGCGGCCTCGGCGGCGGCCTGGGCGCGGTCGTCGCCGCGGGCGACGCCGGTGCCCATCATCGCCAGGCCCATCTCGGACATGACGGTGCGGACGTCGGCGAAGTCGACGTTGATCAGGCCCGGGCTGACGATCAGGTCGGCGATGCCCTTCACGGCGCCCAGCAGCACGTCGTTGGCGGCACGGAAGGCCTGCACCATGGTGGCCTGGCGGCCCAGCACGGTGATGAGCTTTTCGTTCGGGATGGTGATGAGCGAGTCGCAGTGGTGGCTCAGCTCCTCGATGCCCTTGAGCGCCACCTGCATGCGGCGGCGGCCCTCGAACGGGAACGGCTTGGTGATCACCGCGACGGTCAGGATGCCCATCTCCTTGGCCAGCTGCGCCACGACCGGGGCGGCGCCCGTGCCGGTGCCGCCGCCCATGCCGGCGGTGATGAACACCATGTCGGCGCCTTCCAGCGCCTCGACGATGCGCTCGCGGTCCTCGAGCGCGGCCTGGCGGCCGACCTCGGGATTGGCGCCGGCGCCCAGGCCCTTGGTGACGTTGCCGCCGAGCTGCAGCTGCAGCTTGGCGCCGCACTGCTTGATCGCCTGCGCGTCGGTGTTGGCGGTGATGAACTCCACGCCCTCCACGCCCGCGTTGACCATGTGCGCCACGGCGTTGCCACCGCCGCCGCCGACGCCGATGACCTTGATTACCGCATTGGGTGCCAACTTCTCGATCAGTTCAAAATGTGCCATGTCCGCGTCCTCCGTGATTCGAATCCAGGGGTTGTTGTTGTGCTTTCTTGTTCGTTGCTTGTTCCGCTACGCCAATGACGTCGTTCAGAACTCACCGCGATACCAGTTCTTGAACTTCGTCCAAATCGTTCCCGCCTTGCCCGCCGACAGCGTCGGGCGGCGCGGGTGTTCCAGCAGGCTGCCCCACAGCAGCAGGCCGACGCCGGTGGCGTGCACCGGGTTGCCCACCACTTCGCCCAGGCCGGAGACGTGCTGGGGAATCCCCACGCGCACCGGCATGTGCAGCATTTCTTCCGCGAGCTCGACCACGCCCTCCATCCGCGAGGCGCCGCCGGTGAGCACCAGGCCGGCGCGAACCAGCTCCTCGAAGCCCGAGCGGCGCAGTTCGGCCTGCACCATCTCGAAGATTTCCTCGTAGCGGTTCTGCACCGCCTCGGCGAGGGCCTGGCGGGCCAGGCGGCGCGGCGGGCGGTCGCCCACGCTCGGCACCTGGATGGACTCCTCGGCGGTGGCCAGCTGCGCCAGCGCGCAGGCGTAGCGCACCTTGATCTGCTCGGCCTCGGGCGTGGGCGTGCGCAGAAGGTGGGCGATGTCGTTGGTGACCTGGTCGCCGGCGATCGGCAGCGAAGCCGAATGGCGAATGGCGCCCTGAACGAACACGGCGATGTCGGTGGTGCCGGCGCCGATGTCCACCAGCACCACGCCCAGCTCCTTCTCGTCGGTGGTGAGCACGGCGGTGCTGGAGGCCAGCGAGCTCAGGATCAGGTCGTCCACCTGCAGCCCGCAGCGCTGCACGCACTTCATCACGTTGCTTGCGGCCGACTGGGCGCCGGTGACCAGGTGCGCGCGCACCTCGAGCCGCACGCCGGACATGCCGACCGGGTTGCGGATGCCTTCCTGCGAGTTGTCGACGATGTATTCCTGTGCGATGGCGTGCAGGATCTTCTGGTCGGCCGGCACCGCGACCGCCTTCGCGGCCTCCAGCACGCGGTCGAGGTCGGCGTAGGTCACTTCGCCGCCGGCCACGGGCACGATGCCGGGCGAATTGCGGCACTGGGTGTGGCTGCCGGTGATGGAGGCGTAGACCGAGCGGATCTCGCAGCCGGCCATCAGCTCGGCCTCCTCCACCGCGCGCTGGATCGACTGGACGGTGGATTCGATGTCCACCACCACGCCGCGCTTCATGCCGCGCGATTCGTGCGAGCCGATGCCGATCACCTCGATCTCCTGGCCGGGCGAGTATTCACCCACCAGGGCGGTGACCTTGGAGGTGCCGATGTCGAGGCCGACGATCAGCGACTTGTCGCCTTTGCGATTCATGCGTTTCCTTCCTGCGTGCGGCCGGCGGCGTCGCCGGGCGACGCCTCTTTTTCGTTCGGGATGGCCGGCGGCGGATCGCCCCAGACCAGGGTGAAGCCATTGGTGTAGCGAAGGTCGGCGCGCACCAGCACGCGCGGGTCGTTGTCGCGCAGCTTCGGCAGCAGGCGCGCGAACCGGGCCAGGCGCGCCTGCGGGTCGCCGCGGCCGGCTTCGACCGCGGTGCCGTCGTCGAGCTTCAGGCTCCAGCTGCCGCGGGCGCTGAGCTGCACCGACTCGACCCTGGCGCCGACGGTGAGGAACAGCGGGCGCGCCAGGCTGTGGAAGGACATTAGTTCGCTGGCGCGACCTTCCGGGCCTTCGAACAACGGCAGGCCGGCCCCGGCACCCTCGGGCGCCGCGAACAGCTTGCCGTCGTCGGACAGCAGGCGGCCGTCGGTCCAGCGCGCCACCGGCGTGTGTTCGGTCAGGCTGACCTCGAGGCGGTCGGGCCAGCGCTTACGCACTTCCACCCGCTCCACCCAGGGCAGGCCGGCGACGGCGTCGCGCACCTGGTCCAGGTCGACCGCGAAGAAGCCGCGCTGCACCAGCGGCAACACCGCCTCGCGCACCGCCGCCTCGTCCACCTGCGCGAACTCGCCGGTCACGGCCAGCTTGCGCATCGGCCAGCGCTCGCCGGCGATCCAGCCGTTGAGCACGGCGACCACGGGCAGCGCCACCAGGGCGATGGCGAGGGTCCAGGCGATGACGCGCAGCAGGGCGTTCACGGCGTGGCGTCCTCCCGCGGCAGGCTGGTCTCGAGCACGCGCCAGCAAAGTTCTTCGAAGCCGATGCCGACCTGGCCCGCGGCCTTGGGCACCAGCGAGTGGCTGGTCATGCCCGGCGCGGTGTTCACCTCGAGCAGGTAGTTGTGGCCAGCGGCATCGCGCATCACGTCGACGCGGCCCCAGCCGGTGCAGCCGGCGGCGCGGAACGCGGCCAGTGCGAGCGTGCGGATCGCGGCCTCGGCCTCGCCGTCCAGGCCCGGGCACAGGTACTGCGTGTCCTCGGCCACGTACTTGGCGTGGTAGTCGTAGTACTCGCCCGCCGGCACGATGCGGATGCTGGGCAGGGCGACGTCGCCGAGGATGCCGACCGTGAACTCGCCGCCGACGATCATCTGCTCCATCAGCAGTTCGCCCGGATAGCGCGCGGCCAGGTCGACCGCGGCGGCCAGGCCGGCTTCGTCGAACACGCGCGAGACGCCGACGCTCGAACCTTCGCACGACGGCTTGACGATCACGGGCAGGCCGAGCGTGCGGGCGGCTTCGACCACGTTGGCACCCGGCGCCAGGCGCGCGTAGCGCGGCGTCGGCAGGCCCAGCGACAGCCAGACCTGCTTGGTGCGGATCTTGTCCATGCCCAGGGCCGAACCCAGCACGCCCGAGCCGGTGTACGGCACGCGCAGCGCCTCGAGCAGGCCCTGCAGGGTGCCGTCTTCGCCGCCGCCCTTGTTGCCGTGCAGGATGTTGAACACGCGGTCGAAGCGCTTGGCCAGCAGCGCTTCCAGCAGGGCCGGGATGCCGTCCACCGGCTGGGCGTCGATGCCCCGGGCGCGCAGCGCCTCGAGCACGTTGCGGCCCGACTCCAGCGACACTTCGCGCTCGGCGCTGGTGCCGCCCATCAGGACGGCGACGCGGCCGAAGGCCTTCGGGTCGGTGATGCGCGGGGCGGGGATCGGCGTCATGCCTGGGGTTCTCCATTGAGTCCGTGCAGGGCGAGCTCGGCCGCGACGTGGCCGATGTCGCCGGCGCCCATCACCAGCAGCAGGTCGCCGTCGTGCAGTACGTCGGCCAGCACGCGCGGCAGCTCGCGCGCGCCGCCCGCCAGCACCGGGTCGATGCGGCCGCGGGCGCGGATGGCGCGCGCGAGCGACTTGGCGTCGGCGCCCGCGATGGGCGCCTCGCCCGCCGGGTACACGTCGGTGAGCAGGACGGCGTCGGCGCTGGACAGCACCGCGGCGAAATCGTCGAACAGGTCGCGGGTACGGCTGTAGCGATGCGGCTGGAAGGCCACCACCAGGCGGCGCTGCGGCCAGCCGCCACGCGCCGCGGCGAACACGGCCTCCAGCTCCTTCGGATGGTGGCCGTAGTCGTCCACCAGCAGCGCCTTGCCCCGGCCGAAGTCGAGCTCGCCCTTGAGGTTGAAGCGGCGGCCGATGCCCTGGAACTTCTCGAGCGCCGACGCGATCGCGGCCGGCGCGACGCCCAGCTGCCAGCCAATCGCGGCCGCGGCCAGCGCATTGAGCACGTTGTGGCGACCCGGCAGGTTCAGGGTCACGACCTGCGGCGCGCTCTCGGGCAGGTGCAGGGTGAAGCGCATGCAGGCGCCGTCCTGGCGCACGTCGCGGGCAAACACGTCGGCCGGCTGGTCGATGCCGTAGGTGACCAGGTGGCGCGGCGTCTCCGCGGCCAGCGCAGCCACCTCGGCGTCGTCCACGCACAGCACGGCCAGGCCGTAGAACGGCAGGCGGTGCAGGAATTCATTGAAGGCGGCCTTCACGCGCTCGAAGTCGCCGCCGTAGTTCTCGAGGTGGTCGGCGTCGATGTTGGTCACCACGGCCACCAGCGGATTCAGGCGCAGGAAGCTGCCGTCGCTCTCGTCGGCCTCGGCCACCAGCCACTGGCCGCCGCCCAGGCGCGCGTTGGCGCCGGCCGAGAGCAGCTGGCCGCCGATCACGAAGGTCGGGTCCAGGCCGCCCTCGCTGAGCACGCTGGCGACCAACGAGGTGGTGGTGGTCTTGCCGTGGGTGCCGGCGATCGCGATGCCGCGCTTGAAGCGCATCAGCTCGGCCAGCATTTCCGCGCGCGGGACCACCGGGATGCGCTCGGCGCGGGCGGCGACCAGTTCGGGGTTGTCGGCGCGGATCGCGCTCGACACCACGACCACATCCGCGCCCGCGATGTTGCCCGCCGCGTGCCCGCGATGGATGGCGGCGCCCAGCGCCAGCAGGCGGCGGGTGGCGGCGGAATCGTTCTGGTCCGAGCCCGAGACCTGGTAGCCCAGCGTCACCAGCACCTCGGCGATGCCGCTCATGCCGACACCACCAATGCCGATGAAGTGCACGCGCGGGAAAGCGCGGGCCAGGTCGCCGGTGTCCTGCAGGCGGCGGCGGATCATGCGCGGGCCTCCTTCAGCACCAGGTCGGCAACGCGCTCGGCCGCATCGGGGCGGGCGGCGGCGCGGGCGGCTTCGGCCATGGCCAGGCGCGCGGGCGCATCGGCCAGCAGCGACGAGAGCGCGTCGAGCAGGCGCGCATCGAAGCCCTCGCCTTCCGGCAGCAGTCGGGCCGCGCCGCGCTCGACCAGGAATTCGGCGTTGCGGGTCTGGTGGTCGTCCACCGCCTTCGGGAACGGCACCAGCAGCGAGCCGACGCCGGCGGCGCAAAGCTCGGCCACGGTGAGCGCACCGGCCCGGCAGACGACCAGGTCGGCCCAGGCGTAGGCCTCGGCCATGTCGGCAATGAACGGTTCGACGCTGGCGGGCACGCCGGCCTGCGCGTACACCTGGCGCGAGGCCTCGGCGTGGCGTTCGCCGCACTGGTGGCGCACGGTCGGCCGCTGCGCCTCGGGCAGCTTCGCCAGCAGGGCCGGCAGCGCGGTGTTCAGCGCGTAGGCGCCCTGGCTGCCGCCAAGCACCAGCAGCCGGACCGGGCCGCTGCGTCGGGCGAAGCGCTCGGCCGGCGGCGGCACGGCGGCGATCGCCGGGCGCACCGGATTGCCGACGTCGGCGGTGTCGCGTCCCGGGAAGCTGCCGGGGAAGCCACACAGCACCCGGCGCGCCAGGCGCGCCAGCACCCGGTTGGTCAGGCCGGGCGCGCGGTTCTGCTCGTGCACCAGCAGCGGGCGGCGCAGCAGCCACGCGCAGAGGCCGCCCGGCCCGGCGGCGTAGCCGCCGAAGCTGACCACCGCGCGCGGCCTGGCCCGCCGCAGCACCGTCAGCGCCTGCAGGCAGGCGCGGGCGAGCACGAACGGCGCCTTGAGCAGGGTCATGGCGCCCTTGCCGCGCAGGCCACCGATGGCGATGGTCTCCAGCGCCACGCCGGCCTGCGGCACCAACCGCGTTTCCATGCCGCCCGCGGCGCCCAGCCACAGCACCGGCACGTCGCGCGCGCGCAGCGCCTGCGCCACGGCCAGGCCCGGGAAGATGTGGCCGCCGGTGCCGCCGGCGAGGATCAGCACGGGGCCGCTCATGCCACGGCTCCCATCTTCGGCTCGATCCGGTGGCGCGAACCGCGCGGGCCCAGCGCCGGCGCGAGCGCGGCCGGCGACTGCGGCGGCAGCGCGGCGTCCAGCGCCGGCTCGCCCGGTTCGGGCAGGCCGTCGCCGCTGCGCAGGCGCGCCACCTGACGCTCGGCGCGGTCGAGCTCGTAGCTCACGCGAAGCAGCAGGCCGATCGCCATGCAGGTGGTCAGCACGCTCGAGCCGCCCGAGGAAATCAGCGGCAAGGTCAGGCCCTTGGTCGGCAGCAGGCCCAGGTTCACGCCGATCGAAACGAAGGACTGCAGGCTCACCCACAGGCCGACGCCGAAGGCACAGAAGCCGGCGAAGTGGCGCCGCATGTTCACCGCGCGGAACCCGATGTCGAAGGCGCGCCAGGTGAAGGCGGCGAACAGGGCGATGATGCCGAACGAGCCGACGAAGCCCAGTTCCTCCGCGGTCACCGAGAAAATGAAGTCGGTGTGCGCCTCGGGCAGGTAGTACAGCTTCTGCACGCTGCCGCCCAGGCCGACGCCGAACCACTCGCCGCGGCCGATCGCGATCAGCGCCTGCGTCAGCTGGAAGCCGTCGTTGAACGGATCCGCCCACGGGTCGCGGAACGAGGTGAGGCGGCGTACCCGGTAGGGTTCGGCGATCGCCACCAGCGCCAGCAGCGGCAGCGCCACCAGGGCCGGGATCACCAGGTTGCGGATGCGGGCGCCGCCCAGCCAGACCATTCCGCCGGTGATCGCCAGCATCAGCGCCGCCGAGCCAAAGTCCGGCTGCAGCAGCAGCAGCATGACGATCACGCTGGCCATGGCCAGCGGCTTGATCAGCGCCATCCACTGCTGGGCGATCTCGTCGCGATAGCGCACCAGGTAGCTGGCGAGCCAGATGATGAACATCAGCTTCACCGCCTCGACCGCCTGGAACTTCGAGACGCCGAGGTTCAGCCAGCGCTGGGCGCCGTTCACCGTGTGGCCGATGCCGGGCAGGAACACCAGCAGCAGCATCACGAAGCACAGGGCCAGCAGCAGGTGGCTGTACTTCTCGACCAGCTTGAGCTCCATCCGCATCAGGCCCCAGGCCAGCCCGCAGCCGATGCCCAGGAACACCACGTGGCGGACCAGGAAGTAGAACGGGCCGACGTCGAGGCCCTCCGCGATCGCGATCGAGCTCGACGCGACCATGACCACGCCGAGGCCGACCAAGGCGAGCGTCAACAGCAGCAGCACCGGGTCGTAGCGCCCGGTGATGGCGTCGAGGCGGGTGGCCTGGTGGCTTCGGTCGGCGGGCATCATCTCAGCGCACCTTCAGGGTCGCGAGGCCGACCAGCACGAGCATCACCGAGATGATCCAGAAGCGCACGATCACGCGCGGCTCCGGCCAGCCCTTGAGCTCGAAGTGGTGGTGGATGGGCGCCATGCGGAACACGCGCTTGCCGGTGAGCTTGAAGCTGGCGACCTGGATCATCACCGACAGCGTCTCGACCACGAAGATGCCGCCCATCAGCACGAGGATCGCTTCCTGGCGCACGATCACCGCGATGGTGCCCAGCACCGCGCCCAGCGCCAGTGCGCCGATGTCGCCCATGAACACCATCGCCGGGTAGGTGTTGAACCACAGAAAGCCCAGGCCCGCGCCGGCGATCGCCGCGCAGACGATGGTGATCTCGCCGGCGCCCGGGATCGCCGGGATCTGCAGGTACTGCGAGAACACCGCGTTGCCCGAGGCATAGGCGAAGATGCCCAGCGCCGCCGCCACCAGCACGGTCGGCATGATCGCCAGGCCGTCGAGGCCGTCGGTGAGGTTCACCGCGTTCGAGAAGCCGACGATCCAGAAGTAGGCGATCACCACGAACATCGCCCCCAGCGGCAGCGCGAAGTCCTTGAGCAGCGGCAGGAACAGCGTGGTCGCGTTGGCGTTGTCGGCGGTGTAGTAGAGGTACAGCGCCGCGGCCAGGCCGAAGATCGACTGCAGCGCGTACTTGTGCCGCGACTTCAGGCCATTCGGATCGCGCCGGACGATCTTGATCCAGTCGTCGAGCCAGCCGATGGCGCCGAAGGCGAGCATCACCGCCAGCAGCACCCAGACGTACTTGTTGCGAAGGTCCGCCCACATCAGCGTGGAGAGCGAGACCGTGAGCAGGATCAGCGTGCCGCCCATGGTCGGCGTGCCGGCCTTCGAGAAGTGGCTCTGCGGGCCGTCGGTGCGGATCGGCTGGCCGCCCTTGAGCTGGGCCAGGCGCGCGATCACGTGCGGGCCCAGCCACAGCGACAGCAGCAGCGCGGTCAGCGCACCGAGGATGCCGCGGAAGGTGATGTAGCCGAACAGCGGCGGCATCCAGCCCATCTCGTGCAGCCAGCGGGCAAGTTCAAGCAGCATGGTCGGCGTCTCCCTGCCGGTCGGCGGCCAACAGCGCGGCCATTACCTTGTCCATCGCGCTCGAGCGCGAACCTTTCACCACGCAGCGCAGGCCGGTGCCGGCCGCGCGCAGCGCGGGACCCAGCGCCGCGACCAGCGCGTCCTGGTCGGCGAAATGGCGGGCGCCGTCGCCGAAGGCGCGGCTGGCGTGGGCGCTGAGCTCGCCGACCGTCCACAGCCGAGTGACGCCGGCGCGGCGCGCCTGGGCGCCGATGTCGGCGTGCAGCAGTTCTGCGCCCTCGCCCAGCTCCTTCATGTCGCCCAGCACCAGCCAGGCCTCGCCGCCCGCCCCCGCCAGCGCGGCGATGGCCGCGGCCACCGAGCCCGGGTTGGCGTTGTAGCTGTCGTCCACCAGCACGGCGCCGCCGGCCAGGCGATGCGGGATCTGCCGGCCCGGCACCGGCGCGGCGGCCGCGAGCCCGGCGGCGATGTCGTCGAGCGAGGCGCCCGCACCCAGCGCCAGCGCGGCCGCGGCCAGCGCGTTCATCACGTTGTGGCGGCCCGCCAGCGGCAGCGCAACGTCCACGTCGCCGGCCGGGGTATGCAGGCGGAAGCGGCTGCCCTCGGCGTCGCCGGCCAGCGCGGTGGCGCGCACGTCGGCGTCGTTCTCCAGGCCGAAGCGCAGCACCCGGCGCGCGCCGATGCGCTGCATGAAGAACGGCGCGAAGGCGTCGTCGGCATTCACCACCGCGATGCCGTCGTCGGGCAGCGCCTCGTAGATCGCACCTTTCGTCTCGGCGATGCCCAGCAGGCTGCCCATGCGTTCGAGGTGGGCCGGCATCACGTTGTTCACGATCGACACCTGCGGCGGCGCGATCGAGGCCAGGTAGGCGATGTCGCCCGGCTGGCCGGCACCCATCTCGTAGATGGCGAAGCGCGCGTCTTCCGGCGCCTGGAGCACGGCCAGCGGCAGGCCGATCTGGTTGTTGAAATTGCCCGGGTTGGCGAAGGCCTTGCCCGCGCGGGAAAGGATGGCCAGCACCAGCGTCTTGACCGAGGTCTTGCCGTTGCTGCCGGTGATCGCGACCACCACGGCCGGGCGGCCCTGCTGCACGCCCGCCGCGAGCTCGCCCAAGGCGTCCTCGGTGTCCGCGCACAGCACCTGCGGCAGCGGGCAGTCGACCTCGCGCTGCACCAGCAGCGCGGCGGCGCCGCGCTCGAGTGCCTGCTGCACGTGGTCGTGGCCGTCGTGGCGCTCACCGCGCAGGGCGACGAACAGGCCGCCGGGCGCCAGCGTGCGGGTGTCGGTGCCGACCGACGTCACCTCGACGTCGGCGCCGAGATGACGGCCTTCGACCCAGCGCGCGACCTGCGACAGCAGCACCGGCCTCATGCCCGGGCCTCCAGCGCGGCGCGCGCGACCTTGAGGTCGTCGAACGGGTGCTTCACGCCCTGCACTTCCTGGTAGGCCTCGTGGCCCTTGCCCGCCACCAGCACCACGTCGGCGGGGCCGGCACCGGCGAGGGCGGCGGCGATCGCGCGGGCACGGTCGCGCTCGACCTGCACGGCGCCGCGGTCGCGGAAACCGGCGAGGACCTGCGCGACGATGGCGTCGCCATCCTCGCGGCGCGGATTGTCGTCGGTGACGATCACGCGGTCGGCGCCCGCCTCGGCGATGGCCGCCATCTGCGGACGCTTGCCGGCGTCGCGCTCGCCGCCGCAGCCGAACACGCAGGTCAGGCGACCCGGCGTGTGCGCGCGCAGGCTGGCCAGCGCCTGTTCCAGCGCATCGGGCGTGTGGGCGTAGTCCACCACCACCAGCGGCTGGCCGTCGCGGCCGCCGACGCGGCTCATGCGGCCGTCCACCGGCGCCAGCCGCGGCAGCATCGCGGCGATGGCGTCCAGCGGCCAGTCCAGTGCGCGCAGCGCACCGGCCACGGCCAGCAGGTTGTCGACGTTGAAGCGACCCAGCAGCGCCGACGCGACCGGCAGGCAGGACCCGCCTTCGACCAGGTCGAAGCGCAGGCCTTCCGGCGCCAGCGCCACGCGTTCGGCGCGCAGCGTCGCGCCGGCATGGCCACGCGAGCTCAGGCCGATGCGGCGGGCCGCGGCGGGCGCGCGGGCGAGCAGGCCCGGGCCGAAGGCGTCGTCGAGGTTCACCACCACCGCCTGCAGCGAGGGCCAGTCGAACAGGCGCGCCTTGGCGGCGCCGTAGGCTTCCATGCTGCCGTGGAAATCGAGGTGGTCGCGGGTGAGGTTGGTGAACATCGCGATGCGGAAGGCCACCGCGTCCACCCGCCCCTGCGCGAGCGCGTGCGAAGAGACCTCCATCGCGACGTGGGTGGCGCCGGCGTCGCGCATCTCGGCCAGCAGGCGGTGCACGGCGATCACGTCCGGCGTGGTGCGCTCGCCGGCGACCAGCTGGCCATGCAGGCCGGCGCCGAGCGTGCCGATGCTGCCGGCGACGACGCCGCCGAGCGTGAGCGCCTGCGCCAGCAGCTGCACGGTCGAGGTCTTGCCGTTGGTGCCGGTGACGCCGGCCACCGCCAGCGCGCGCGAGGGCGCCCCGTAGAACCGGTCGGCGAGCTCGCCCTGGCGCGCGCGCAGGCCGGGCACGGCCACGGCGTCGTCGCCGGTTGCCTCGCCCGCAGGCGCCGGCGGTTCGAACAGGATCACGCTGGCGCCGGCCGCGCGCGCCTGGCCGGCGTGGCGCAGGCCATGGGTGCTGGCGCCGGCCAGGGCAATGAAGGCATCGCCAGCGCGCAGCGCGCGGCTGTCGGCGGTCAGGCCGCGCAGCACCGGGTTGAAGGCGGCCGGCAGCACCGGTTCGCCCTGCAGCAGATCGTGCAGCGGCATGGCGCGGCTCATCGCAGCGCTCCCGCGGCGTCGCCGCCGGCGGCGGGCGGCGGGGCCTCGGCCACGGTGGCGGCCTTGGGCGCGGTCTTGCGCGCCTGCGCCGCGAACCACTGTTCGATGTTGTCCGGCGGCACGTCCATCAGGCGCAGCGCGCCGTCCATCACGTTGTGGAAGATGGGCGCCGACACCGCGCCGCCGCCGTATTCCTCGCCCTGCGGGTCGTGGATCACCACGGCCATCGCGAAGCGCGGCTTGCTGGCCGGCACCAGGCCGACGAACACCGCCGCGTAGCGCTTGGCGGCATAGCCGCCACCGCTGGCCTTGCGCGAGGTGCCGGTCTTGCCGGCGACGCGGTAGCCCAGCACCGCGGCGCGGCGCGCGGTGCCCTCCGGGCCCGTCACGGTCTCCATCATCTGCATCAGCTGCGCGGCGATGGCCGGGTCGACCACCTGCTGGCTGGACGCATTGGCGCCCTTCACGAAGGTGGCTTCGTTGATGCGGCCGCCATTGCCGATGGCGGCGTAGGCGCGCGCCAGCTGCAGCGGCGTCACCGACAGGCCGTAGCCGTAGCTGATGGTCGCCTTCTCGGCCGGGCCCCAGGTGTTCGGCGCGCGCAGCACGCCCGAGGACTCGCCCGGGAAGCCGCTGCCGCTCGGCTGGCCGAGGCCCAGGCGGTGGTACATGTCGAACTGGTGCTCGTTGCTGAGCTGCTGCGCGACCAGGGTGGCGCCGAGGTTCGAGCTCTTGGTCAGCACGCCGGTCAGGGTCAGGGTGCCGTAGTTGCGGAAGTCGCGGATTTGGTGGCCACCGGCCAGGGTCATGTAGCCCGGCGCGGTCTCGATCGGGGTTTCCGGGGTGAACTTGCCGCTCTCGAGCGCCGCCGCGAAGGTCAGCGTCTTCATCACCGAACCCGGCTCGACCACGTCGGTGACGGCGCGGTTGCGCTGGGCGTCGGTGGTGGCCGACTCGCGCGCATTCGGGTTGTACGACGGCTGGTTGACCATGGCCAGGATCTCGCCGGTCGGCACGTCCAGCACCACGATCGAGCCGGCGCTGGCACCGTGCTCGATCAGTGCCGCCTTCAGTTCGCGGTAGGCCAGGTACTGGATGCGGCGGTCGATCGACAGCATCAGGTCGCGGCCGGGCTCGGCGGCCTTGATCAGGTCGACGTTCTCGACGATGCGGCCGCGGCGGTCGCGGATCACCTGCTGGGCACCTTCGGTTCCGGTCAGCCAGTCCTCGAAGGCCAGCTCCAGGCCTTCCTGGCCGTGATCGTCGATGTTGGTGAAGCCCAGCACGTGCGCCATCACCTCGCCGTGCGGGTAGAAGCGACGGAACTCGCGCTGCGAGTACACGCCCGGGATGCCGAGGTCGGTGACTTCCACCGCCAGGTCCGGGTTCATGTGCCGGCGCAGGTACAGGAATTCCTTGTGCGCGCGCTGGGTCACGCGCTGCAGCAGCACCTCCCGCGGGATGCCGAGCGCATCGGCCAGCTCGGGCAGGCGGTCGGGATGCTGCAGCAGCTCCTGCGGGTTCACCCATACCGACTCGACCGGCGACGACACTGCCAGCGGCTCGCCGTTGCGGTCGGTGATCATGCCGCGCGAGGTCGGGATCGGCACTTCGCGCAGGAAGCGGGCGTCGCCCTGCTGCTGGTAGAACTCGGGATTGATCAGCTGCAGGTGCGCCGCGCGCGCCACCAGCACGCCGCCGAACAGGCCCATCACGACGCCGACCGCCAGCAGGCGGTGGCGCAGGCTGTAGCTGCTGCGCTGTAGCTTCATGGCCGCAGCACCACGATGTCGGTCTCGGCCGGGTACTTCATGCCGATGCGGGTGCCGGCGACCTGCTCGATGCGGTTGGCCTCGGACCAGGTGGCCTGCTCGAGCTGCAGCCGGCCGAATTCGATGTTGAGCTCGTCGCGCTCGTGCTCGAGCGTGGACAGCGCGATGTAAGCCTGGCGATGCAGGTGGCGCGAGTACACCACCGCCACCGCGCTCGCGAGCACGGCGACCACCATCAGCAGCAGGGCGAAAAGGCGCGGGCTCATGCGTTCGCCTCCGCGGCCGGCAGCTTCTCGGCCACGCGCATCACCGCGCTGCGGGAGCGCGGGTTGGTGGCGGTTTCATCGGCTTCGGCGCGCAGGGCGCCGCTGACGTCGCGCAGGGCCGGGGTGAAGTCCTGCGCCACCGGCATGCGGCGGTTGCCCGGGGGCGCCTTGGCATGGCGGGCGATGAACTGCTTGACGATGCGGTCTTCCAGCGAGTGGAAGCTGATCACCACCAGCCGGCCGCCCGGCTTGAGGCGTTCGAGCGCCGCGTCCAGCCCGCGCTCGAGGTCCTCGAGCTCGCGGTTGATGAAGATGCGGATGGCCTGGAAGCTGCGGGTGGCCGGGTGGATCTTGCTGTCGCCGCGACCGACCACCGACGCGATCAGCTCGGCCAGCTGGGCAGTGCGCAGCAGCGGGGTCTCGTCGCGGCGCGCCACGATCGTGCGGGCGATCTTGCGGCTGAGCTTTTCCTCGCCGTAGGTCCACAGCACGTCGGCGATCTCGCGCTCGTCGGCGCGGGCCAGCCAGTTCGCCGCGCTCTCGCCCGAGTCCGGGTCCATGCGCATGTCCAGCGGGCCGTCCTTGGAAAAGCTGAAGCCGCGCTCGGCGACGTCGAGCTGCGGCGAGGACACGCCCAGGTCCATGAACACGCCGTCGAGGCCTTCGGCCGTTTCGTCCCAGTGGGCCAGGCCGGCGAAGGAACCCCGGCGCACGCGGACGCGCGCGTCCCGTGGGCGGTGGCGATCGCTTCCGGGTCCTTGTCCATCACCAACAGCCGTCCATCCGGCCCCAGCCGGTCGAGCACGCCGCGTGCGTGGCCACCACGCCCGAACGTGCCATCCAGATACCTGCCATCCCTGAGCACACGCAGCCCGTCCAGGGCTTGCCCGAACATCACCGGGAGATGGCTGGGCTGCGTGCCTTCCCGCATCCCGGCCATGTCCGTCACAGCCTGAGGTCGAGCATGTCCTCGCTGATCTCGTCTTCCCCGATGGTTTGACGGATCTGCGCGAGGTGCGCCTGCTCGCTCCACAATTCGAACTTGCCGCCCATGCCCAGCAGCACCGCTTTCTTCTCGATCGCCGCCGCGTTGCGGTGGCTGGCCGGCAGCAGCACGCGGCCGCTCCCGTCCGGCTCGACCACCGTGGCGGCGCCGACCAGCTTCAGCTGCAGGTTGCGGTGCACGCGCTTGGCGTTGGGCAGCGCGTTGACCTGGTCACGCACCTTCTCCCAGGCCGCTTCCGGGTACAGCCACAGGCAGCCGGCTTCGTAGGGGTTGTAGGTGACCACCAGGCGATTGGCGCAGGCGCGCGCGACCAGGTCCCGGTAGGCGGTGGGAATCGCCAGACGGCCCTTGTCGTCGATCGTGATTGCGGTTTCGCCCTGGAACATCAGTTCGGATCAGCCCTTATCCACCGAAACCCACTAAAAACCCGGATTTCCCTCGGAAGCCCACGTTAGTCCTGCCCCCGGGGGCTGTCAAGGACAAAAACAGGGGAAATTCGCTAGGCGGATCAAGACTTTGCGCGAAACTTGAGAGTCTTGTTTAAGAACCGTTGGGCAAGTGTTGTTTCACATGGATTTGATCCAAACCTGTGAGCCGGTCGACAAAACGGTCCGCCTCGCCAGGCCGGGGCCAAGGCCGCCCGTGCCCGGGGCCGGGCCCGGGGAATCTGCGCAAACGGGGTGCAACGTGGGTGGAAGTGGCGGAGCCGGTCGTTAAGCCGGGTTCTGTCGTGGACAGTCATTCCTCTGGGACCTGCGTCGCCGCAGGCCTCAAGCAACCAACCCGGGTGCGGCACGAGCCATGCCATAGCACCCCTATTTGGTCTTGCTCCGGGTGGGGTTTGCCGTGCCCCGGGGCGTTGTCCCCCCGGGCGGTGGGCTCTTACCCCACCGTTTCGCCCTTACCACGCACCCTTGCGGGCCGTTCGGCGGTTTCACGCCGCCCAGGCGTTACCTGGCACCCTGCTCTGTGGAGCCCGGACTTTCCTCGGCGCATTGCTGCGACGCGACTGCCTTGACCGACTCCGCCGGGCGGGATTGTCTCATGATGCGGGCGGGGCTGGGGGATTGGCGGCGAGGAAGGCAGGGCCGGGGAAGAGTGAAAAGGAAATAGTGAAGAGAAGATAGGAAATAGTGAAAGCAGGGGCTCGCGGTTTCTCGCCTTCACTATTTCCTATCTCCTATTCACTATTTCCTGGCTCCCCTTCCTAGCCCCCCGCCTCTCCGCCACCCCCATAAAGCCCCTTCCGCGGCGCCCCACTGATATCCGCCGCCAACTTCGCCGCCACCGACGGCTTGAGGTGCTCGGCGAGCTTGGCGTACAGGCGTTGCCCTTCGAGCAGGCGGGCCGCGGTGTCGTCTTCGCAACCGCGGATGACGAGCACGAACTCGCCCTTGCGCTGGTTGTCGTCGGCCGCGACTTTCGCGACGATCGATTCCAGCGTGTCGCCGAGCACCGTTTCGAACAGTTTCGTCAGTTCGCGTGCGAGGACGGCTTCGCGATCGGCGCCGAACGCCGCGACCAGGTCTGCGAGGCACTCCTCGATGCGGTGTGAGCTTTCGTAGAACACCAGCGTCCGGGTTTCCCGCGCCAGCGCCGCCAGGCGCTCGCGGCGCGCCGAGGCCTTGGCCGGCAGGAAGCCTTCGAAGCAGAAGCGGTCGCTGGGGATGCCGGCCACCGAAAGGGCCGCGATCGCAGCGCAGGCGCCGGGGATCGGACTGACCGCCAGGCCCGCCGCGCGCACCTCGCGCACCAGCCGGTAGCCGGGGTCGCTGACCAGCGGCGTGCCGGCGTCGGACACCAGCGCCAGGCATTCGCCGCCACGCAGGCGCTCCACCAGCTTCCAGGCGATCTCGCCCTCGTTGTGTTCGTGCAGCGCCAGCAGCGGACGCTCGATGCCCAGCGCCACCAGCATCTGCCGGGTGTGGCGGGTGTCCTCGGCGCAGATCGCATCCACCGCCGCCAGCACCTCGCGCGCCCGCGCGCCGAGGTCGCCGAGGTTGCCGATCGGCGTGGCCACCACGTAAAGCGTCCCCGCCCGGGTCGTTGCCATGACCGCGCCCTCCTTGTGCACCGGGGTATCATCTTAGCGGCTTCATCCACCCGGACCCCCGACCATGCTGCGATCCGCTTTCCTGCTGTTGGCCCTTGCCCTGCTTTCCGGCTGCGCCAGCGTGGCCGTCACGCCCTCCGCGCCGGCGGGCGAACCTGCCGTCGCCAGTCCCGCGGCGCAACTGGCCGGGGATGGCCGCCACCTGGAGGCGGCCCGCGCCTATGCCGCCGAAGCAGGCGGCTCCCGCGGCAGTGCCCGAGAGCGCAGCTGGCTGCGTGCGGCCGACCAGTACTGGCTGGCGGGCGACACGGGGGCCGCGGCACAAGCGCTGGCGCAGGCCAACCGTCGCCGGCTCGAGGGCCGCGATGCCTTCCTGCACGACCTGCTGGCGTCCGAACTCGACGTCGCCGCCGGCCGCCACGCCCCCGCGCTGGCGCGGCTCGCGCATTCGCGCGAATCGGTGCCTTCGCCGCTGCGGGCGCGCTGGCATGCCGCCCGCGCCGCGTCGCTCGAGGCCACCGGCCGCGCCTTCGATGCCGCCGGCGAGCGGGCCTGGATGAACGCGTCGCTGGAAAGCGCCGCACGCACCGACAACCTGCGCCGCATCGACGAATTGCTGCGCGCCCTGCCCGACGACCAGCTCGCCGCCGGCAGCGCGGCGCTGCCGGCCGGGCATCCGCTCTACCTGTTCGCCGGCCGCGCCCTGACCCAGCGCGGCCTGCCGCTGCCGCGACCCTACGACCGCAACGCCTCGGCGCCGGGCATGGACGCCCTGCCGCCGGCCGAGCGCGACGGCTACCGGCCGCCCGAGCGCCTTGCGGCGCTGCTGCCGCTCAGCGGCCCGCTGGCTGCCGCCGGACAGAGCGTGCGCGATGGCCTGCTGGCCGGCTACTACGGCGAGAACCGCCGGCGGCCGGAGCTCCGCTTCTACGACACCGCCGGCGCCGGCGGCGTCCGCGGCGCGCTGGCGCAGGCGCAGGCCGACGGCGCGCAGATGATCGTCGGGCCGCTGGCCCGCGACCAGGTCGACGAGCTGTTCTCGCTGCCGGAACTCGAGCTGCCGGTGGTGGCGCTCAACCGCGGCGGCATCGCGCCGCCGCCGGGCAGCACCACCTTCGCGCTGGCTCCCGAGGACGAAGGCGTGGCCGCGGCCGAGCGCCTGCTGGACCGGGGCATGCGCCGCATCCTGGTGGTCACGCAGGCCGACGAAAGCGCGAACCGCGCCCTGGCGAGCTTCCGCGAACGGCTGCGCGCCGGCGGCGGCGAGATCATCGCCGAGGTGGTCGTCACCGACGCCAATCCCGACTACGTGCCGGCGCTGCAGCAGGCGCTGGCCGGTGGCCGACCCGACGGCGTGTTCCAGCCGCTGCGCGCGGCCCAGGCGCGGCTGCTCGCCAGCCAGATGGACTCCGCCGGGATGCCGGGGGTGGCGCGCGTCGCCACCTCGTTGATCCTCTCGGGCGCGAACCTGCGGATGGACGTGGAGCTCGATGGCATCGAGTACCCGGAGCTGCCCTGGCTGCTCGGCCTGCGCGGCGGCATGCCGGACGCGGAGTCGCTGGGCCGTTCGCTGCCGAGCGCGCAGGGCGGCGGTGCGCGCCTGTTCGCCTTCGGCATGGATGCGTGGCAGCTGGCCGCGTATGCCGACATGCTCGCGCGCGACCCGTCCGCGCAGCTGCGCGGCGCCACCGGGGAGCTGGAAGTCGATGGCTTCGGCCTGGTGCAGCGCCGCCCGGCGTGGGCGGTGTTCAGCGGCGGCCGCTCGCGTCCGGCGCTGGACGGCGCGCTGCTGCCCGATGCCGGCGCGCCCTGACCGGCAAGCCCTCGGCGCCGCGGCGGAGGCCGCGGCCCTGCGCCACCTCGAAGCCGCCGGCCTGGTGCTGCTGGCCCGCAACGCCCGCTTCAAGGTCGGCGAACTCGACCTGGTGATGCGCGAGGGCGAGACCGTGGTGTTCGTGGAAGTGCGCCTGCGTCGGAATGCGCACTTCGGCGATGGCTTCGACTCGGTGGACCGGCGCAAGCGACAGCGCATGGTGCGCGCCGCCCTGGCCTGGCTCGCCGCACGCCCCTCGCTGGCGGCCAGGCCCTGCCGGCTGGACGTGGTGTCGGCAGGCGACGGACCCGGCGCCCTGGCCCTGGACTGGCAGCGCGGAGCGTTCACGCTGGACGACGTGTAGCCGGTTCCTGCCTGCGGGCCGGGCTAGAATCGAGCCATGCCGCGTGAACCCGCCCCCGACACCACCGACGCCCTGCAGCGATTGCTGGGCCCGGGCGGCCTGCTGCTGGACGCCGCCGAGCGCCTGGCCTACGGCTACGACAACTCGCGTCGCCAGGGCCTGCCGCTGGCGGTGGCGCTGCCGACCACGGTGGCGCAGGTGCAGGGCATCGTGCGGCTTTGCCGCGCGGCGAAGATGCCGATCGTGGCGCGCGGGCGCGGTACCAACACCACCGGCGCCAGCGTGCCGGGCGAGGACGCGCTGGTGGTGTCGTTCGAGCGCATGAACCGGGTGCTGGCCATCCGGCCGGGTGACCGCGTGGCGGTAGTCGAGCCGGGCCTGCTCAACGGCGACCTGCAGGCGGCGCTGGCGCCGCATGGCCTGTTCTGGCCGCCGGACCCGACCAGCGCCGGCTTCTGCAGCGTTGGCGGCAACATTGCCTGCAATGCCGGCGGGCCGCGCGCCGTGAAATACGGCGCGACCCGCGACAACGTGCTGGCGCTGCTGGCGGTCACCGGCGCCGGCGAGCTCGTGCGTTTCGGCGCCGGCACCACCAAGGGCGCCAGTGGCTACGACCTGTCGCGGCTGCTGATCGGATCCGAAGGCACGCTGGCGCTGGTGGTGGAAGCCACGCTGAAGCTGACGCCGGTCGCGCCACGGCGGCGCGCGATGCGCGCGCTTTACGCCGACGTGGAGAGCGCCGCGGCCGCCGTGGCGCGCCTGATGGCGCAGCCAGTGACGCCGTCCATGCTCGAATTCATGGACGGCGACTGCGTGCGCCTGGCGCGCGAGGTCGGCGGCGCCGACCTGCCGCCGGCCGGCGCCCTGCTGATGATCGAGGCCGACGGCGACGAGGCCGTGCTGGACGCGGCCGTGGCGGCCCTGTCCGTCGCCGCCCGCGGACCCGGCTGCCTCGAGGTGGCCAGCGCCCCCGACGAAGCGGCGCGCGACAAGCTCTGGGCCGCACGCAAGGCGCTGTCCCCTGCCCTGCGCACGCTGGCTCCCGGCAAGATCAACGAGGACGTGGTGGTGCCGGTGTCGCGCATCCCCGACCTGGTGGCCGCCGTGCGCCGCGCCGCCGCCGACCAGCAGCTGGCTATCGTCAGCTTCGGCCACGCCGGCAACGGCAACCTGCACGTGAACATCCTCTACGACCCGGCCGACGCCGACCAGGCCAGGCGCGCCGAAGCCGCGCTGGAATCGGTCTTCGACGCCGTCATCGCACTGGGCGGCCAGGTGTCGGGCGAACACGGCATCGGCCTGGTGAAGCGCGACCTGCTGGTGCGCTCGCTGACGCCGGAAACCGTGGCGATGATGCGCGCGATCAAGTCCCAGTTCGACCCGGACGGCCTGCTCAACCCCGGCAAGGTGCTGCCGCCCGTCTAGCGCGGTCGGCAAGACAGGGCTGGCGCGGGAGGAAGCGCCGCGAACGGCTCGCGCGGCGATCCCGCCGCCGCGCGATCGCCACTCAGGCCCGCCGACACTCCGCGGCCAGCCGCGTCATTTCGGAAGACGCCGCCTGCGCGACCTGCCAGAGCGAATCGCGGCCCAGCCAGCACAGCAGCAGCATGGCCGCGACGCCGCCGGCCAGCAGCGCTCGCCGGTGCAAGGGTTGCTTGGTCTTTTCCATGTCGAACTCCGCTCGGGGACGCGGTGCGGGTCCGGCCAGCCCGTGTCGGGCCGCCGGACCCGCGCCACGTCAGTGGTTGTTGTTGAAGTGGATGATGACCCCGATGATCGCGCCGACCGGCGAGACCAGGCCGCCGATCGCGGCCTCCTTCGAGCCCAGGCCGTGCAGGGCCTTGCCGATGGCACTGCCGGCCGCGCCTTCGACGCTGCCGCCGTCACCGCCGGCGACGAGCGCACACTGCTGCTGATCGAGTGTCTTCATGGCGTTCTCCTCAGCGGCCGCGGCATTCGGCGTCGAGGTCGGCCATTTCCAGGGCCGCTTCGGACGCGATGTTGGACAAGGTCTCGCGATGGCTCCAGAGGAAGGTGGCCAGCTTGAGCAGGGTTTCGGCGTTGCCGCCGCCGACCTGGTGCAGTTGCGAAACGGGCATCGTGTTCATGGGTGACTCCAGGCATGCCTGCTTGCTGCAGGCGAAGCCATCACACCGGATGCCGCTCGCCGCGGATGCCCGCCAACGCCCCGCCGCGGCGTGATCGGACGCCGCGACCCCGGGTGCTGGCTTGCCGCCCGATGGCGTTGACTGCACCGACGCGCGGTCCGCATTGCCTGATCAGCCGAAAGGAACAAGGCCACGTTGTCCCACGACGGGCAGTGGCCGAGGCATCAGCCGCGGCATTGCGAAAGGGTGCGAGTTTTCCTGCGCGCGTCGTCAGCGCAGGAGGAAGGCCGCCAGCTGCAGCAAGCCCAGCGCCCACAGCCCGGCGAGCGCATCGTCGAGCATGGCGCCGAAGCCGCCATGCAGGCTGCGATCGGCCCAGCCCACGGGCCAGGGCTTGGCGATGTCGAAGACGCGGAACAGCACGAACGCCGCCAGCACCCACGGCCAGCCGGCCGGCAGCATCAGCAGCGCGATCCACATGCCGACGTATTCATCCCACACGACCAGGGAGGGGTCTTCGATCTTCGTCTCGCGGATGGCCCAGTGCGACGCCCAGACGCCGATGCCGAACGCGGCCGCGAGCACCGCGAGGTAGGCCGGCAGCGGCAGGTGCCGCAGGAAGAACCACCACGGCAGCAGCGCCGCCAGGCTGCCCACGGTGCCCGGGGCCCGCGGCGCGAAGCCGGTGCCGAAGCCCGCGGCGACCCAGCCCAGCGGATGTTTCATCAGGCGCCGGCGGGTGCCGACGGGCAGCACGGCCATCAGTGCACTCCCTGGAAATGCTCGAAGCCGGCCTGCGCCGGCGTGTAGACCCCGCCCTCCGGCGTCACGAAGGCCAGGTCCGCGCCGGCCTGCACCTGGCCGACCACGGTGGCGCCGACCCCGCAGTCCGCCAGTGCCTGCTCGATCGCGAACGCGGCCGAGGCCGGCGCGGTGAAGCACAACTCGTAGTCGTCGCCGCCGGAGAGCTGCAGCGGCCAGCGCCGCGCTTCGTCGAAATGATCGGCCAGCGTGCGCGAGGTCGGCAGGCGACCAAGGTCGAGGCGCGCGCCGACGCCGCTGGCGCGCAGCACGTGGCCGAGGTCGGCGGCAAGGCCGTCGCTGAGGTCAATGCCGGCCGTGGCCAGGCCGCGCAACGCCAGCCCGGCCGCCACGCGCGGCGTCGGCCGGTCGAGGCGATGGCGAAGCTTGGCGGAGAACGGCCCGCCGGCGCGCCACTGCGCCAGCGCGCCGGCCGCATCGCCAAGCGTGCCGGTGACCCAGACTTCGTCGCCAGCGCGCGCGCCGTCGCGGCGCAGCGCCTCGCCCGCCGGCACCAGCCCGTGCGCGGTGACGGTGATGGACAGGGGGCCCGACGTGGTGTCGCCGCCGACCAGGCTGACGCCGTGCTCGTCGGCGAGCTCGAGGAACCCATCCAGGAAGGCGTCGACGAACCCGGCGTCCGCCTCCGGCAGCGTCAGCGCCAGCGTGCACCAGGCCGGCGCGGCGGCCATCGCCGCGAGGTCGCTCAGGTTCACCGCCAGCGCCTTCCAGCCGAGGTCGGCGGCGCTGGTTTCCGGCGGGAAATGCACGCCGGCGACCAAGGTGTCGCTGGTGACCACCAGCTCATGCCCGGGCGGCACGCGCAGCACGGCGGCATCATCGCCGATGCCCAGCACCACGTCGGGCCGGCGCCCCGCGCGGGCGCGGATGCGGTCGATCAGGGCGAACTCGCCCGGCATCAGCCGCGACGCGGGGCCTGCGCCTCGGCCGGGCGCCAGGCGGCGGCGGCATGGTCGAGCACGCCGTTGACGAAGGTGTGGCCGTGCTCGGAGCCGAAGCGCTTGGTGGTCTCGATGGCTTCGTTGATCACCACGCGATACGGCACGTCGATGCGATGGCGCAGCTCGTAGGCGGCGATGCGCAGCACTGCGCGCTCTATTGGATCGACCTGGGCGATGTCGCGGTCGAGGTAGGCGGACAGGGCCTGGTCAAGCGTGCCGAGGTTGGCCTCGACGCCGCGCACCAGGTCTTCGAAGTACTCGGTGTCGGCCACTTCCATGTCCTGCTCGTTCTGGAACTGGTCGATCACCTTGTTGATGGCGGTATGCGACATCTGCCAGGCGTAGATCGCCTGCAGTGCGCGGCGGCGGGCGCGGGAGCGCGCGTGCGGGTCGACGCCGTCGGGACGGGAATGCTTCATGCGAGTTTTCCGATCAGGTTCGCCATCTCGATGATGACCAGGGCGGCTTC
>LNFM01005159.1_pt1 | contig 24682 bp, 22 predicted proteins | sample 596031 | NCBI WGS metagenome assembly LNFM01 (sample SAMN04254537, study PRJNA301005) | activated carbon metagenome | isolation source: dual media filters at the Ann Arbor, Michigan drinking water treatment plant | place: USA: Ann Arbor | reverse complement strand
CAGGCACGCCGCACACACGGGAAGGTGCGTGGTCATGATGATGGAGCGGAATATAGCAAACCGGGAACCGGGAACCGGGAGCCGGGAGCCGGGAACCGGGAGCCGGGAACCGGGAACCGGGAACCGGGCTCCGGGCTCCGGGCTCCGGGTAGGGCCGGCTCTCCGAGCCGGCCGTCAGGGCTGACCAGGGACGGCCGGCGTACGCGACTCGAGGACGCCGTCGGCGGCGGCCAGGCCGAACCAGACCCAGTTCGCATCGTAGTAGCGGTGCGTGTCCCGCATGACACCGCCTATCGCCCCCGCGCCGAGATGCGAGGCGCGCCACGTGCTGGCGATCTCCGGGGCGACGCGTTGGAAGCCTGGCAGGAACGCCGCGTAGAAGCTGGTGGACTCCTCGGCGTTGCGCGCGACACCCTCCGCCGAGTACCGCGTGACGAGGCGTCCGTCGCGCTCCTGCAGGGCGCGCAGCCGCGACACGAGGCGCTCGCTCAGCCGGCACGCCTGCGCCTCACCGAGCAGGCGACAGGCCATCTCCACGCGCCACGGGATGCGCATGCTGTCGTACGAGAACAGCGCGCTCAGGGCATGCCCCGGCGGCAGCGGCTCGAGGCCCCCGGTCTCGCGCAGCACGTGAAAGTCGGCCGGCAGCGCCCAGGGGCCCGCGTCCAGACTGCGTGCGATCAGGGCGTAGCCGCGCGCATTCAGCTGCTCCCAGCCGGCCCCCGGGTCGAGCCACGCGAACCACGGCGTGGCATACGGGTAGAAGTACGACAGGTTGACGATGCGCTCCGGGCCCGCCCAGTTGCCGGCCGAGGGAAACCAGCCGTCGCCAACGGGCAGCGTCGCCCCGGCGCGAATGGCACGCACGAGCGCACGCGCCGCCGTGGCATACGCCGGGCGCTCGAACACGACCGAGGCCATGGCCAGGGCATAGGCGATCTCGATGTCGCCGTCGGTCGCGGTGTTGCGATCGAGCGCGACGTTCCGCGCCGGATCCCACCACCACGAATACAGGCCGTCTGGCCGTCGGAGATGGGCATCGGTCCAGGCGAGCACACGCCCGAACGTGGCATGGTCGCGCATCCAGACCGCCCGCACGAGCGCATAGGACTGCGCTTCCGAGGAGACGCGCCCCTCGCGCGAGGGATCGACCACCTCGCCCTTCGCGGTGATGTAGCGGTCGCGGTAGGACTGCCACAACGCCGCGAGCGTGTCCTCCGGCGTGCCCCGCACGTCCTGGCCTGCGGCCACTCCCGGCGCAAGGCAGACCATCGCCAGGCCGGCCGCGACCAGGCGCCGCACACCGTGCAGTCGGGAGGGGAACCGGGGGGCGTGCACGTCGCGGGACCGCATGGTCGGGCAATCGGCGCCCCCGGGCCCGTCGTGAGCGTGAGACGGGGTCAGGGTCGCGGGGCCCCCGCCGGCGCCACCTGCAGTGCCAGCGAGAAACGGACGTCACCAGCCGTCGAGGCGAATCCCACCTCGGTGACGGTGCTGCCGTCGGTCGGGCCACCTGGCTCGGCCGCGGTCGTCAGCTCGGGAAGGCCGAGTTCGCCGCGGACGCCATCGGCCCGCATCGCGCCGAGCAACCGGCTCGCGAGCGTCCACGCGAGATCCTGCAGCGCCTGCACGGCCATGGCCTCGTCCACCGTGACAGCGCGAGTGTCACCTCCGCCTCCACGCGCATCCGCACGCGATACGTCCCGGCGGGCTCACTCATCTCCAGCGGGACGAGGACGACATGATCGCCGGCCGCTCCCACGAGGGCGGCCGGTTCCTCGTCGACCTCGACGCCCATGCTGGACTGCATGACCTGTCTCGCCACGGTCAACAGGTGGGGACGCGGGTCGAGTCGGACGGGCGTGGGTACGGGTTCGGGCAGCGTCTCGGGCAGGGCCGTCGGAAGCACTTCGAGGCGGGGCGTCGCGACGGCGTCGGGCCGAGGTGCTGGCAGTGGTTCAGGCCGCACATCGGGCCCAGGCTCGGGGCGCACCTCGGGCCGCACGTCGGCCTGCGGCACAGGCCGCGCCTCGGGCCGCGCCTCGGGTGTCCCCCCCGCACGGGGCGCAGGCACACTTCGGCGGATCGTCACCGGTGCGGCCGCACCACGGACCAGCGTGTCGAACTGTCGGCGGAAGCCCTCGGCGACGAAAGTGCGATCGATGGACGCGTCGATCCCCGGGGGGAGCGCGGCCGCGCGGCTCGACACGGCCGCTACGACGGGCACCCCGCCGAGGCCCCGCAGCGCACGGAGCTTCTCGAGAAACACGGGCAGCCGCACCACGCCGAGTTGCCGACCGAGGATGATCAGCGCCGGCGCGCTGTCCATGGCCATCCGCAGCCCCTGGGCCCCGCTGGCGGCCACGGCCACCGCGTAGTCGGGACTGAGCACGCCGTGGACGAACGCCCGGAAGTCGGGATCGTCGTCGACCACCAGAATCCGCGCGCCAGGGGGCACCCCGAGGTACGAGCGCGTGGGCGCCGCGATGGCGCCGGCCGCGCCGAGGCGGGCGACGAACTTGTTCAGTCGCGTGGCCACGTCGGCAGGCCGCAGGGGCTTGGTGAGGTAGGTGCCGACGCCCAGTTGAATCGCCTCGCGCACCCGCGTCTCTTCGCGGACGGTGGACATCACCATCACGGGCAGGTACTGGAGGTGCTCGTCGCGCCTGATCGTCTGCAGCGTCTCGAGCCCGCTCATGATGGGCATCAGCAGGTCGAGCAGCATGAAGTCGTAGGTCTCGCGCGACAGCAGGTCGAGCGCCTCGATGCCGTTGCTCGCCTCCGTGGCCTGGCACTCGAAGTCGCGCGCCAGGATGCGCGACAGCAGCAGGCAGACCGTCGGTTCGTCGTCGACGATCAGCGCGCGCATGTCGACGCCTCGCCGGCCGCGCGGCCCGTCAGCCGTTCGAGTCGAGGCAGGCCATCGAGCACCACACGCACGAGCGACGTCGCCAGGGCGCGGTGCTGGATCGTCCCGTCGTCGGCGCAGGCGCTTTCGAGCTGGCCCGCCAGGTCGGCGGGCTCATGCCAGCCGATGTTGCCGAGCAGCGTGACGAGGCGATGGGCCAGCAGGCCGAGGCGCGCGCGATCGTCGGCGACGACGGCGGCATCGAGTTCGCCGAGGATCGCCGGCATGTGCCGCAGCACGACCCTGGCCATGTCCACGAACACACCGAGCCGCAGGAGTTCGTCCACCACGTCGTGATCCAGCAGCGTCTCCGGCACCGCCGGCGCCCGCGAGGACTCGAGGTCACGCGCGGCATCCTCGTCCGCGCCGCTCGGCGGCAGCCACCGCCGCAACGCGTCGATCAGGATCGACGGGCGGGTGGGCTTGGGCAGGAAGTCGTCCATCCCCGCCTCGAGACACGCCTGTCGCGTGCCGGGCTGCGTGCTGGCCGTCAGCCCGATGACGGGCACGTGGGCCAGGGCCGGCCGTGCCCGCAGCGCCCGCGTGGTGGCGAGGCCGTCCATGCCGGGCAGCCGGCAGTCCATGAGGATGAGGTCGTAGCGTTCATGCCGGACCGCTTCGCACGCCGCCTCGCCGGACACCACGACGTCGACCTCGACGCCGACGCTGTCGAGGACGTGCTGCAGGAGTTGCTGGTTCGGCTCGTGATCCTCGACCGCGAGCACCCGCCAGATGCCACGCGGGAACGGCACCGAAGGCGGTGTCCCGGCGCGGGGTGACGCCGACGACGCGCTGCGGCTCGCCGCGTCCTCCGGGCCCAGCGTCGTGAGCACGTGCGTCAACTCCGAGAGGCGCACAGGAGTGCGCAACGGCAGCGCATCCCGTACCGTCACGCTCGAGCGCGGCGGCACGAGTTCCACCACGGGGACGTCGGCCACGCGGGACGCAGCCACGCACGCCGAGGCGTCCGGCAGCCGCGGATCGATCAGGACCGCAGCCGGCCCGGTGCGGGCCAGAGGCGGCACCGACTCGACGTCGCGGGTGACGACGGCCTGCACCCGGATGCGGGCCATCTGCGACAACAGCGCCTCGACCAGGATGTCGTCGCGCGAGGCCACCACCACGCGCAGGCCCTCGCAGTTGGGCAGGGCCAGCGCATCGCTCCGACGGCCGGCCGGGAGACGGACCTCGAAGTGGAAGCGACTCCCCCGCCCCGGCGTGCTGTCCACCTCGATGCGCGCACCCATCGCCGCGACGATCCCGTTGGCAATCGCCAGCCCGAGGCCCGTCCCGCCGAAGCGCCGACTCGTGTCATCGTCGGCCTGGGAGAACGGGATGAAGAGGCGAGGCAACGCGTCGGACGCGATGCCGATGCCCGAGTCCTCGACCTCGACGCGCAGCGTGAGCCCGGTGCCGTCGGTCTGCACGCAGGTCAGGCGCAGGCGCACGTAGCCCGAGAGCGTGAACTTGACAGCGTTGGCGAGCAGGTTGGCCAGGACCTGTCCGAAGCGGCGAGGGTCGCCGCGGACTTCATCGGGCAGGGCCGGGTCGATGACCGCGGCCACCGACAGGCGCTTGACGCCGGACGTCGCGGTGGCGATCGCGATGGCCTCCTCGACCACGTCGCGCAGCACGAACTCGACGTCCTCCAGCTGGAGGCGCCCGGCGTCCAGGCGTGACGTGTCGAGCAGGTCGTCGACGAGGGCCAGCAGGCACTCGCCACTCATGTGGATGGTTTCGACGAGACGCGCGGCCTCCGGGGGCAGGGTCATCTGCCGCAGGAGTTCCGTCATGCCGATCACGGCGTTGAGGGGGGTCCGGACCTCGTGGGTCACGGTCGCGAGGAAGGCGGGACCCGCCAGGGGCGCCGCTGGAGCCACGACAGTCGTCACTGGCCCTGACATCGGCGAGTCAGGGCACATCTTTAGGTAGTGCCTGCCTCACCGATGCCGGACCCTCCTCACGTCACGCCTTCGCGCGCTGTCGGCCCCCTGCCACGACGCCCGTCCGGTCGTCTTCGAACTGGCGGGAGACGACGCCGCCCAGCACGCCGCCGATCAGTGGCGCCACCCAGAAGATCCACAGCTGCTGCAGGGCCCATCCGCCGGTGACGAGGGCTGGCCCGGTGCTGCGCGCCGGGTTGACCGACGTGTTGGTGACCGGAATGCTGACGAGATGGATCAGCGTCAGCCCGAGGCCGATCGCGATCGGGGCAAAGCCGGCCGGCGCGCGCCGATCGGTCGCGCCCATGATGATGACGAGGAACATCGCCGTCATCACCACTTCCATCACGAGGCCCGCGGTCATCGAGTAGCCCCCGGGCGAGTGCTCGCCGACCCCATTGGCGGCCAGGCCACCCGCGAGGTCGAAGCCGGGCTTGCCGGACGCGACCAGCAGCAACAGCACCGCGGCCGCGATGGCCCCGGCGACCTGCGCCAGCATGTACGGCGCCAGGAAGCGGCCCTCGAAGCGCCCGCCGGCCCACAGGCCCGCCGACACGGCCGGGTTGAGGTGGCACCCGGAGACGTGCCCGATGGCATAGGCCATCGTCAGGACCGTGAGGCCGAACGCGGCCGAGACGCCGAGCGCTTCGGCCAACAGCTTCTTGCCCATCAGCGCCTCTCCTCCCCTTCGTGACGTGGACGGGTAGAGTGGAAAACGCCCCTCACGGTACGGGGGGCGCCCGTCGAGTGCCATTGGCTCTTGGTGCAGTGGCCGCGTGCGCGCCTGACCTTTGGCTAGTTGTCGGGGGCGCAGCCGGCCCCTATCGTCGAAGACAGGCTCGAACGTGCTCTCGCCCGCCGCGACCGATCCCACGCGCATCGCCCTCGTGGACGACGACCCGTCCATCCGACGAGGCGTGGGCCGGATGCTCGAACTGAGCGGGCATCGCGTCACGACCTTCGGGTCGGCTGAAGCGCTCATGGCAGGCGATCCCGGCCTGTCGTTCGACTGCCTGGTCCTGGACATCCACCTGCCAGGGCTGTCGGGCCCCGAGTGTTACGGCGGGCTTCAGGCCCGCGGCGACGCCCCCCCGGCCGTGTTCATCACGGCGCACGACGCCACCGAGACGCAGGACAAGCTGCAGCGTGTCGGCCCGGCGACCTGCCTGCGCAAGCCATTCCGGAGCCAGCAACTGCTCGAGGCCATTCGCGACGCCATCGCCCTGGCAGGGTCAGCCCCCGGAGGCGCTACACTGCGCCAATGCGGAGGCTGAGCGGCCCGCTGGCCGCCCTGTGGGTCCTGTCGTGGGCAAGCGCGCCGTCGGTGCGCGCGCAGCCGCTGGCCACGCCACCGGCGCAGGAGCGTGGCACGGTCCTCGTCCTCATTCCCGTGCAGCCCGGGCGCCCGTTGTTCGATCTGTTCGCACGCGGCGTCGCCAACGAGTTCATCCGCACCAACGCGCCGGCGGTGCTCTCCTTCGAGCATCTCTACGGGGTCTCCGATTCCCGGACCGTCGCCGATCGCCAGATCGACTTCGTGCGGGCCAAGTATCGCGACGTGCGCATCGACGCGATCATCGCCCTCGCCCATCCCCAGTACCTGCAGGTGCGGGAACGGCTCGACCTGCCACGCACGGCGCCGCTGATCTTCATCGGGGAACAGGCCAGCCGGCGGGCGCGTCCTCCGCACGCCGCCTTCATCGACGTCACCGATACGCTGGTCGACTCGTGGGCCTTCATGCGCCCGCTCTTCCCGCGCCATCACCACGTGGCCGTACTCGGTGGCAGCGCACCGGCCGACCGCATGACCTCACGGGCGACACTGGCCGCGATGCGCGAGCGGGTCGGCGAGGCACGCGTCATCGACCTCACCAACCTGGCCCTGTCCGAGATGCCGGCCCGTGTCGGGCGCCTGCCGGCCGACACGGTGCTGCTGCTCGACAGCGCGGTGGCCGACCGCACGGGACGCCCCATCACGGCCCGCAGCGTGCTGGCGACCATCAAGCCGACCTTGCGCGTGGCCACGCTGGTCAGCAACGACGCGATGCTCGGCGAGGGGGTGCTCGGCGGCACGCTGTATCGCGTCGAGGACCTCGGCACCCAGGCCGCGCGCCTGGCGGCCCGCATTCTCGAGGGCACGCCGCCCGACACCGTGCCCGTCCAGCGCCTCGCCGCGACCCCGATCATCGACGCGCGGGAACTGGAGCGCCTGGGCATCTCCGAGAGCCGGGTCCCGCCCGGCACGACCCTGCTCTGGCGGCACAAGGGCCTCTGGGAGGCGTACCGCGCCTGGATTCTCGGCGGCATCTCGGTCTTCATGCTGCAGACCGCGCTCATCGCGGGGTTGCTGGCCGAGCGCCGCCGACGTCGGGCCACGCAGGGCGCGCTGGCCGAGCGCCTGCGCGTCCAGGCCCTCGTCGCCGAGATCTCGACCGACTTCGCCAACCTGCGCAGCGACGGCCTCGACACCCGGATCGCCGACAGTCTCGAGCGGCTCGCCGCGGCCCTCGAGGCCGAGGACTGCGCGCTCTGGACCCTGCGCTGGGGCCAGGACCGTCCCCAGCGTGTCTCGGGCTGGCCCGACACCCTCGGGGTCCCCGAGGCCGGCTCCCTGGTCGAAGACGCCCTGTTGACGTGGGCGCGTCCGCGCCTCGAGCGGGGTGAGGAAGTCCAGATTCAGGATCTCGTCGAGTTCGCCCGCGACACCGCCGACGCGCCGAGCCGGCGCCCCGGCCCGGCCACATGGCTGCTGCTGCCCGTGCGCGTCGAGGCCGAGGTCATCGGCGTGCTGACGCTGCGTCATGCCCGGGCGCAGGAGTGGTCGGCGCCGACCCTGGTCGACCTGCGCACCATCGGCGAGATCATCGCGACCGCCTTCGTCCGCAAGCGGACGGACGCGGCCATGCGGCGCCAGCTCGAAACGCTGGCGCACGTCAATCGCGTCGCCAGCCTCGGCGAACTCGCCGCCTCGCTGGCCCACGAGCTGAATCAGCCGCTGGCCGCCATCCTGAGCAACGCCGAAGTCGCTCAGCACCTGCTCGAAGGACACGATCCGCCGGTCGAGGAACTGCGCGCCATCATCGCCGACGTCATCGCCGACGATGAACGCGCAGGCGGGATCATCCGGAACATGCGCTCGATGCTGCGACGGCACGACATCGATGCCACGCCGATCGACGTCAATGCGGTGGCGACCGAGATCACGCGTCTGGTGGCGCACGATGCGCAGCTGCGCGGAGGCTCGCTCGACGTCGAACTGGGCGCCGCGCTGCCGCCGGTCACCATCGATGCCATCCAGCTGAAACAGGTGCTGCTCAACCTGGTGGTGAATGCCGTGGATGCGATGGCCGCCATCCGCGTGCGGCGCGCCGTGTCGCTGTCGACGCGCGCGTCCGATGGCGGCGTCCTCATCCAGGTGCGCGACCACGGACCGGGTATTCCGGCGCATGCCCTGCCGCGCCTGTTCGACGCCTTCTTCACCACCAAGCCGGACGGCCTGGGGGTCGGGCTGGCCATCAGTCGGTCGATTCTCGAGGCGGCCGGCGGACGGATTCGCGCCGAGAACATGCCCGACGGCGGCGCGCGCTTCCTGGTGTGGCTGCCGGGGTCGACGGCCACGTCACGCGCCGAGCGTGCGGCGGCGCCCGCCACGGGCGTCACGGCCTGAGGCGGGTCAGCGCTGCGAGACGGGCCCGATCGGGGTGTCGAGGACGCCGATGCGATCGAGCAGGAGCACCAACTCGGGCACCGAATTCACGCCGAGCTTGATCAACCCGCGTGCCCGGTGGAACTTGATGGTGGCCAGCGTGAGGTTGAGGTCGTAGGCGATCTGCTTGTTGAGCTGCCCGCGCGCGACACCGAGACAGACTTCGCGTTCCCTCGGTGTGAGGGACTGGTACCGCGCGTTGAGGGCCGCCAGTTCGCCGTTGGTCTCGAGGATCATCCGATGCCGGTCGACGGCCTCGCCCACCGCGCGCAGCAGGTCCTCGGACCGCACCGGTTTGGTGAGGAAATCGAGGGCCCCACCCTTGAGCGCCTGCGTCGTGGCGGGAATCGTGCCCTGACCGCTCAGGAACAGCGCCGGCTGGGACCAGCCCGCGGCGCGGAGGCGGGCGTGAAACTCCAGGCCCGTCATGTCTGGCATCAGGAGATCGACGAGCACGCAGCCCAGGACCTCGCTCGGGGGACGCTCGAGGAAGGCCGTGGCACTGGGCACCGTCTCCACCGCATAGCCGCCCATCCTGAGGACGCGTCCGATCGCCGTGAGGAAGCTCTCGTCATCGTCGACCGCGAAGACGGTAGCCACCTGAGCCTCTGCCATGATTGGGGCGATCCTAACCCATCCCGCATCGACGGGAGAGTCGGGGGATGCCTCGCCCGCCGGACGCCTCAGCCGTGCCAGCGACGACGCTCACGCGGGTGCCGACAGCCGCCGGCGGAGCCGTGTGGCCACGTCCGGCGTCAGGGGCGCCGCCTGCTGGTGCTCGCGAAGCGCGGCCACCATCGCCGCGAACTCGGCACCGAACCGGGCACAGCGGTCGCACTCGCTCACATGGGCCTGCACCAGGGCCACCGTGTCTGGCGGCAGCGCGCCCTCCAGGTAGTCGCTGAGCTGCTCCAGGACCTCCGAACACCACAGGCCGCCGAGGCGGCGATCACCTGGCAACATCGTGTCCTCCCTTCCGCAACTCCGCCGCGAGCCGCAGCCGCGCGCGATGCAGGCGACTCTTCATGGCCGCGAGGCCGACGCCCAGCAGGGCCGCGGCCTCCTCTCCCGACGTGCCCTCGAGATCGCGCAGGGTGAGAATCTCGCGGTCCTCGGCGGGCAGCGCGGCCAGCGCACTGGCGATGGCCGTGTGCCTCTCGTGCCGGATGGCGAGGCCCTCCGGGTTCGACTGGCCCCAGCCGGCCTGCACGCCCAGGTCCTCGACGGGCGTGTCGTCGAGCGCCTCGCGGGCCTGTCGCTGCCGCAGGCGCGTCGCCGCATGGCGCGTGATGGTGAACAGCCAGCCCCGGGCAGGGCCCTCCCCGCGAAAGGTGCCAGCGGCCTGCCATGCCGACAGGAACGTCTGCTGCAGCAGGTCCTCGCCATCATCTGGGCGCGAGACCTGGGTGCGCGCGAACCGGAACACGCTGGCCTGATGGCGCTCGACGAAGAGGTCGAACGCCCGACGGTCGCCGGCGCCGGCCCTGGCGAGCAGGGCCGCGTCGGTCAGTGCGCCGGGGTCGAGGTGCGAATCGGGCACGTGGAGACGCCGAGCAGAGTGTAGGCCGGGCACGTGCGCAGCAGGCCGGTCAGGATCGGGACCACGCCGATGTAGCCCCAGGCGCCGATGGCCCCGGTGTAGGCGGCGCCGATCAGGGCGGCACCGGCGGCGATGCGCAGCACGCGTTCGATCGGGTGGACGTTGACGGGCAGGATGCGGCTCATGGTGTGGCTCCTCGGCGTGTCGCGCCCGCGGCCATCGCGGTCACTGCCTGTAGAGAGACACGGGCGGGCAAAAGGATTCGCGGCGCCGGCGCGGTCACGTTCCCGGCGTGGCGAACCACTGCTGTCGAGGGCCCATTCACGTCACCGCCCCTCCCGTCCGAAAGGTCAGTCATGCGCTCTGTCGTCATTCCCGTCTCCCGTCGCTCCCAGCCGGTCATCTTCGCCGCGCTCGTCGGCCTGGCCGGCTGTACCCAGCATCTGAACGTCGATGCGGTCGGCCCCTCGATCATCCAGGGCGTGGCCGACCAGGTCGGCCTGAAGCTGGCCCGCGTCACGTGCCCGAGCGATCCGCGGCCGATCAAGGCCAACGACACCTTCGACTGCACGGCCGACGTCGAGGGCGGCGGCGCGTTGACGATCGCCGTGACGCAGACCGACGACACCGGCAACATCACGTGGAAGGTCGCCAGGACCGACGGGCTGCTCGATCTCGCGAAGGTCGAGGCCTCCATCGTCACCGGGCTCAAGACGCAGGCGCAGGTCGACGCCACGGTGACCTGCGGGGGCAAGTGGAAGGCCGCCACGGCCGGGGCCGCCTTCGACTGCGAGGCGACGGCCCCCGATGGGACGCCCATCCCGATCGGCGTCACGGTGACCGACGACGAGGGCAACGTCAGCTGGGAGACGAAGTAGGCGGGGCACCCGCGGCCGACCGCTACTTGAGCAGATCGAACATCCGGCTGTACTTGAGGATCAGGCTGCGGTCCTTGCGCTCGGGGCGCTCGATCAGGTCGTAGAGATACCGGGTGTCGTTGTAGACGATGAAGAGGCCGGTGTTGGCCGCCTGCAGCCAGCCGAAGCGGACGTTCATGGACCACAGGTCGGCGCGATCGTTGTACTGCAGCAGCGACTGGACGAAGGTACGCGGCGTGAACGAGTAGTTGATCCGCGATCGAATGAGGTTGGTGCGGAAGCGGCCCCAGGGCAGGTCCACGTCGTTGAGGCTGTACGACGTCTCGGTCGTGAACGTCTCGCCGACGCGCAGGCGCACGGTGTGGTTGGTCGTGACGCGGCTGCCGCCGAAGATGCCGCCGATGTAGGTCTGCAGGTAGTAGCTGGCCGGGGCCCCGAGATTGGTCTGGAAGACGAACTGCCCCTCGGCGTGGTTGTAGGTCCCGGGCGGCACGAAGATGCCCGGGTAGATCTCGAACGGCACGCGCACGCCCTCGGTGGTGAGGTTCATGCCCGTGTGGACCTCGTAGGCGTTGCGGAACTGCCAGTGATTGTCGATGTGCGTGTACATCGTCTCCTGGAAGCCGTCGAAGCCCCAGAAGCTGCGGTAGGAGGCGTGCGGGCGCAGTTCCTGGAGCCCGAGAAAGCTCTTCGGCCTGAAGCGGGTCATGATCCGCATGTCCGGCTTGCGGTAGCCGCGGCGCGTCAGAAAGCCGACCTCGGGATTGAAGTGGTCGCCGACCTGCTGGTAGCCGATGTCGAAATCGGCACGGCGCGTGTTGGTGCGCGACCGCAGGTTGAAGGCCGTGTCGGTCGGCGTGCCGTCGCTTTCGGTCGCGGCGACGAAGCCGGAGATGAAGGTCTGCAGGCCGATGCCGAGGCGCCCATCCACGGCATATGTGCGCCCGGAGTCGTTGGGCCGCGCATAGTCGCCGAAGCCGGCCCGGTTGGTGAACATGACGCCGAGTTGCGATCGGTTGGGCAGCTCGCGATTGAGGCGGATGACGGCGAAGTTGTTGCTCGGCACACCCGCCCGGGTCGCCGTCGGATCGACGCTGTCGGTCTGCATGTTGAGCAGACCGACGTTCCAGTGCCCCACCTTGCCCGAGACACGGCCGCCACCGAGGATCGGGATCGGCTGGCCGCCGGGCCCGATGCCGATCTGCCGACTGAAGAACAGGTCCACCTCGCCGGGATTGCCGACGGCGAAGAAGCCGGCGTTCTCGAGGAAGAACGGCCGCTTCTCGGGGAAGAACAGATTGAAGCGATCGAGGTTGATCTGCTGGTCGTCGACCTCGACCTGCGCGAAGTCGGTGTTGACGGTCGCGTCGAGCGTGAGGCTGGGCGTCAGGTTGTACTTGACGTCCATCCCCGCATCGCCCAGCCAGTTCGTCTTCGCCGGCACCTCGCCGCTGGTCAGCACGTTGCCGAGCACGTACGGCATGATTTTCAGGTTCCGGAAGGTCGGCACCTGGATGCGCTCCACCGCCCCGGCCAGCGACAGCCGCGTGATGGTGAACTGCCGCGGAATCGGCGCCCAGTACGATCGCTCGTTGCGGCGCCGGATGTTGCGCTGGAAGTTGACGCCCCACACCTGCTCGCGCCCCGACGGATAGCGCAGCGTCTTGAACGGAATGGCGAACTCGGCCGACCAGCCGACGTCGGAGATCTTCGCGCGGACCTGCCAGGCCCCATCCCAGTTCAGGTTGAAGCCACTGCCCGACCCGCCCATCTGCATCTGCGCGTTGCTCAGGCCACCGCCGCCCTGCCCCTCGTTGGTGACCTGCCCGTCGTACTCGATGCCGGCGGGATTGGTCCCGAACACGAACCCGTTCTGTCGGTCGCGGTAGGTGTCGAGGATCAGGCGGAACGAGTCGGTCTCTTCCAGGGGAGCGTCACGCCGGGCGTCCGAGACGATGATGCCCGACGGATCGCTGTCGTAGCACACCACCCCGACGTAGAGCGTATCGGCGGTGACGACGAAGCGCACCTCGGTGCGCTCCGTGGACGGCTGGCCTTCGAACGGCTGCTCCTGCCAGAACCCGCTCATGGGCGTCGCCCCGGCCCAGGCCGCATCGCCGAGCACGTCGCCGTCGATCGTCGGCGCCACGGTGGCCGCTGAGGCAGTGCCGGTCGGGCGCGGCATCAGCAGCGGCGAGGCCGTCTGCACGGGGGGCGGCGCGGGCGTCTGCGCCAGCGCCGGCGGGCACAGCGCCACGACCAGCGCGGCGAGCGCAACGGCCGGGCAGCGGGCGTGTGCCGCGAGGCGCGAGGTCGACAACGAACGACGGAGAGGGAGGCGGGCTTCGAACGAGGCGGGCACGGGCACCGCGATCCTATGTCGCGAGGCCCGTTGCCTCAAAGCCCCGTCATCCGCGCGCGGCGGCTCTGTTCGTGAAGAATTCCGTCGTCAGGCGGCGCAACAGCCCGAGCGAGAGCAGCACGGTGAAGATGTTGGGCAGCGCCATCAAGCCGTTGAGCGTGTCCGCGATGTCCCACACGAGGTGCAGCGAGCCGATCGCCCCCAGATAGATGAAGACGAGCCACAGCAGACGATACGGCACCGCCGCGCGGGTCCCCAGCAGATAGACGATGCCGGTCTCGCCGTAGTAGCTCCAGCCGATGAGGGTCGAGAACGCGAACAGGACGAGACTCGTGGTGACGACGATGTTGCCCCACGTGCCCGGGAGTCCGATCGAGAAGGCCTGCCCCGCCAGCGCCGCGCCGGTGGTGCCGCCCTGCCAGGAGTCGGTCACGAGGATGACCAGACCAGTGGTGCTGCACACGAGGATGGTGTCGACGAAGACCTCGAAGATGCCGTAGAGTCCCTGCCGAACCGGGTGGTCCGTCTGCGCCGCGGCATGCACCATCGGCGCGCTGCCGAGGCCCGCCTCGTTGGAGAAGAGACCGCGGGCCACACCGTAGCGCAACGCCATCATCAGGGTGGAGCCGGCAAAGCCGCCAGTCGCCGCCGTGCCGGTGAACGCGCCTTCGAACACGAGGGCGACCGCGTCGGGCACGTGGGCGGCGAACCTCACGAGGATGACGAGCCCGCCGCCAAGATAGAACACCGCCATCGCCGGCACGAGAATCTCGGTCACCTCGCCGATGCGCTTGATGCCGCCCAGGATGACCGCCGCCGAGAGCACCGCCAGGACGACGCCGGTCAGGCCCGGCGCGACGCCGAAGGTGGCGCGCAGGCTGTCGGCCACAGAATTGGCCTGGACCATGTTGCCGATGCCGAAGGCGGCCAGCGACACGAGCAACGCGAAGACGGAGCCGAGCCAGGGCATGCCGAAGCCGGTCTTGAGCGTGTACATCGCCCCACCTCGCATCGTCCCCGTGTCATCCGGCTCCCGGTAGTGCATGGCGATGACGATCTCGGCGAACTTGGTCGCCATGCCGAGCAGGCCCGAGATCCACAGCCAGAACAGGGCCCCTGGCCCTCCGATGGAGATGGCGGTGGCCACCCCGGCGATGTTGCCGACGCCCACCGTCGAGGCCAGGGCGGTCGCGACCGCCTGGAACGGCGACACGGTGCCGGCGCCGGTGCTCTTCTCGAAGAGCCGACCGAGCACCTCGCGCATCGCGACGCCGAGGTAGCGGATCTGCACGCCTCCGGTGACCACCGTGAGCACGACCCCGGTGCCGAGCAGGAGCACGATGGTCGGCCATCCCCAGACATAGCCGTTGAGCCAGCCGTTGGCAGCGGCGATTGCGTCGAGCATGCGCAGAGGGTACGCATTCTGCGCCGCCCCTGTCGCGCGAAAACTGGGCGCCAGGGCCGGCACACGACAAGGACGGAGGATCGAGGAGGGAGGACGGAGGTAGGTTCGAGGTGGGCAAGGACGAAGGATGAAGGTCGGCCGGAGCGCCTCGGTCCTCCTCCGTCCTCCTCTACCCTTTTCTCCTCCGTCCTACCTCCCTCCTCGTTCCTCGGTCCTCCGTCCTCGCCCGGGGGGTACACTCGAACGCCTCGATGAATCCCTGGGAGACGATCGGAGACGCCACCACGCCCGACGGCACGCGCATCACGCTGCGTCGGCGTGGCCACGAGTTCCTGCTGCTGGCCGACGGTCGCAGCCTGATGCCGAGTACCATCACCGGCTCGGAGGAGGCGCTGGCGACGATCGGGTGCCGGCACCTCAAGACCAGGCGCGAGGCACGCGTCCTGATCGGGGGGCTCGGCATGGGGTTCACCGTGCGCGCCGCGCTCGACGTGCTGCCGGCCGATGCCACCGTGGTCGTTGCCGAGCTGGTGCCGGACGTCCTTGCCTGGAACCAGCAGTACCTGGGTCATCTCGCGAAGGAGCCGCTGGCCGACACGCGGGTCCGCGTCGAGATTGGTGACGCCCTGCACGTGCTCCGCACGGTCACGCCGGGATTCGATGCCGTGCTGCTCGACGTCGACAACGGGCCGGCCGAGTTCGCCGCCGAGGGCAATGACGCCCTCTACGGGCGTGCCGGCCTGTATTCGATTCGCCAGGCGCTGCGGCCCGGCGGCGTGCTGGCCGTCTGGTCGGCCTGGGAGGATCGCCGCTTCGCCCGACGACTCGACTCCCTGGGCTATGCCGTCACGCTCGAGCGGGTGCGCAGCCATGGGCGGCGAGGCGCCCGGCACTTCATCTACCGCGCCGTGCCGCGCGGCTGACGTCCGGCGTCAGGACGCGCCCACGGCCCCGGGACTGGCCGCCGCCACGCCGCAGCCCGTAGCGGACATTTGCCGGCGCGGTGGGGAATTTGCCACCGCCCTGCCGGCAGCCGCCGTCGCGCACGGGCCAGCCATGGCCAGTTTTCTCCAGAGATCTCGTGAGATGCCGCCAGCGCCGGACGGCGCCGGGAACCCGGCACATGGCCTGCAGACGTCGAGCCGGAGGCGATCGACATGCGCCGATTCACGACCCGCCAGCGACTGATCACGATGACGGCCCTCGGGGCAACCCTGCTCGGAGGCCTGACGGTCCTGCGGCTGGACGCACAGACCACCGACCGCCGCAACCCCGTCCGCGCCGCGTACATGCGCGCCCACTTCAATCAGGTGCTCTCGATGCACGACGCCGTCGCCCGCGGCGACCTGGCCGAGGCGAAGAAGCAGGCCGCTGCCCTGGCCACCGACGGCCCGAACGTGCCGATGCCGCCAGGCGCCGAAGCCTTCCATGGCGCCCTGACCCAAGCGGCACGCGACGCCGCCAACGCCGCCACGCTGGCCGAGGCGGCCCAGGCGACGGCCACCATGCTCGGCACCTGCGGGCAGTGCCACAAGGCCAACAGCGTGCGGGCGACCGTCCCGCCGGGCAAGGACATCGTGATCGGCGGGCTGGTCGGCCACATGCTCCTCCACCAGAAGGGCGCCGACGACCTCCTCGAAGGCCTCGTCGCCCCGTCGGAGACGCAGTGGGTCGAAGGGGTCCGCATCTTCGCCAGTCCGAAGCTCGAGGCCGAGCACGTCCCCGGGAAGATACGCAAGACGATGGCGCACGGCGAGACGGAACTGGCCGTGCTGGCCGGGCATGCGGCGCAGGCGCACCGGACCCGCGATCGCACCGAGATCTACGGGCAAGTGCTGACGACCTGCGGCACCTGCCACCGCGGTCATTCGCGCTTTGCCGGCCCGGACCGTCGCTGACCTGCCGTCAGTACAGCAGCCGCGCCTTGATCGTCCCGTCCAGCGCCGCGAGTTCGCGGCGCAGGGCGGGCGTGTCGGCATCGGGGTCGGTATCGACGTCGATCACGACGTAGCCGATGCTCTGGCTCGTCTGCAGGTACTGCGCCGCCACGTTGACGCGATGCCCGGAGAACACGTCGTTGATGCGCGACAGCATGCCGGGCCGATTGTGGTGGATGTGCAGCAGCCGGTGCTTGCCCGGATGGCCGGGCAAGGTCACTTCCGGGAAGTTCACCGCCGACAGCGTGGTGCCGTTGTTGCTGTAGGTCAGCAGCTTCTCGGCGACCTCCAGGCCGATCGCTTCCTGCGCCTCTGCCGTGCTGCCGCCGATGTGCGGCGTCAGCAGCACGTTGTCGAGCCCGCGCAACGGCGACCGGAACTCGTCGGTGTTGGACTCGGGTTCGTGCGGGAACACGTCGAGCGCCGCGCCGCCGAGATGACCGCTGCGCAAGGCGTCGGCGAGGGCCTCGATGTCGACCACCGTGCCGCGTGAGGCATTGATCAGGTGCCCGCCGGGCTTCATCATCCGCAGTTGGTCCGCGCCGATCAGTCCCTGCGTCTGGGCGGTTTCCGGCACGTGCAGGGTCACGACGTCAGCAGCCCCGAGCAGGCCGTCGAGCGACCGCACGGGCTGCGCGTTGCCCAGCGCGAGTTTGGTGACGATGTCGTAGTAGACGACGCGCATGCCCAGCGATTCGGCCAGCACGCCGACCTGGGTGCCGATGTGGCCGTAGCCGACGATCCCCAGCGTCTTGCCCCGCACCTCGTACGACCCGGCCGGTGACTTGTCCCACTCGCCGCGATGCGCACGAGCGTTGCGCCGCGGCACGCCGCGCAGCAGCATCACGATCTCGGCGATCACCAGTTCGGCCACGCTGCGCGTGTTGGAGAACGGCGCGTTGAACACCGGCACCCCGAGGGTCTCCGCGGCGCGCAGGTCGATCTGGTTGGTGCCGATGCAGAAGGCCCCGATGGCGATGAGCTTGGGCGCGGCGGCGAGGATCTCCGCGGTCAGTTGCGTGCGCGACCGGATTCCGAGCACATGCGCGTCGGCGATGGCGTCCTTGAGGTCCTGGCCATCGAGCGCGCGCGGGTGCTGCTGGATGCTGGTGTATCCGTCGGCCCGCAGCGCCTCCACGGCGCTCTGGTGCACCGATTCGAGCAGGACGACCTTGATGAGGGACTTGTCGTACGAAATCTGCGAGGACGCCGGCGCCACAGCCATCCCGGGATCGTCGCAGGGCGCACCGCGCCGTGTCAAAGCCATGACACAGGTCGGCCGCCGCCTCGCCTAGGGGACGGGCGCGTACGACACGAAGGCGAACCTCGTGCTGTCGGGCGACCAGGAGGGGACGTTGAGGGTGCCCTGCCCGCCGAAGACGGGAAACAGCACGCGCGGCGTCGCCTGCGGGACGCCGAGCGGCAGCAGGCGCAGCACGACGTCCTTGTGCGCCGGATGGCCCTCGATGGTCGCGTCGAAGGACACGAAGACCAGCCACCTGCCGTCCGGTGAGGGATGGGGGAACCAGTCGCCGTACTGCGGGTCGACGGTCACCTGCTGCTGATCCGAGCCGTCGGGCCGCATCCGCCAGATGCGCATCGCCCCGGTACGGACCGAGTTGAAGTAGATCCACTGCCCGTCCGGCGCATAGTCCGGGCCGTCGTCCAGGCCGGGCGCCGTGGTCAGCCGGGTCTCCGGGCCGCCGTCGACGGGCATCGTGTAGATGTCGAAGTCCCCGTTCCGGTTGCCGACGTAGGCCAGCGTCCGCCCATCCGGGGACCAGCCATGCCAGTAGGACGGCGTCTGCGGCGTCAGGAGGCGCGGTGTGCCGCCGGCCGCGGCCACGACGTACACGGACGACGACGGGCGGCAACTGATGGCGAGCAGGCGGCCGTCCGGCGAGTACCCGTGGTCGTTGTTGCAGCCCTCGACGGCCCCGAGGTCCAGCTTCTCGAGCGCACCTCCCTCGACGGGCACCCGGTACAGCGCGCCCTGCTGGTTGATCAGGAGGTGTCGGCCGTCACGCGACCAGTTCGGGGCCTCGAAGCGGATCGGGCCCCGATGGACGACTCGCCGGGTGCCGGTCGCGACGTCGACGATCTCGAGGCGGCTTTCGTAGGCGGGCGCCGAACGCGCCGCAGGAGGGACGGGCGTGGGAGGCGTGAGCGGTTGCGCTGCCACGTGAAGCGGCAGCGCAACGCAGAGCGACGCGAGGAGGCGAGGCAGCATGCCTGCGCATCCTATCCGACCGCCGGACTCAGGCGACGCGACGACGGCGCGCGACGACCGCGGCGACGCCGAGACCAGCCAGCGTCAGGGTCATGGGCTCCGGCACGGCGTTCAGGGGGGCGACGACCTCGTAGAAGTTCTCCCCGAGCAGGGCGTGTGCGCTCGCGGTCGGGTGCACCTCGTCCCAGAACAGGTAGGACGCCGGCGTGGCGCACTGGAACGTCGGCCCCGCGACCGCGAGCGGAAAGCCCTGGTAGCACTCGTCGTCCACGTTCGTGAAGCCGTAGTTGGACGGGTCGGCCACGACCTTGTTGAAGTACTCCGCCGTGTCGAAGGTCAGCAGTTCGATGCCTGGCAGCATGCCCGGTCCAGAGAGCCGCTGGGCCAGCTGAGCGTTGAAGTAGCTCGTCAGCGGTCCCAGCGCCGGATCGCCACCAGGCACCAGGCTCAGATCCGGAAGATTGGGCACGAAGAATCGCCGAGCCCCAGCCGCGTACAGGGCCCAGATCATGTCCTGGACGTTCTCGGTCGCGTCATCGGCGGTATCGATCGAGGGGGCCATGAACAGGTCGTTGGCGCCGCCCCAGATGAAGAACAGCGCGTCCGGGTCGATCGGCCCCGTGAGCGTGGACAGGAACAGCGGCAACTGCGCGTTGAACATACCCGTCGCCACCGGCATCGTGATGCCGTAGGTCGAGACGATGTTGTCGGGACCATCGGGCACGGCCGGATCGTTCGATCGGGGCACGGGTCCGGTGGCTGCGCCGATGACCGCGTAGTTGTTTCCGCCCACGACCGGCGTCAACGCCGGCGTCAGGGGAAGACCCAGTTGCGCGGCCAGCACTTCGGCCGCCGTGAGTCCGTTGGTCGCGCGGCCGGGGGCGTAGGGGGCGTTGGGCACCGAGATGCCCAGCGTGGCGCCAATCAACGACAGATTGCCGTTGTCGGACAGGCTGTCGCCGAAGACGTACAGCGCGCTGATCGGACCAGCGGCAGCTGGCGTGGCGCTCACCACGAGGGTGGCGGCAAGGAGCAGGGGCGTGAGTCGCATTGCCCCCTTGGACGCCTCGACGGCGAAACGGATCCCGAACCGGGATCGGTTTACAGATCTGCGTCAGGCCATCGCGAGGAACTGCACCTTCGGGTTCTCCCGCTCACAGAACTGCAAGTCCCACTCGGACGGAAACAGCAGCACCCGGCGCCCGGCGCGGTCCGTGGTGGACATGACGTTGTTGGGCAACGTCAGGCGGGTGTTGGCGTCGGCCTGCACCCAGCGCGCCGCGACATAGGACAGCTTCTCGGTGCGGCACGCGACGCCGTACTCCTCGCGCATCCGGGCCTCGATGATGTCGAACTGCAGCGCGCCCACGACGCCCAGGATCGGGTACCGCGCCCCATGCACCGGGAAGACCACCTGCATCAGGCCCTCTTCCTCCAGCTGCCGCACACCATCGTCGAACTGCTTGAAGCGGACGTCCTGCAGCTTCAGCGCGCCGAAGTGCTCGGCCGGGAAATGCGGGATCGGCGGGTACACCACCGGCACGCCGGCGTAGAGCGTGTCGCCGATGCCGAAGCGACCCGGGTTCACGAGGCCGACGACATCCCCCGGGAACGCCTCTTCGATGGTCTCGCGGTCCCGGCCGAAGAACCGGCTCGGTCGCGACAGCCGCACCGGGGCCTGCAGCCGCGTGTTGACCACCTGCATGTCCTTGGTGAGCACGCCGGAACACACGCGGACGAACGCTACCCGGTCGCGGTGCTTCGGGTTCATGTTCGCCTGAATCTTGAAGACGAAGCCGCTGAAGTCCGGGCGCAGCGGGTCGATCGGCGTGCCGTCCTCGGCCGGCCGTGCCTGCGGGCAGGGCGCGTACTGCACGAGGGCCTCGAGGAAGGACTCCAGGCCGAAGTTGGTCAGTGCGCTGCCGAAGAACACGGGCGTCTGGCGCGCCGCACGGTAGGCGTCCAGATCGAAGTGTGTGCCGGCAGCCTCGAGCAGGTGCACCCCCTCGAGCAGTTCGTCGCGCGCCTGCTCCCCGATCAGGTCGACCAGGTGCGGGTCGTCGGCACCGGTCACCGTGACGGGCGCCCGCCGGGCGCTCCGGGCGATGCGCTCGTAGAACAGCACCTGCTGCCGGCGCAGGTCGTAGACGCCCTTGAAGCGATCGCCGGTGCCGATCGGCCAGTTCATCGGCGCGGCCGAGACCCCCAGCACGCGCTCGATCTCGTCGAGAAGGTCGAGCGGATCGCGGCCCGGCAGGTCCAGCTTGTTCACGAACGTGAGCATCGGCAGCTTGCGCCGACTGGCCACCTCGAACAGCTTGCGCGTCTGCGTCTCGATGCCCTTGGCGGCGTCGATGACCATCACGACGCTGTCGGCCGCCAGCAGCGTGCGGTACGTGTCCTCGCTGAAGTCCTTGTGCCCCGGGGTGTCCAGCAGCGTGACGCGGCAGCCGTGCAGCTCGAACTCCAGCGCCGCCGACGTGATGGAGATGCCGCGCTCGCGCTCGATGTCCATCCAGTCGGAGACCACGGCGCGCTGCGAGGCCCGGCCCTTGACCGCGCCGGCCAGCTCGATGGCCCCGGCGTAGAGCAGGGTCTTCTCGGTGAGGGTGGTCTTGCCCGCGTCAGGGTGGGAGATGATCGCGAACGTGCGCCGGCGCTCCACTTCGCGCCGCAGCGCCTCTGACACGGCCGGACCCGTAGAAGACATCCGCACATTGTACCGGGTACCGTATGGCAGTCGGTCGCCAGCTCGGCCCGTCGTCCAGGTCTCTTCCCTCTTCCGGAGGTTCGTCGCATGCGTCAGCTTCGTTCGGTCTGTCTCGCGGGTCTCGTGGTCGTTGCTGCCGGAGGCGTGGCGCTCCGGGCGCAGTCGGCGTCCCCGGCAGGGCGCGCCGGCGCGGCCGCCGTCCCGCCGGCCGCCGATGCCCGCATGGCGCGCATCAAGGCTGCCGTGGCGGCCGAGGTCAGGTCGCCCGCGATGTTCGACCTCGGCCAGCAGATGAACGACATGGTGTTCAGCTTCGCCGAGTTGGGCTTCCAGGAAGTGGAGACCGCGAAGTACCTGACCGGCATCCTCGAGAAGGAAGGCTTCACCATCGAGCGGGGCGTCGGCGGCATCCCGACGGCCTGGGTGGCCCGGTGGGGATCCGGCAGCCCGGTCATCGCCCTCGGCTCGGATGTCGACTGCATCCCGCAGGCCTCACAGAAGCCTGGCGTCGCCTATCGCGACCCGATCGTCGACGGCGCCCCCGGACACGGCGAGGGCCACAACTCCGGCACCCCCCTCAACATCGTCGCGGCCATCGCCGCGAAGCGGGCGATGACGCGCGAGAAGCTGACCGGCACGCTGGTGATCTGGCCGGGCATCGCCGAGGAGCAGTTGGGGACCAAGGCGTACTACGTGCGCGCCGGGTTGTTCACGGACGTCGACGTCGTGCTCTACAACCACGTCGGGACCAATCTCGCCACCGGTTGGGGCGACAGCCGGATGAGCGGCCTCATCTCGGTCGAGTACACGTTCACGGGGGAATCGGCGCACAGCGCCGGCGCGCCGTGGCGGGGCAAGTCGGCGCTCGACGCCGTGGAGTTGATGAACGCCGGCTGGAACGCCCGCCGCGAGCACCTGCGCCTGCAGCAGCGGTCGCACTATGTGATCACCAACGGCGGCGACCAGCCCAACGTGGTCCCGCGCAACGCCAGCGTCTGGTACTACTTCCGCGAGACGGACTACGACGGCATCAAGCGCATGTGGAGCATCGGCGACAAGATGGCCGACGGTGCGGCGCTGATGACCGACACCACGGTGACGTCGCGGGTGCTCGGGTCGGCGTGGCCGAGCCACATGAACAAGGCGCTCGCCGAGACGATGTACGCCAACATCCAGGCGGTGGGCCTGCCGACCTGGAGCGATGCGGACGTGACCCTCGCGAAGGCGACGCAGACCGAGCTGGGCGTGCCGGTGGTGGGTCTGGCGACGACGATTCCGGCGCTCTCCGGCCAGGAGGCGATCCCCGACGACGACAAGCGTGGCGGCGGGTCCGACGACATCGGCGACATCTCGTGGACCGTCCCGACGGTCTCGCTGAGCTACCCGGCCAACTTCCAGGCCGGTCCCGGCCACAACTGGGCCAACGCGATCCCGATGGCCACGCCCATCGCCCACAAGGGCGTCAACGCCGGCGCGCAGGTGCAGGCCCTCACGGTGATCGACCTGCTGCTGCAGCCGGCCGTGGTGACCGCCGCGAAGGACTACTTCACCAACGTGCAGACGAAGGCGCGCACGTACATGCCACTGATTCGGCCGCAGGACACGCCGGCGACGCACCTGAACCAGGGGATTCAGGACAAGTACCGGCCGGCACTGCAGAAGTTCTATTACGACCCGACGAAGTACAAGACGTACCTGGAGCAGCTCGGCATCACGTATCCGACGGTGCGCACGAAGACGCCGTAGGGGCCAGGTCGTCGACTCGGCGTGGCGGTCGGCACCCTAGCCACGTCGAGTCGCCTGCGACGGACCCGCCAGGAGCGCGGCCAGGTCGTCGAGCGTCGTGACCACGTGGGTCGGCGATTGCCGCTCGAGCGCCTCGCGCGTGGCGTAGCCCCACGTCACGGCCACCGACGCGATCCCGGCCGCGGTGGCGGCCTCGATGTCACGCCCCTCGTCCCCGATGCCGACCGCCCGCTCGGGTGGCACCCCCGCCCGGCGGACGACGCGCCTGAACTTGGCGGCCTTGCCGAAGAGGGCCGCGCCACACGCGAAGTCACTGACCAACCCGCACAGGTCGGGTCCGAGCACCTGTCGGATGACGTCCTCTCCGTTGGAACTCACGACCGCCACGCGGATGCCGGCCGCATCGAGGTCTCGCAACAGGGGCTCGACCCCGGCAAACAGGGTGATGCGATCGGCCTGGGCCAGGGCCACCTGGCGCATGTGCGTCGCGATGCGAGGCAGCTGCCACAGCGAGACGCCCATCGCCGCCATCACGGCGCGGTTGTCCTGCCCACGCAGCGCGGCGGCTTCCTCGGCCGTCAGGCGACGGTAGCCGAAGCGGTCGGCCGCGGCGACGATGGCCTCGCCCATCAACTGCCAGCTGTCGGCCAGTGTCCCGTCGAAATCGAAGATGGCGAGGGTGTATCGAACCATGAGACGGTGGGGCGCGATTGCAGCCGGGGCGGCGTCCGCCGATTGCCCGGGAGTGGGCACCATTCTCCACGATCGCCGTCCCGCCACCGACGCCGACGACCTGATCACGCTGGTCGAGGAGACGTTCGTCCAGGCCCAGCGCGTGTTCGGCCAGGCCATGGCCCGCCAGTACCTGCGCCTGCGCGAAGAAGACTTCTACCGCCATCTCGAAGCCCTGGGCCTCGAGGACCGGGTGCCGGCCGCTCGCGCCGTCTACGCGCAGTTCTGGCGCCTCCACGCCGACGTGTGATGGGCGGGCCTCCCGGAGGTCCCGCCCATCCGTCCGCGCCCTACGGGAGCCTCGTGCCGAGGGCGGCGGTGCCTGCGGCCCATCGCTGCCCTGCCGCATCCCAGTACATCGCCCGCTCCACGACCAGCTGCGCCGGCGTCGCCCCGACGCTTTCGACGAGGGCGCCGAAGCGCCGGTCCGCGGCCGCCCCGAACTCGCTCCGCGGGTCGACGTTGAAGCGGCTGTTGCCCGCCACCGCGAAGGTCCTCTCGGCCATCGTCCCATCCTCGAACAGCAGCGTCACCTTGACGTCGCCCGTCTGTGGCGACGTGTTGGCGATGAGGATGTAGGTCTCG
>LNFM01007595.1_pt1 | contig 24683 bp, 22 predicted proteins | sample 596031 | NCBI WGS metagenome assembly LNFM01 (sample SAMN04254537, study PRJNA301005) | activated carbon metagenome | isolation source: dual media filters at the Ann Arbor, Michigan drinking water treatment plant | place: USA: Ann Arbor | reverse complement strand
GGCAACTTGCCCTTCGAGATGCAGCGCCTGCACGGCATGGGCGAGGCCCTCTACGAGGAGGTCGTGAGCAAGACCGGCCTCGCGCGCCGCTGCCGCATCTATGCGCCGGTCGGTGCGCACGAGGATCTGCTGGCCTATCTCGTCCGGCGACTTTTGGAAAACGGCGCCAACACGTCATTCGTCAATCGCCTTGCCGATGACGACATGCCGGCCGCGGAGATCGTGCGCGATCCGGTGGAAGCGACAGAGCAACTCTGGCAGGCGGGTAAGATCGGCGAGAACCTGACAATTCCGCTGCCGGCCGCGATCCTCGGGCCGAACCGGCGGAACAGCGCTGGCCTCTCCATTCCCGAGCCTGCGACGCGCGCAGCACTGCTGGCCGACATCAATGCGGCGATCGCGATCGACTTCACGGCGGGCCCGATCATCGACGGCAAGGCCATCCGAGGCGGTGATGCGGCGCGACTCGTACTCTGTCCGCATGATCGCCGCCGTCGCATCGGCACCGTGCTCGATGCCACGCCCGATCAAGTCGGGCGCGCCATTGCCAGTGCCAGCAAGGCCATGCACGCCTGGGACCGTCGCGGTGGCGCCGCGCGCGCTGCCCTGCTCGAGAAGGCTGCCGACCTCCTGGAGCGCGATCGTGCGCGCCTCATGGGCGTGCTCGTGCGCGAAGCCGGAAAGACGCTGGAAGCCGCCCTTTCAGAAGTGCGCGAGGCCGTTGACTTCCTCCGCTACTACGCTGGCGAGGCACGCCGCCAGTTCACCGGGCCGACGGTGCTGCCGGGACCGACGGGCGAGCGCAATACGATCGAGCTTTGCGGGCGCGGCGTGTTCGCGTGCATCTCGCCATGGAACTTCCCGCTCGCGATCTTCACGGGCCAGATCGCGGCTGCGCTGGCAGCGGGCAATACGGTCGTGGCCAAGCCGGCCGAGCAGACACCCGTCACCGCCTTCCTTGCTGTCGAGCTGATGCACGCGGCCGGCATTCCGGGCGACGTGCTGCATCTCTTGCCGGGTGATGGCTCGGTCGGTGCGGCGCTCTCGAAGGATCCGCGCGTTGCCGGCATCGCCTTCACGGGCTCGAACGAGACGGCCTGGACTATCCAGCGGACACTAACCGATCGCCGCGGCGCCATCGTGCCGTTCATAGCGGAGACGGGTGGCATCAACGCCATGATCGCAGACAGCAGTGCTCTTGCCGAGCAGGTCGTGCGCGATGCTGTGCGCTCGGCATTCGACTCAGCTGGCCAACGCTGCTCGGCGGCGCGCGTGCTTTTCCTGCAGGAGGAGATCGCCGACGCTGTCACAGAGATGCTGACGGGTGCCATTGCCGAGCTCAAGGTTGGCGATCCGCTCGACTATGCGACGGACGTCGGCCCCGTGATCGACGAGGATGCGCAGACCATGCTCGAAGCGCACAAGCTCGCCATGCGGCGCGGTGCGCGCGAGCTGATCGATCCGCCTCTGCCGAGCGATTGCCGCGCGGGCACATTCGTGACGCCAGCCGCCTACGCGATCGATCGCTTGGAAATAGTCGAGCGCGAAGTGTTCGGCCCGATCCTTCATGTTGTACGTTTTGCTGGTGGCCACCTCGATCGCGTGATCAACTCGATCAATGCGCAAGGCTATGGTCTGACGCTCGGCCTGCATAGCCGCATTGGTGCTGTCGCGGACTACGTGGCCGAGCACGCCCGCGTCGGCAATCTCTACGTCAATCGCAATCAGATCGGCGCGGTGGTCGGCGTGCAGCCCTTTGGCGGCGAAGGGCTCTCGGGCACGGGACCGAAGGCCGGCGGGCCGCACTATCTCGCGCGCTTTGCGACGGAGCGCGTGCGCTCGACGGACATCACCGCGACGGGCGGCAATATCGAGCTGCTCGGCTTGCAGAAGGGGTGAGCACTCAGCCCGCGTTGGTGATTTGGATCAGCTTGTCCAGTGCGGCGCGGGCGGCGCCGGACTCGATCGCATGAACGGCAAGCGCGACGCCGTCTGTCAGGCTCGTCGCCTTGCCGCCGACGATGAGTGCCGCCGCCGTATTCAGCAGCACGATATCGCGGAAGGGGCCTTTGACGCCTGCGAGCAGATCGCGGATGGCGGCCGCATTCGTTGCTGCATCACCGCCCTTGAGATCGACGAGTTTTGCCGGCGCGAGGCCCGCATCGGCAGGCGTCACCTCGAACACGGTGACCTTACCATCCTTCAACTCGGCGACGGTTGTTGCCCCGGTCGTCGTCAGCTCGTCGAGGCCGTCATGGCCGTGCACGACCCAGACGTGTTCGGCGCCGAGATTCTTCAGCACGTGCGCGATCGGCTCTACCCACTCAAGCGCGAACACGCCAAGCACCTGCCGCTTGACGCCGGCGGGATTGGAAATTGGTCCGAGCAAATTGAATATCGTGCGGATGCCAAGCTCTGCGCGGATTGGTGCCCAGTGCTTCATCGACGGATGGTACATCGGCGCCCAAAGGAAACCGACGCCGGCTTCGCTGATCGCCTTCGCGACAGTATCTGGGCTGGCATCGACCTTGACGCCAAGCTCGGTGAGCACATCCGAAGCGCCGGAAAGCGACGAGACTCGGCGATTGCCATGCTTGGCGATCTTGAGACCGGCGCCGGCGGCAACAATGGACGACGCCGTCGAGACGTTGAAGGTGCCATGGCTGTCGCCGCCGGTTCCGACGATGTCGACTGCACCCGGTGGGGCTGTGATGCGGTTCATTTTCGCCCGCATCATCTGAGCAGCGCCGGTAATCTCCTCGACGGTTTCGCCGCGCACGCGGAGCGCCATGAGGAACGCGCCCATCTGGGCGGGTGATGCATGACCGTCGGTCATGATCTCCAGTGCGGTGCGGATCTCATCGGTCGATAGCACCGCGCCCGTCGAGACCTTCTGGATGAGGCGTGTGAGCTCGGCGGCGGGCATGGCGCGTGGTTCCGGAGTGGCGAGGTGAGCTAGGCGGCGACGCGCGGTGCCTTGGTGTTGCGGGTGCGCGGCGTGAGGCCGGCGAGGCGCAGGAAGTTCGCGAGAATGTCGTGGCCGTGCTCGGATGCAATGCTCTCGGGATGGAACTGCACGCCGTGGACCGGGAGCGATCGATGCTGCATACCCATGATGATGCCGTCCGCAGTCTCGGCCGTGATCTCGAGATCGGCCGGGAGGCTCGCGCGATCGACGATCAGTGAATGATAGCGTGTGACCTCGAAGCGCTTCGGTACGCCGGCAAAGAGGCCCTTACCCGTGGTCTCGATGGTCGAGAGCTTGCCATGCATGAGTGTCGGTGCGCGCACGACCTTGCCGCCGTAGACCTGCCCGATAGCCTGATGGCCGAGGCAAACGCCGAGCAGCGGGATCTTCGGCCCCGCTTTCTCGATCAGCTCGAGGCAGATACCGGCCTCGTTCGGCGTGCAGGGACCGGGCGACAGCACAATCGCCTGCGGGGCCATTTTGATGGCCGCGTCGACCGTGATCTTGTCGTTGCGGACGACCTCGCACTCAGCGCCGAGCTCGCCCAGGAAGTGGACGAGATTGTACGTGAAACTGTCGTAGTTATCGATGAGCAGGAGCATGGGATTTTGCTTACGCGGACAGCGCTTAGGCGTCAAGACTGGTGGGATGGGCGGCGGGTGTGCGCGGGTCAGGCCCCGACAAATACGCTCTTTACGAACTCGCGGTAGAGCAGCATCTGGCGCGACAGGGCGCGGGGGTCCTTGAGCACCTTGGAGAGGATGATGCCGCCGTCGGCGACCGCAGAGAGCATGTCGGCGAGATCATCGAGATCGACCTCGATGCGCGGGGGATAGCGGGCGGCGATCAGGTCGAGGCGCGTGCGGAAGCGTTTGCGCCACGCGAGGACGGACGCGGCGTTGAGATCGCGCACCTGCTGGTCGAACAGGCGGTCCTGGTAGCAGTAGGCCGCGATCAGGCAGCCGGGGTGTCCGTTCGGCAGATCGGCCAGCAGCTCGGCCAGCATCTTGAGACCGACCAGGAAGCCGTGCAGCGGGTCCTCGTTCAACTCGTCGGCACGCGCGAAGAGCTCGTCGAACATCGCGCTTTCGCGCTCGATGTAGCGCACGAGCAGGACGCGGGCGAGCTCGGTCTTGTCCCGGAAATGATAGAAGAAGCCGCTCTTCGTGATACCGACGGCGGCGATAAGCTCGTCGATGGACGTGGCGTCGAAGCCCTTTTCGAGCACAGAGGCCTCGGCGCAATCGAGAATGCGCTCGCGCGCGTCGCCCTTTCGCCTCGTCACTGCGGCCGGAGTCGGCATGGCGAACTGTACCTATGGTCAAGTTACGCGGGTAACAGCGCCGGTGCCGGCGCTCCATTATCCATTTCGTTAGCGCTTAAGCGATTGTCTTCTAACACGAATTCAAGAGCGTGCGCAACTGCACCACGCGCCTTCTAGAGGCGTGTGCCAAACGCACCTACAAGTCCGACCGTCAACGCCGGCAGGCATTTTCGGCAGGGAACACAAACAAATCAGAGTTGGAGATCATCATGAGCAAATATCGCAATGCATTGCCGCAGCTCGGCTCGCGCCTGTTCCTGACGGACGGCGGTCTCGAGACGTCGCTCATCTTCCAGCATGGCATCGACCTCCCGTATTTCGCGTCCTGCGAGCTGCTGCGCAGCAAGGTCGGTCGTGACGTGCTGACCGAGTACTTCCTGCCCTACATTGAGATGGCGCGGCGGGCCAAACTTGGCTTCGTACTCGAGGCACCCACATGGCGCGCGAACCCCGATTGGGGGGCGAAGCTCGGCCATTCCCGTGAGACCCTCGCCGAGGTCAATCGCCTGGGTATCGCTCTCATGGAGGAGCTTCGCTTTGCCCACGAGAGCAGCGAGACGCCGATGGTGATCAGCGGCAACATCGGGCCGCGTGGCGACGGGTACGTGGCCGGTACCGAGATGACGATCGAGGAAGCAGCCGAGTACCACGACGAGCAGGTTGCGGTCTTCGCCGAAACGGCTGCCGACATGGTCGCTGCCTTCACGATGACCAACATCAACGAGTCCCTCGGCATCGTTGTCGCAGCGCAGCGGCACCAGATGCCGGTCGCGATCTCGTTCACGCTCGAGACCGACGGCCGACTGCCGAGCGGCGCGACACTCGCCGAAGCCATCGAGAAGGTCGATGCCGCGACGGGCGCGGCCCCTGCCTACTATATGATCAACTGTGCGCACCCGACGCACTTCGAGGCGACGCTTGTGGGTGGCGGAAGTTGGATCGAGCGCATCCGTGGCATCCGCGCCAATGCCTCGAAGCGCAGTCATGCGGAGCTCGACGCGGCGCCCGATCTCGATGCCGGCAATCCAGTGGAGCTTGGTGGCCAGTACGGCAGCTTGATGCGCGCCTTCCCGCAGATCCGGGTGATCGGCGGCTGCTGCGGCACGGATCATCGCCATGTGGCTGAGATGTGCACGGCCTGCTCGGGCCATTCGGCGGAGGCAGCGTGATCATGGGCATGAGCTGCCGATAGCGCGGCACATGCCTAAGCTCTCAGCTTCAGTTTCTCCAGGAAGCTGGTTTTTGAGAACGCGCCCTTGGCGTCGCGGGGTATCCACGACGGCAAGGGCCGGCGGTCGAATTCCTCGCAGAGGACAATGCCGTTCGTATAGAGCGCGGCAACATAGCTGAAGGTGCTCTTGGCGCTCAGCAGGACGTCGGCGTCGCGTAGATGCTCGATAGTCTCGAGCGCGCCGAGATCCAGCTCGACGCGGTGACCCATATCCGTGAACTCGGCGAACTCCTCCGGTTTGCCGTTGCTATAGATGCTCACATGGAACGCGAGCCCTGTATTTTCTAGAAGCCCTGTCACTGTCGCCAGCGATTCTAGGACTGCTCTGTTCGACGTGAAGCGATGAGATACGTCGCTTGCCGAGACATCGCCGCGGCGGACATGAGCGGCGATATGGAGTTGTCGCCCCTGTAAAGAGCTGCGCGTTGGCCGACGGACGACCCGATCATAGATCTCGGGGTTCTGATCGCAGTAGACATACATGTGCGGGATGGCGATCAGGTGTGGCGTTTTCCATAGCGCCGGATTTGTCGCGAATTCGATGAGCCCGATATGCGGGAGAGAGACATTCCGCGTCAGCGGCTTACCTTGGCCGAGCGCGAAGAACGCCTCGCAGCGATCACGCCACGCAGTTGGATCGCCCTCGGCATGGGCGATCTCCTCGAAGGGCGTGTGCGCATACCCTAGTCCGAGATTGCTTGCGGCAGCCTCGACCGACAGGCGCGAAAGGACCTGAGAGCCGACGCCATCGCGGCGCAGCGAGGCCGCAAAAATGCTTTCGCGAGAAATGGCTCCTGATCGGACGCCTCGGACAATGCGCTCGCCCAAATGGCGCTTATCGCTGTTTAGCGTCAAGCGCAGCCGACCCTTGAGGTCCGTCCACGCATATCGCGCGTAATACCCGAGACCATCCTTCATCGCCAGTGCGGTCTCGATTGGCGTCTTGGCTGCCTTGAGGTCATTTGATCAGGCCGTCTGATACCAGCACGCTGGAAGATGTAAATCCGGGCGATCAGGGACGTTCTTGCGATCGAGGTGATGAGGGAAGTGTGTAGCATAACGTCGGCTCTTGATGCGGTCCCTCCTGAGGAAAGTGAACTCGGTAAGGCGCGGCGTCTCGAACTTTCCGAACCTGACCGTCGCGCCGTTATTGTTCGGATGAATGTGAACGGGATCAAAGTCCGTCAACAGCTTCGAGAACGCAAGCGAGATGAGTTCGATGCCGGTGCGATCGTAGATCCTCGGGAGGCCATGGAACTCGATTACTATGATTCTGAATTTGCGTAGCGTCTCGCGGCTTGCGGACAGAAGCACGCCGTACTCGGCGCCCTCGATATCCATCTGCAGGATGAAGTCGGATTCCCCAGGGGCTTTCCTGTCGACCCAGTCGTCGAGCGTCATGAACTCATCGGTGCTGGTGGGCCCCAGGAATTTGCGCTCGAAGTCGAACAGATCGTTCTTGACCGGAGGCGCCGCAACAGATGCGTCTGCCAGGAAGCACTTGATGCCGCGGGCTGCCAGATCCTCTTCGAAGCGGGCAACTACCGAGACCCCGGGGGAAAAGCAGGCGCCTATTCCATCAAGATCGTCCGGAACGAGATAGCCGCCGTCGGTGTCGCCACCGAGGCGGATAAGTTCATGCTGCGTCTCAACAGGACGCACCGTCTCGAGAAAGCGCTCGATCGCTCGCGGATCAGCCGTCCTGCCGTACGTCAGCCCGAGACTTAGCAGGGACGACCGAGTGAAGCGCCGCAGGCTACACATGACAACGCGCCTCACATGGTGTGGAAATTCGAGGGGTGCTGCGACACGCGGCTGCCTTCAAGCGACCGCCAACAACTTCGGTGTCGCGAAGTGGAGGAGGTGGCCCTTGCGCGGCGCGACGTCCTTCCAGCTCTTGGCGTCGAACGTGATGACCAGGACGCCCGCAGTCGGCAGCTTCTCCGACAGCGCTGCGATCAGCGCGGGATCGCCCTCGCCGATCAGCTCCAGCCCCAAGACCTGCAGCCCCGGATTGTGGCCGATGATCATGAGATGCTTGACCGTCGAGGGCGTCTTGCGCACGCGTTCCATGAGGCCGATTGGCTCGGCGAGGTAGAGCGCTTTCTCGAATTTCGTTTTCGGCTCGGGCTCCCAGCCGCTTGTCGCAAGCTCAAAGGTTTGGCGCGTGCGCACGGACGTGGAGCAGAGCACGAGATCCGGCTTGAGGCCCTGCCGCCTCAGGAAATGCCCCATCAGTGGTGCGGCAGCCGTCCCCCGCGCATTGAGCGGCCGCTCGCTGTCATCGAGGCCGGAGATGTCCCAGCTCGACTTGGCGTGTCGGAACAGAGTGAGGGTCAGCATCGCAATCGGTCCTCCGATCTGCCGCGTCCGAGCGAGGTTGGCTCAGGGTTTCGTGGCCAGATAGTCCTTCGTCCAGCGGTCATAGTCATCGGCGCGTGTCACGCGTTTGACAAGGTCGGCCGAGGCAAGACCCTTAAGATCCTTGGGCGCAGTCCCGTCACGCAAGGCCTTGAGCGTATCGTAGATGGCCTGGATGGCCGCCTGGATGGGCTGGTGGCCCTGCAGGCAGACGCGCACGCCCCGCGACGCTAGGTATTCACGGTCGGACAACTCGGGTGTCGCTGTGCCGAGAATGAGCGGAATTTTGATGGACGGTGCGATGACATCGAGCTCCGCGCGAGTCTTCACGCCGACGAGGAAAATCGCGTCGACGCCAGCCTTCTCGTAGGCCCGCGCGCGTTTGATCGTGTCCTCGATGCCGGTGATCATCGGTGCGCTGGTGCGCCCCGCAATGCAGAGATCGGGATCGCGCCGTGCGGCGAGCGCGGCCTTCATCTTGCCGATGCCCTCCTCGATGCTGAGGATCTGCGGCTTCTCGGTCGTACCGAACGGCTGCGGCAGGGCTGTGTCCTCAATGGACATGCCGCTGACGCCGGCGATCTCCAGTTCCTCCACCGTGCGCATGACCGAGAGCGCATTGCCATAGCCGTGGTCGGCATCGACCATCAGCGGTAGCTCCATGGCGCGATTGATGCGGAGCGCCTGATCGGCGAACTCCGTGAGCGTCAGGATGATGAGATCGGGCGCGGAGAGCACGCCGAGCGATCCCGTCGAGCCGGCGAACATGCCGATCTCGAAGCCGATGTCTTCGGCAATGCGGGCCGCGAGAGGATCGTGCACGGAGCCCGGATGATAGCAGCGGTCACCGGCAAGATAGCTGCGGAACTTCTGGCGGCGTTCAGTCCAACGTGAAGGCATGACGCGAGATCTCTCCGAACTCAGATGTGGGCGACGGCTTCGGGGCTCGGCGCGATCGCGCCGCGTTCGACACGGCGGACCACGTCCACGATGCCGTCATTGGCGGGCGTCGCGATCTTCAGCTCCGCACCTTTTGCCGCGACGAGACCATTGATGTAGTCGATCTCCGTGCGTCGGCCCTTCATGATGTCCTGGCCCATGGACGGGCGCTGCTCGTCATTCCTGTGCTTGACCTGCTCGAGCAGGATGCCCTCGCATTCCTCGCGCGCGGCCTTGTCGCCCTCGCCGGCGGCGAGCAGCTTCTCCGGCGGAATGTGATAGACGGGCTCGAGCGCATAGCCATGGGCGAGACCGACCTTGATGGCCTCCGCCGCGAGCCGGATCGCGAGCCAGCGCGTCATGGGATCGCGATCATTGCCGTTGCCGCCGCGCCCGGTCGCTGCCGCAACGGGATTGCGCATGGCATTGACGATCAGCTTGGACCAGCGCTCGCCCCAGAGATTCGTCGTCGTCTTGGAGCTGTCAGCGACGCCCACCATCTCCGCGATCTCTTTCACGCGCGGCGTGATGCGCCCGTGCGGCTCGCCGACGCGGAAGACGGTATGGCGCGACCCGCCGAGACCGACATTGCGCTGGACCTTCGCTGGGCCCGTGAGTTCGACGGAAATGGTCGACGCAATGCAGCCGACGGTCTTGCCCCAGCCGACGACGGAGGCAATGCGCTCTTCGTTGATCGAGTTCTGCAGCGAGACAACGTAGCCGTCGGCGGTGAGATACTGGGCGATCATCTGCGTTGCCCAGACCGTGTCGTAGGACTTCATGGACACGAATGCGATGTCGAAGGGGCGCTCGCTCCCCGCCTTCTGCAGGTCGGTAATATGGAGGGCATTCACAGGGACGGTGAAGTTCTCCGGCGCCGTCTGGCCTCTGAGCGTCAGGCCGTCGCGGCGCATGGCTTCGACGTGCTCCGGCCAAGGATCAATTAGCGTGACGTCCTGCCCGGCCTTGGCCAGATAGCCGCCCACATGTCCGCCGAGCGCGCCGGCGCCCACGATTGCGATTTTGCGTTTCATCCCCGTGCTCCTCGATCCGGCCCGCCTGTATTCATTTTTCTGCGGGGCTCGTCGGGGACGCAGGATGGTCGTCGGGGGAGGGGAGGTCAAGCGTAGAGGGGGCGGCGTTGCCGCGGGGCTGGTATGGCCGGGATCGGATTTCGAATCCTTAGATCGGTTTCTTGAAATGGTAGCGCCTGATACCGCCCCCGAACGTCTTGTTGCTGGCGGATGAAGCGATTTCCTCTCGCACAAATTCATCGCTGGCACTGCGATACGCGCGTGTGGTGATGGGCAGAAGGGGTTAGGGCCAGTTCCGATCATCGGGCGTGCGCGGGTAATTGAAATTTGGAACCCGTCCACCGATAGAGCGTTATTCATCCACCACCCCACGTGCAGAGTCCGAAATTGGTGCGGGAAGGGGAGTGTCTATTTCGGGGGACGGATGTCCGCGCCCCGGGGAGCGTCAATGTCCACGTTACTTTCCATTGGGGTCGGGGGCCTTGACGAAATCCTGGCCGGGGGGCTTTCCGAAGGCTGCGTATTTCTCCTTGAAGGTAAACCGGGGACGGGGAAGACCACGATCGCTTTGCAATTTCTCCTCGCGGGACGTGCGCGCGGTCAGCGCTGCCTCTACGTCACACTTTCAGAAACCGAGCAGGAGCTTTTGAATGTGGCGGCCTCGCATGGCTGGACGCTTGGCAATGAAATCGATATTTGCGAGTTGCAACCACCGGAAAATACGTTGGAGGCTCACGAGCAACAAACATTGCTCTACGCGTCAGATCTCGAGCTGGGCGAGACCGTCAAACAAATTCTGGATGCGGTCGAGCGAACCAACCCTGAACTCATCGTTCTCGATAGCTTGTCCGAGATCCGATTGCTGGCCCAAGGATCTCTCCGCTACAGAAGGCAGCTTCTTGCGCTCAAGCACTTCCTCGCCCGTCGTGGAGCCACGGTTTTGTTGTTGGATGATTTAACCGCTGAGGCTGCCGATAAGACAGTCCATAGCATCGCCCATGGCGTTATTTATCTCGAGGAGCTGGCACCCGAGTATGGATCCGATCGGCGCCGTACAAGAATCGCCAAATACCGTGGTCACGCCTATAAGGGCGGCTATCACGATTTCATAATTGCGAAAGGGGGCGTAACGGTTTTTCCCCGACTCGTAGCATCAGAGCACAAAAGCATTTTCGCATCGAGCCCGGTGCAAAGCGGGATTGCAGAACTCGATCAATTAGTTGGCGGGGGCGTTGACAAGGGTACGAGTACGCTCGTGCTTGGTCCGGCCGGCACCGGCAAATCCTTATTTGTTCTCCAATACGTGGTAGCTGCGATGCGGCGCGGCGAGAAGGCGGCGGTATTCATGTTCGACGAGGAACTCGGTGTCGCGTTCCGCCGTAGCAAGGCATTGGGTATCGATTTAGAAACCTATCGCGACAATGGCAGCCTGCATATTCAGCAGATAGATGCAGCAGAGCTTTCGCCAGGGGAATTCTCGCATCGCGTCAGCGTCTGCGTCGCAGATCTCGGCGTGAGTTTGGTCGCGATCGACAGCTTGAACGGCTATCGAGCCGCTATGCCCGAGGAGCAATCGCTACTGCTGCATATGCATGAGCTTTTGCAGTACCTCAACAGGCAAGGTGTCACCACCTTCCTCACCGTTGCTCAGCATGGCCTTGTCGGAAATATGCAGACGCCTGTTGATGTGACCTACCTGGCGGACACCGTAGTCTTGATGCGTTACTTCGAGGCAGGAGGACGTGTTCGACGCGCCGTTTCGGTTGTCAAGAAACGTACCGGGCCGCACGAGGATACCATTCGCGAGTTTCAAATCAGCGCGCGCGGCATACAGGTCGGGCCTGTCTTACGCGACTTTCAGGGCATCCTGCGAGGCGTACCGACATACGTCGGAAGCTCGATACCTTCGGACGAGTGAGCTCATGCCTCTTGGTGGGCCTAATTCTGAACGCGTGCTCGTGCTGGCAACGCGCCACCGTGACGCTAAGGTCGCCCATCGACTGCTCGCCGAGGCGGGCTTTCCTGCGCTCATTTGCCAAGGAGTGACCCACTTGGCGCAAGAGCTACGCAAAGGAGCAGGATGCGTGGTCCTCACCGACGAATCGATTGATGGATTTGCAGCCCAGGCTCTACATGGCTGGGTTCAAGAACAGCCTGCCTGGTCCGATCTGCCGATCGTCGTGCTTACCGGCAAGGCCGACGAGTTCTCTCGCAGCCGTTCGGTCCGAGAGTTGCAGGATACTTTGGGCAATATCTCCTTCATCGAGCGTCCGTTCCATCCACGGACGCTTGCAAGCGTCGCGCGTTCGGCCATGCGATCCCGGTTGCGGCAGTACGAAGCGAGAGAGCTGCTGGAACGATATGAGCTGCTGGCGCGCGAACTTCAGCACCGAACCAAGAATTTGCTCGCGGTGATTCTCTCGATCGCCGGTGCGAGTTTGCGCGAAGGAGGCGACGGTCAGGAAGCATTCATCGCTCGGCTTCACGCACTTGCCGCAGCACAAGACCTATTGATGGAGGGAGATGGACGAGGCGCCTTCCTCTTCGACATCGTTCAGGCAATTACCGGCAGCTTCGGAAATCGGACCGCCATCGACGGACCGCAAGTGCATTTGAGCCCCACCCTGGCGCAAGGCTTTGCGCTCGTCGTGCATGAGCTTGCCACTAATGCCGCCAAACACGGAGCCTTGAGCCGCGAGGAGGGCAGCATCTCGATTGGCTGGGAGGTGGCCGTCAAAGCAGACACAACCACTTTGCTTTTCAAATGGCGAGAGCGAGGTGGCCCGCTCGTCATGTCGCCCAAGCGTAAGAGTTTCGGCACTGTTCTGCTGGAACGCGCCCTGCCTACTTCCTCGCCACCACGCTTTGATTACGGCACAAGCGGATTTAATTACGATCTGTCCGTAAAGCTCGCATAACGTCGAAGAGTCATGCCATCAACCCGGTACGGTCCCTTTCACGACCCACGCCGTGGCTGCGTATGAGCGGGGACCGTCGGCCTCGCCGTCCAGGTAGGCAAGCTCGACAGCGTCGCGGACTCTCAACCTCATGTCGGCGCTCAGACTGCCAACGTAGTCAGCCAGCGGCCCGTCCTTGCCGTCCAGTGGTGCCCAGAAGTCGGCAAACCACGCGAAGTCCATTCGGATCGAGACAGTATCCTGCACGATATCGACGAGCCCGGCATTGCGCCATGTCCGCTCCAGGTCGCCTGGGCGGGTCAGGGGGCGCGTGTACGCCTTTGCGCGACGCTCGATGGCGCCGGGGTCGACCACAGCCGCAGTATCCCAGAACATGCGATAGAATACGAAGCCGCCACGCGTGTCCCATGTCGCCGCGGCAACGGTTCCACCGGGCCGCGTGACGCGAAGCATCTCGCTCACTGCCAGCTCGCCCCTCGGGATGAACTGCAGGACCAGCATCGACAGCGAATGGTCGAAAGAGGCATCATCGAAGGCTAGCGCACAGGCATCGCCCACGTCGAAGCTGATCCGGGGATCCGGATTGCGCCGCCTCGCGTAGTCGACATAGGCAGGTGAAAAGTCGATGCCGACCACGGCGCCGATGCTTGGGTTCTGCGCGAGGCTGAAGCTGAGATTGCCGGTGCCGCAGCCGACATCCAGCACGCGGGCGCCGCTGGTGGTACCTGCGAAGGCAATGAAGCGTGGTGCCAGAAGCCGGCTCCAGCGCCCCATCTGAAGCTCGTAGCCGTCGCCGTCCGATGCCGTGAATGTCGAAGACGCTGACATTTCGCACCTCCCGGGTGGAGAAGGAGCATGAGCGCCCTTGCAGGCGCGGTCAAGGCCGGTGCGATTTCATTCCGCGCGTTATGTCGGGATCGCGGGCGGTGGATCGTCTTCGTTACATGGTGCCCGTCGTCACGCCAGGCGGATGCCACATCCGGAAGCCACATTCGCGGCCTTGCACAAGAGGACTGAAATGAAAATCACCGTCGAAACCACCGTCGGCGCCCCGATCGTCGAGGTCTGGAAGGCCTACACGAGCCCCGCGGACATCATGCAGTGGAATGCGGCGTCCGACGACTGGCACACGCCGTCCGCCACAGTGGATCTGCGCGAGGGCGGCGCCTTCTCGTCGCGCATGGAGGCCAAGGACGGTAGTATGGGCTTCGATTTCGCAGGCACGTATACGAAAATCGTCGAGCACAAGCTCATTGCCTACGCATTCGGAGATCGGACGGCCGAGGTCGCGTTCACGCCAGGTCCGGAGGGCGTTCAGGTGCAGGTCTCCTTCGATCCCGAGCAGGAGAATTCGCCCGAGCTGCAGCGGCAAGGCTGGCAATCCATCCTCGATGGCTTCAAGCGGTACGTGGAGACTAAGAAGCGAGCGTGAAGAGGTGAGCGGCCCAGGAATCCTCACGAGGCGCCGCCCATGGTCGCGCCTCGCATGTGATCAGCCTGGGAACGCGGGGCGCTGCTCTCAGTTTAACTGTCGATACGAGGACCGCAGAATTCCGGCCACACCGATCATTTGATCGCCAGCACAGTGGGAAATTGCGCGTTGCAACGAAGTTCCTCGCAATCGGGCGAAATCGTCGTAACGGATATTCCGGCGCGCCTAGATCGTCTGCCGTGGGGACGATTTCATACGCTCGTCGTGCTTGCCCTTGGCATCACCTGGATCCTGGATGGACTGGAGGTGACGCTCGCCGGTGCGGTCGCGGGTGCGCTGCGTCAGAGCCCCGTGCTGCAGTTCACGAGCGCAGATATCGGTCTTGCGGGCAGCGCCTACATCGCGGGTGCCGTCCTCGGGGCCGTATTCTTCGGCTGGCTGACGGATCGCCTCGGGCGCAAGAAGCTCTTCTTCATCACGCTCAGCGTCTATCTGCTTGCGACCGCCGCGACCGCGTTCACCTGGAATCTTTGGAGCTTCATGCTGTGCCGGTTCATTACCGGTGCGGGCATCGGCGGAGAGTACGTCGCCATCAACTCGACCATCCAGGAACTCGTCCCGGCACGCGTACGCGGCTGGACCGATCTCGCGATCAACGGCAGCTTCTGGGTGGGTGCTGCGCTCGGCGCAGCGGGCTCCATCGTGCTGCTCGATCCGACGCTTCTGCCGGTGGACATGGGCTGGCGAGCGGCGTTCCTGATCGGCGCGGCACTGGCGCTCGTCATTTTCCTCATGAGGTTCTGGATACCTGAGAGCCCGCGCTGGCTCATGACGCACAATCGCGCGGACGAGGCCGAGGCGATTGTGAGCGTGATCGAAAGCCAGTTCAGGCGGCAGGGGCATGACCTCTCGGACGGCCCGTTTCCGCGCATCCGCCTTCGTGCGCGCGACTACACGCCGCTGAGCGAAGTGGCCGCGACGCTGTTCCGCGCACAGCGGCAGCGGACGTTCGTCGGTCTCAGCCTGATGGCCGCGCAGGCATTCTTCTACAACGCGATTTTCTTTACGTACGCGCTGATCCTGACGGAGTTCTACGGCATCCGCGCCGATCACGTCGGCTGGTACATACTTCCCTTCGCTGCGGGAAATTTTCTGGGCCCCATTATTCTCGGGCGCTTGTTCGATACGGTCGGTCGCCGGCCGATGATCGCGTTCACGTACTCGATCTCCGGTTTGCTGCTGGCGATCACGGGCTTCATGTTCGCGCAGGAATGGCTGACCGCCACGCAGCTGACCATGGCCTGGACGGTCACGTTCTTCTTCGCCTCGGCTGCGGCAAGCTCCGCGTATCTGACCGTGAGCGAGACCTTTCCGCTGGAGATCCGCGCGCTCGCCATCGCCTTCTTCTATGCGCTCGGCACGGGCGTCGGCGGCATTCTCGGTCCGCTGCTGTTTGGAATGCTGATCGAGACGGGATCGCGCTGGAGCGTCTTCACGGGCTATCTGCTCGGCGCGGGCCTCATGATCGCGGCGGCGATCGTCGCCGGCATCTGGGCCGTCGCGGCCGAACGCAAGCCGCTGGAGAGCGTGAGCCGTCCGTTGGCGTCGGTGGATTGAGCCGAAGGTTCGCGCACTTCCAACATGACGCACCTCGTCCTCTTGAACATCCGCATGCTGGTCATAAATACGTCATGTGGGGGTTCATTTGCCGTATGGCAAAGGCAAAGCGCGCTTCGTGGCTGCCGCCACGAACGATCGGTCGGGCTTTGCTATGGGAGAGGGAATACAAGCGCGCATGTCTGGATGGTTGACTGGCTTGGAAGGAGCGTTCGCTCTCAAGCTCATTTTGTGCCTGATGCTCGGCACGCTCATCGGTGTGGAGCGCGAACTCCGCAACAAACCCGCCGGCATCAGCACGCACTGCTTCGTCATGGCGGGCGCGTGCCTGTTCACATTCGTGTCGACCGTCGCCGATCCCAACAGCCCTGCCCGCATCGCCGCTCAGGTCGTGTCGGGCGTGGGATTTCTCGGCGCGGGGATGATCCTCAAAAGCGAAAACAACACGATCAGAAATCTGACAACCGCAGCGGCGGTATGGTTCGCCGCCGCGATCGGCATGGCCATCGGCATCGGCTGGTACGTGATTGCCATCATCGCGTCGGTTTATGCGGTGATTGTCCCGCGCATTCCGCATGTCAAGAAATGGCGCGAGAGCCAGCAGGACGAGTGAAATCGGCCCTTATGGGGCTCAGCGAGAGGAGGAGGCCGCCATGTCGAAGCTTCGCGTGAGCTGCTTTTCGATATCGCTGGATGGCTTCGGCGCCGGTCCCGAGCAGACGCTCGAGAATCCGCTCGGCATCGGCGGCGAGGCGCTGCACGAGTGGTTCGTGCCGACCCGGACCTTTCAGAAGGTGCACGGGCAAGAGGGCGGCACGACCGGTCCTGACGATGATTTCGGTGCGCGGCAGTTCGCGAATATCGGCGCCTGGATCCTGGGACGGAATATGTTCGGGCCGGTGCGCGGACCTTGGCCCGCCACCGCCCTGTCTTCGTGCTGACGCACCATGCGCGCGCGCCGATCACCATGGAAGGCGGCACGACCTTTCACTTCGTGACCGACGGCATCGAGACGGCGCTCGCGCAGGCCCGCCAGGCTGCCGAGGGCAAGGATGTGCTGCTGGGTGGGGGCGCGGCGACGATCCGGCAGTATCTGCGCGCCGGATTGATCGACGAGATGCACGTTGCGATCTCCCCGGTGATGCTCGGCTCCGGCGAGCACCTCTTCGCAGGCATCGACACGATCAAGCTTGGCTATCGGCGCACCGAGTACGTCATGACGCCCAACGCCACGCATTTTGTGTTGAGGAAGGGGTAAGGTGGGTGCGCGTCAGGAAGCAGCGCGGCGCCACCTGGAAACCCGCCAGGCCCAGAACATCGGCCAGCCGATCCCCATCAAACCGAGAAACGGCAGGAACAGCGCGAGCGCGTAGACGTCGATCCTGAGGTTGTGCTCGGCGACGGAGTTGGTCGGGTTCGCAGAGCTGTAGTAGACGCCGATCGCGTCGCCCGCGGATAGATCCGGCGGCGTGCGTACGTCGGTCCGGGTGGTCGAGCCTTCGTGGCGAGAGCCGTTCGCGGCAACGAAGCGGTAGTCGATCCTCAGCCGGTATTTCGGCGCGCCGTCTTTGAACTTCCCGACGTCTTCGAGCTTGGTGTGGCGGACCGTTCCCTCCGCTCGCGTGCCGAACCAGAGCAACGATCCTTCGCGCACGAGCCGCGGTCCCATGATCGCGACGGCGGCGGCGCAGCACAAAGCAAGCAGCACCATCGCGGCGCCGAAAGCGTAGAGACTTCTCGACTTCGTGGAATTGGCCCACGTGTCGAATTGGGATTGGGTGATGAGGAGGCGGTGTAGGTGGGACAAGAGAGTTCCGGCGTTAGCGGAATATATTCTTGAGGTGGTGCGACGACTGGTGAGAGTGCTTTGCTATGAGCGTGTACGATCGGCTCTCGCGTCGACTTTCATCAGTTCGACACGGTCAACCAGCCATACTGCATCGGTTCGACTGGCGAAGATTTCGCGGCCGATGCCTCGCTCCTTGAGCCACTTCAGAAACCCAGACTCCCTGCTGGTGTGAATTGCCAGCGGTCTATCGAGCCGGCTAAGCGTGGCAAGGGTCTCCAAGGCGAGGGCGTCGTCGATGCTCTCGTTGAGAACGATGCTAAGGACAAGCGTCCTGCGCCTGATCTCGTCTTTGCTGTAGCCTTTGACCACCACAAGCTCGGTTTCGCATCGCAGGGCGTAGCCGACACGCAGGACGGTACGCTCTACGCCCTCGTTCGTCTCTCTGTCAGCGCATACGTACAGGGCGCGCGCCGCGAATATGGCAAGTGGCTTCTCGGTAGGTCCGCTGAGCAGCATGGTATCGGCTGGCGTATGCTGTCGGACGGCGAGAAGCCATGCTGACGATGATTCTGTCGATTGTATTCGCGCGTGGTGCTCGTCGAGCGCATCGGCGGTCTCTATCCGCATCTGCTGCTTGATCGGCAAGAGCGCGAGAGTCGAAGCGAGCAGTATTGCGAATGTGCTCACCAGCGCAGTGTTGCCCAGTCTGCCGTGTGGCGACGACCACGCTAATACTGCCGCTGCTGTTACTGGTGTCGCAAGTAATAGCGCTCCGTAGAGAAACTTGTACTCGACGTAGACCGGCAGCTCGACAGTCGTGTACATCACCTGCAAGACCGCAGTTGAGGCAGCGAACAGCAGTGGAACCGCTAAGCGAAGCCGCCACGCATTGACCATCACAAACAGCAGAAGTGCATTCAGTAGTATGAAGGTGGCTAGGCCTCCCAGCCCCTTCGACGGCAGACCCCGTAGCCGGATTTGTACAATTCCTTTCGTTGTGTCATGCCCTAAGTATGTGACGTAGGCAGCCACCGGCACTAGGCACGCTATCCCGACGATCCCCAAAACTGTGCACTCGGCTTTTGAATAGTGCGCAAAGTCGCATGGGGGAAACGAAGGCGCAAGGAGCGCCACTATCACGAAGAGGCCGCCCAATACGACGCAGGGCACCACGAGCAGAGGATAGACGATGCCGGTGGATAACGTGGCGATCGGCAGGAGCAGTGCTGCTCCCAGGTGGCGCGTTTGAGCGCCGCGGACGGCCGCATAGACCATCAAGGCGAAGCTCGAGAGGCCGAACGCCATCAGATCCATGTTGACGTGTTTGCTGAACGATGGAGTGACGCGTCCGTCGGCCTGTAGACGCGGAAAGCCGAGGTCCGATACCAAGAAAGTTAGGCCGCCAAGTGCAGGAGAGAGCATGATTGTCCCCACGGCCAGCCCAATCGCCATTTGGGTGGCGTGCGATGATTTCTCGTATGTGGCGGCGACGGCCTCGCAGAGGACAACAAACAGCGCTATGAACTGAGCGATATTTATGGGGATGTACAAAAGCGTCGGGGCGCGATCCAGTAGCTTCGACATGACCGCCAGTTGCGCCCAACCGAGCCAGCCATAGTTCAAGCGTGTTCCGGCGAGCGTCAGTTCTTCCGGCGGTCTCGGAAGCTGATAGATGCTTTCGAATGCCGCCAGCTGCATCATATTATGGAAGCTATACTCGCGGCGGTAGGGTTCGCCGAATATGATGATCGCGAATGGAACAATGATCACTGCTGCAAGTGCCACCCATGCGATTGGAATTCTCAATCTAATGGTGGGACGGGCGATCGCTAGAAATGCAGCGGCGGCAATAGCATTGCCTGCAGCGGCAGCGGAGACGAATGAAGAAAATGCGACGCCGAAGTATGACGCCACGGCGAGTTCGAGAGCAACTACGGCAGGCGATAAAATGAACGCCGCTAGAAGAACCATACGCGGAAGGAGCGTGTCCGTTGGCAGCGCCAACACCACCAGTAGGCCGGGCGAAAACATGAGCAGAATAGCACCAAGTACTGCAAAGAACTCGTTTGCTATATCCATGGCCCCCAGCCAAAAAAGAAAGAAGCAACTGAATATGCGCGATCGGTCGAGGTGGTGCCAATGCGCCCCTCACAATGGTATCAGCATCGCGGGCGCAGGTGCGGAAATCCGCGCGCTCTTGCTGTAAGGTTCAACGAGCCATCCCCAACCCCGTCGCCACACCCCCGCATCCCCCACAAGACAGTGCGGTCGCGCCCGGCTATAAGGCCCCGAAAGGCCTAAGCAACCCGGACACGCCATGAGCGCCACCACTGCCCACGGCTTCAAGGGGGACGAATACGACCGCCTGCTCGGCATTCTCGGCCGCGAGCCGACCTTCCTGGAACTCGGCATCTTCTCGGTCATGTGGTCCGAGCACTGCTCGTACAAATCGAGCCGCTTCTGGCTGCGCCAGCTCCCAACTTCGGGGCCGAAGGTCATCCAGGGGCCGGGCGAGAACGCGGGCGTCGTCGATCTCGGCGATGGCGATTGCGCCGTGTTCAAGATGGAGAGCCACAACCACCCGAGCTTCATCGAGCCCTACCAGGGCGCGGCGACGGGCGTGGGCGGCATCATGCGCGACGTGTTCACCATGGGCGCGCGGCCGATCGCGAACCTCAATGCGCTGCGCTTTGGCGATCCCGCGCATCCCAAGACGCGCAGCCTCGTGTCGGGCGTCGTCTCAGGGATAGGCGGTTACGGCAACAGCGTCGGCGTGCCGACGGTCGGCGGCGAGACGAACTTCGATCCCGGCTACAACGGCAATATCCTCGTCAACGCGATGTGCATCGGGCACGCGCGCTCGGACAAGATTTTCTACTCGGCCGCAAAGGGCGTAGGTCTCTCGGTCGTCTATGTCGGCTCGAAGACGGGCCGCGACGGCATTCACGGCGCGACCATGGCGTCGGCCGAGTTCGACGACAAGAGCGACGAGAAGCGCCCGACCGTGCAGGTCGGCGATCCCTTCACGGAAAAGCTGCTGATCGAGGCATGCCTCGAGCTGATGGCGTCCGATGCGATCATTGCCATCCAGGACATGGGCGCGGCGGGCCTTACCTCCTCTACGTCGGAGATGGCGGACAAGGGCGGCGTCGGCATCGAGCTGGATCTCGATCACGTCCCGCAGCGCGAGCTGAACATGACGGCCTACGAGATGATGCTCTCGGAGAGCCAGGAGCGCATGCTCATGATCCTGAAGCCGGGATCGGAAGGCGCGGGCGAGGCCGTGTTCCGCAAGTGGGGCCTCGATTTCGCGATCATCGGCAAGACGACCGACACGGGCCGCATGATCGTCAAGCACAAGGGTAAGATCGAAGCGGATCTCCCTGTCGACAAGCTCGCGAATTCCGCGCCGCTCTATCAGCGCCCGTGGGTGCCAACCGTGCCGCCGAAGACCATTCTCGCGGAGTGGGTGCCGGCGCCGTCGAGCCTCACCGGCACGCTCGAAGACATGATGAGCGGGCCGCACCTCGCATCGCGCCGCTGGATCTGGGAGCAGTACGATCATCTCGTCATGGGCGACACGATCGGCCGGCCCGGTGGCGATGCGGCGGTCGTGCGCGTGCACGGGACGAAGAAGGCGATCGCCGCGAGCTGTGATGTCACGCCACGCTACTGCCTCGCCGATCCGGTCATGGGCACGAAGCAGGCGGTCGTCGAGACGTGGCGCAATCTGACGGCCGTCGGCGCCGATCCGATTGCCATCACGGACAACATGAACTTCGGCAATCCCGAGCGGCCCGAGATCATGGGCCAGTTCGTCGGCTCGGTCGAAGGCATGGGCGAAGCGTGCCGCGCCCTCGGCTATCCCGTCGTGTCGGGCAATGTCTCGCTCTACAACGAGACGAACGGCAAGGGCATTCCGCCAACGCCGGCCATCGGCGGTGTGGGTCTCATTCCGGACTGGTCGAAGACGGCTGACATCAAGCTCAAGCACGATGGCCATCTGCTGATCCTGATCGGGCACGAGGAAGGCCATCTCGGCCAGTCGCTCTATCAGCTGCATGTCACCGGCAAGAGCGAAGGTGCGCCACCGCCGGTCGATCTTCCCGAGGAGATCAAGGCCGGCAATCTCGTGCGCGCGCTCATCCGCGAGGAGAAGGTGTCGGCCGTCCATGACGTGAGCGACGGCGGGCTGCTGGTTGCGGTTGCGGAGATGGCGCTCGCCGGCAATCGCGGCGTCGAGCTCTTTCCTTACGAGGGCAAGCTGCCGGCGCACGCCGTCTGGTTCGGCGAGGACCAGGGGCGTTATGTGCTCGCGGCCAGTCCCTCGACGGGCGAGGAGATCGCCGAGCGGGCGCGGCTGCTCGGGCTCGCCGTGCGGATCATCGGGCGTACCGGTGGTGATGCCATACAACTCAAGGGCGAGACCGCCCTGCCGCTGGCACAGCTGCGCAAAGGCCATGCCGCCTGGCTGCCCGAGTATATGTCCGGAAAGCGTAATTCCTGATCGTGTTTAGTGTCCACGGGGTGCCAGTGGTACACTGCACGCTGTAGTCAGGAGCTAGAAGCCCGTGCGCGAGCGACGCCTGCTTCTCATCATCGGCGGTGGCATTGCCGCCTACAAGTGCCTGGAGCTGATCCGGCGCGCGCGCGAGCGCGGCTTCTCCGTGCGCACTGTGATGACCAAGGCTGCGCAGGCTTTCGTGACGCCGCTCTCCGTGAGTGCGATCTCCAACGAGCGCGTGCTGACCGAGCTTTTCGACGTCGATGACGAGCGCGAAATCGGCCACATCCGCCTCTCGCGCGAAGCCGACTTGATTGTCGTCGCGCCGGCAACGGCCGATCTCATGGCGAAGATGGCGGGCGGTCATGCGGACGATCTCGCGACGGCCGTCCTGCTCGCAACCGACAAGCCCGTGCTCATCGCGCCGGCCATGAACTCGCGCATGTGGCAGCACGCGGCGACGCAGCGCAATGTCGCGACACTCGAAGCCGATGGCATCCACTTCGTCGGACCGAATGCGGGCGAGATGGCCGAGCGCAATGAAGCCGGCCCCGGTCGCATGGCCGAGCCGCACGAGATCCTCGCTGCGATCGAGAAGCTTTGGGGTGATGAGACCGCAGCGAACATTGGCGCCAGGGGTCCGCTCGCCGGTCGCCATGTGCTGATCACGGCCGGTCCGACGCACGAGCCCATCGATCCCGTGCGCTACATCGCCAATCGCTCATCCGGCAAGCAGGGCTATGCGCTCGCGGCGGCGGCGCGCGCGCTCGGCGCCCGCGTGACGCTCGTCTCCGGGCCGACGGATCTACCCATTCCGCACGGCGTGTTCGTGTCGCGTGTCGAGAGCGCGCGCGAGATGCTGGCAACGGTCGAAGCCGCGCTCCCTGCTGACGTCGGCATTTTCGCGGCGGCGGTTGCGGACTGGCGCGTCGCCGATGCGAGCAATCAGAAGATCAAGAAAGACCCGAAGCGCGATACGCCGACGCTGATGCTCGTCGAGAACCCGGACATTCTGAAGACGGTCGGTCACGCGAAGGCCGGCAAGCGTCCGCCTCTCGTCGTCGGTTTTGCGGCCGAGACCGAGAACGTTCTTGAGAACGCAAAGAAGAAGCGTAAGAGCAAGGCCGCCGACTGGATCGTCGCCAACGATGTCTCGCCGGCGACAGGCATCATGGGCGGCGATCGCAATGCCGTGCACATCGTGAGTGCCGAGGGTGTCGAGAGTTGGCCGGACCTCGACAAGAGCGACGTCGCGCGCCGTTTGATGGATCGCGTGGCGGCGTGGCTCGCGGAAAACACGGGCGAGGCCTGATCGCGCGGGGGCGCGGAGAAATCGGGGGCGATATGGGAAAAGTAACGATCGAGGTGCTGCGGCTGCCGCACGCCAAGGGCCTGGATCTGCCGGCCTATCAGTCCGCGGGTGCTGCGGGCATGGATCTCGTTGCAGCGGTGCCGGAAAATGCGCCGATGGACCTCGCGCACGGCGAGCGCAAGCTCGTGCCGACAGGCCTCGTGCTGCAGATCCCTGAGGGCTATGAGGTGCAGGTGCGGCCGCGCTCGGGCCTCGCCATTCGTCATGGCATCACGCTGTTGAACTCGCCGGGTACGATCGATTCCGACTACCGCGGCGAGGTCATGGTCATGCTCGTCAATCTCGGCGCAGACACCGTCACCATCGAGCGCGGCGAGCGCATCGCGCAGATCATCGTTGCGCCCGTCGTGCAGGCGAACCTCGTCGAGGTGAAGGCGGTGTCAGAGACCAAGCGCGGCGCCGGCGGGTTCGGATCCACGGGTACGAAGACGAAGGTCAAAGGGAAAAAGCCCGCCTAGATCTATTCCTTCGACATCGAAGAGCTGCGCGGCTGGCCGGGGCCACCAGTGTCGTGGTTCGTAGGCTCGCAATTCTGTTCGTCATCGTTGGATGCGGTGGGGCATCCGTCATATTTTTCCGCGAGCTTTCGCAATGCCTCCCTCATGGGGAACGGCAGGTCTTCCAAGGGCACGATTTCTTTACGAAGCTGCGCGCCCAATCTTCTGAGTGTGTGCTTCTCCATGGCTCATATCTCCTCAGTGTAAAGAACCGAGGTAAGCCAAGGTCGTTCCCCACTATTTCAGTAATGTAATGTTTCCGCTCTTAGGAACCCGGTAACCGTCGATTCGCGCGGCGGAGAATTCAGGATCGTGCGATTCGTTCCATGCCGCCCATGTAGGGCCGTAGCGCCTCTGGGATGAGCACGGTGCCATCGGCCTGCTGGTAGTTCTCCAGGATCGCGATGAGCGTGCGGCCGACCGCGAGGCCGGAGCCGTTCAGCGTGTGCACGAACTCCGTGCCCTTAGCCCCGGCCGGCCGGAAGCGCGCGCCCATGCGGCGGGCCTGGAAGTCGCCACACACCGAGCAGGACGAAATCTCGCGATAGGCATCCTGGCCCGGCAGCCAGACCTCGATGTCATAGGTCTTCTGGGCGGAGAAGCCCATGTCGCCCGTGCAGAGAACGATCGTGCGGTGGGGTAGGCCCAGGCGCTTGAGGATGGTCTCGGCGCAGTTGGTCATGCGCTCGTGCTCGGC
>LNFM01004710.1_pt1 | contig 24683 bp, 22 predicted proteins | sample 596031 | NCBI WGS metagenome assembly LNFM01 (sample SAMN04254537, study PRJNA301005) | activated carbon metagenome | isolation source: dual media filters at the Ann Arbor, Michigan drinking water treatment plant | place: USA: Ann Arbor | reverse complement strand
GCGCCGCGGCGGCCGGCGGCGGTTCGGCATCGGGCTGGACGAGTTCGACATCCACCGACGGCAGGTCCGCCTGCCGCGGCGCGGTCGTGGCGAAGGCGAGAAAGGCGGCGAGCGCCGCGCCATGCAGCAGCACCGATCCGAGGCCCGCGGCGGGTGACAGCCAGCGGCTCCCGGTGCGGGCAGGGGGCGCCGGCGTCTCCGGCACCACCGCGAGGGGCGGCGTGTCGCCGGGCGGGTCGTCTGTGATCCGCACCGGCGGGACCTCGGCGCCGGGCGCGCTCTCCTCGGGGACGCGCATCGCCACGCGCGGGAACGGCCCGCCGTCGGGCAGGTCGTCGCGTCGGGCGCGGATGGCGCTGTCGAGCAGCATGGGCCTCGATGTCTCGCGAAGGGAGCGTCCGGCCGGACCAGGGATCCGGCCGGACGTAACATCATAACATCAGAACTTCACGCGCACGCCGCCATAGATGCTGCGCCCGGTGACCGGATAGAAGGTCGACGTCGTCGCGGCGTTGTAGAGGACGACGGGGGCGAAATCCGAGATGGCGCGCTTGTCGGCGATGTTGCGCACGTCGACGAAGGCCTCGCCGCCGCTCGGCAGTTTCGCCGCGGCGCTGATGTTGAACAGCGCGTAGCCCGGCACTCGGAACGTGTTGCGATAGTCCACGAAGGCGCCCTGCGGCACGATGTCGACCGATGGCGTGATCGAGAACCCCGCCGGATGGGCATAGGTCAGCGACGTCCGCAGCACGTGTTCGGGCGCCAGCGGCAAGCGGTTGTTGCCGTAGGTCGCATCGTTCACGAAGCGGAAGTCCGACCAGGTCCAGACCTGCTTCAGGGTGAGGCGATCGCCGTTGCCGGTCAGGTCGCGCGACAGGTCGATGCTGGCGGCAAGTTCCACGCCCTGGAGCTGGGTGCGGTCGGCGTTGAAGGTCGAGGCGGGGATGCCGGGCCCGGTGTTGAACTGCAGCATCTGGTTGCGCAGGTCGGCCCTGTAGGCGGTGGCCTCCCAGGAGAAGACGCCCCAGCGGCCGCGGGTGCCGATTTCGAAGGTCGTCCCGGTCTGCGCCTTCAGCGGCACGAAGGCGGTCGTGGTCGCCGTCGTCTGCGTCAGGTCGGAGAAGTCCGGCACGTCGGAGGAGCGCGTCACGTTGGCGAAGAGCTGCACGTCGCGGACCGGCTCCCACAGCAGACCGATGCGCGGGTTCACGCCCGAATAGGTCACGCCCGTGTCGACGGCGACCGGCACCGTGTTCATGTTCAGTGTGCCGGAGAAGTCGCGCTTCGCCACATAGGCCTTGAGGCCGGCGGTCAGCGCCAGCTGCGGCAGGACGAAGAAGCGGTTCTCGAACCAGGCCTCGTAGTTGGAGGCGATCTGGCGGGCGTTCACCGTCTGGGCGCCGCGCACGGCATTGCCGGCGTTGACGTATTGCAGCGCCTGGTTGTTGCCGGCGAAGATCCGGGCGCCGACGACGAGGTCGTTGCGGTAGCCGCCGAGGTTGAACGAGCCGGTGAACCGCGGCGAGATGCCGTAGGTCCAGCCGTCCTGGTCGAGCACCTGGAAGATCGGGTGGTTCAGGTGCTTGTGGATGACCCAGGAGGTGATGTCGAGCTGGCCGATGTCGAGCTTGATGGAGGTGACGTTGGCGAAGCGCTGCACATAGGTGTTGCGGGCCTGGTCGCCGGTGACGGCCGCCGTCGCCGCCTGGCGCGGATTGGTCATCGCCTGTCCGTAGGTGAGCGAGCCCGGCAGCTTCACGTCGGTGTAGTAGGCGCCGAAATAGAAGCGCGTCTCCACCCGGTCCGAGATGCGGCGGCCGACATTGGCGTTGAAGTGGCCGAGGTTCTGCTGCTCGTGGGCGCGCCAGCCGTCGGAATGTGTGAGGGTGCCGGAGGCGTGGAAGTCCCAGTCGCCCATGACGCGCGACACCGAGCCGTGGCCGCGGATCGTGCCGAAGGAGCCGGCCTCGAGGCTGAAGACGTTCGGCGCCGTCGCCGTATGGGCGGTCGGCGTGACGAAGTTGATGGCCCCGCCCAGCGTCGAGGAGCCGAAGGGCAGCGCATTGCCGCCGCGGAACACCTCGATGGCGCGCAGCGCCAGCGGATCGATCTGGTAGAAGTCGCCCGAGCCGTCGGCGAGGTTGGTCGGCACGCCGTCCTGCAGGATCTCGATTCCGCGCGTGTGGAAGGCGCGGGCGAGGCCCGAGCCGCGGATCGAGAGGCGGACCTCCTGGCTGTAGCGGTTCTGCACGAGGACGCCGGGCGTGTCCTGCAGCACGTCGCGCAGGTTGGTCGCATAGGTGTTGCGGGTGGTCTCGGCATCGATGTGCGAGACCGAGCCCGCGGTGCTGTTCACGGCGCGGCGCTGCTCGGCGACCGCGGGCGAGGTCAGCGTGCCGCCGCCCTGTCCCGTGGCGGCCGGCTGGCCCTCGATGGTGATGGTCGGCAGTTCGGTGGTCTGGGCCATGGCCGTGGCGATGGCGAGAGGCGAGGCGGCGGCAAGGGCGAGGAGCCCGGCGCGCGGAAGGTGAAAGCGGGTCATGATGGGGTCTTCGACACGGGATGACGACGGGCGGCGGCCGGGAAGGCCGCACGCCGGGGGAGAGAGTCGTGATCAGGCGGAGACGGGCGGTGCTCTCGGTGAGCGTGTGCCGAGCCAGCCCTCGAAGGCATGGGACGGCAGGAGGGGATCGTAGCTGCGCCCGGGGGCACGCGGCGCCACCGGGGCCTCGACGGCCGCGCCGGCGAGGGACGGCATGCGCGACGCGTCCCAGGCCGTGGCGTTGCACAGGCCGCAATGATGCGCGGCCGAGGCCTTGGTCGCCGGCTGGGTGCCGTCATGGCCGATGGACTGACCGTCCACGGTGCAGATGACGACGAAACCGGAGGAATCGAGGCCGCCGGCGGCCCGCGCGACGGAGCCGAGCAGGCCGGTCGCGGCGATCACATAGACGAGCGTCGCAGCGAGGATGCTGCGCGCCGCCCGGAAACGATCGCCACGGAAAAGCCACATGCGGATCAGCTACCGCCGGTGGTGGGGTGGAGTCAATCACCCCGCCCGGTGGAGCTGCGGGGACGTCAGAAGCGGTAGTTGATGCCGGTCCTGACCACGTGGCCGTTGACGCGGATCTCCGCCGCCGCGTCGGACGGCGTGCCGGGAACGAGGTCCGTTGCGGTCGCCCCCACCTTCCCCAGGTCGTAGAAGAGATATTCGGCCTTCACCGAGATGTGGCGCGTCAGCAGCACCTCGGTGCCGGCGCCCAGCGTGTAGCCGAAGCGCGCCTCCGACCGCGACACCGAGACGGTCTGGCCGAGGCCGTCGGTGGCGTTCGCCGCGAACCGGGCGCCGCCATAGGCAAGGCCACCCGTCGCATAGACCAGCACCCGGTCTGTGGCGAGGAAGCCCGCCCGCAGGCGCAAGGTCCCCAGCCAGTCGGTGGAGCGGGAGAAGTCGCCGGCGACCCCTGTCCCGAGCACGTTCGTCGCCTGTCCGGAGCGGCGGATGCCGGCGAGCTGGATGTCCGTCTCGATACCCACCACCACGCGCGGCCAGACGAGGTGGTTGTAGCCGATCTGGAGGCCGCCGAGGGCGCCCTGTCCCTCGTAGCGCAGGCCATCCGTCGCCATCCCCTGCAACACGGGGATGAGTGGCGACGAACCGGAGAAGGTGGGAGAGCCGGCGTTCTCCCAGCCGTAGCCGATGTTCGCGCCGCCGTAGAAGCCGGTCCAAACCCAGACGGGCGGAGGTGACCGCTGGATGGGCGGCAGCGGCGGGGCGATGCGCGCGATGTCCGCCCCGATGGCCGGGGCACAGAGCACGGCCACGACGGCGGCCGCGAGACGCAGGGACTGGAACATGACAGGTCCTCGTTTCCGGCGCCGGGATCAGCAGCGCACCGCGGCGCCGCCGCGATAGGGGCCTCGCACGACGACGCCGCTGCAGCGCGGGCCGTGATAGCGGGTGACGGTGTAGGGGCGCGGGCCGTAGACCGGGCCGCGATAGACCGGGCGGGGCGCGACGTAGACGCCGCGGTAGGGCGGCGCGACATAGATGGGGCGATAGGGCGCGACCACCACGGGCGGCCGGACGACCACGACCGGCGGGCGATAGGAGGGGCGACCGATGATGATGGTATCGGCGCGGGCCGGGGAGCCGGACGCCAGGAGCGTGGCGGTCAGGGCGAGGGCGGCAGCGCCGAGGCTGCGGCTGGCGGTGGGGCTGAGGGGCATGGTCGTCTCCTTGGACGGGGTGGCGATCGCCCCATCACGCCACGAGCCCTTGGCGTCGCCATTCCGCCGCCGTCTCGCGCCGCTGCGCTTTGTTTCGGTTTTTTTCGAGGGGCTCCGAGCTCTTGCGGTGAGGGCCGCCGCCCCGCATCCTCCGCGGCGTCGAGACCTGCCGATGCAACCGAACCCCGCCACCGCCACGACTTCGCCGGTCCACCAGCGCGCCATCCTCGTGGTGGAGGATGACCGCGCCCTGCGCGAACTCCTCTGCGACCACCTGACCGCCGCCGGCTTCATGGTGGCCACCGCCGAGAACGGCGTCGCCCTCGACCGCGAGCTCACCCGCTTCCAGCCCGACCTCGTCATCCTCGACGTCATGCTGCCCGGCGAGGACGGTCTGTCGATCTGCCGCCGCCTGCGCGATCGCCACCCCTTCCCCATCCTGATGCTCACTGCCCGCGGCGACGAGGTCGATCGCATCCTCGGTCTCGAATTCGGGGCCGACGACTACGTCACCAAGCCCTTCTCCAGCCGCGAACTGGTGGCCCGCATCCGCGCCATCCTGCGCCGCGGCAGCCGCATCTCCGACGGCGAGAGCCGCGTCGCCTTCCAGGGCTGGATGCTCGACCTCGGCGCCCGTAGTGTCGTGTCGCCGGCCGGCGTGCTGGTGGACCTCACCACCGGCGAGTTCGACGTGCTGGCCTGTCTCGCCACGCGCCCCTTCCGCGTCCTGTCGCGCGACCAGATCATGGACCTCACCCGCGCCGATCCCGCCGCGGCCTTCGACCGCGCTGTCGACATCGTCGTCAGCCGCCTGCGCCGAAAACTCACCGAGGCGGGCGCGCCCCCGCATCTGGTCAAGACCGTCCGCAACGGCGGCTACATGTTCGCGTCTCCCGTCCAGGACGCCTGACGAAAGGAGGCGCCATGTTCCGCCTCGGCCTTGCCGCGCGAATCCTCTTCGTCCTCGCCGCGAGCCTCGTCGCCTTCCAGCTCGTCGCGCTTGCCGTCATCAACATGACCGCGCCCGACGACGCCGACTCGCGCTTTCCCCTGCCCGCCCAGGTCGCCGCCATCGTCACCCTGATCGAGCGCTCGCCGCAGTTCCGCGACACGATCGAGCGGGCGGTGGAGGGCCCCGACACCCAGATCACCATCACCGCCGAGGCGCCCCGCCCGGAGACGGTGCTCTCGCCGCAGGCGACCGCCATCCTGAAGCGGTTCGAGCCGGCCCTCGCGGGACGCCAGGTCAGCATCGTCGCCCATGACCAGAACCTCGGGCGCTGGGCACGGGTCGGCGCCCGCTGGTTCTACGGGCTCAGGCCCTATTCCATCGCCGTGCTGCTGAACGACGGCGACCACCTGCTGGTGCGCGGCCGCGGCCGCGTGCCCCGCCGCCTCTTCGGCCTGCCGGTGGGCATCGCCGCCGGGTGGCTCGGCTTCGTCATCGCCGCGGCGGGCCTGATGCTCGTCTGGCGCGAGGTGAGGCCGGTCGGCGAGCTCGTCACCGCCGCCGAATCCTTCGCCGCGACGGTGACGCCGCAGAAGGTGACGCCGCGCGGCGCGCCGGATCTGAGGAGGCTCGCGGGCGCCTTCAACGCCATGCAGGAGCGCATCGCCTCCCTCGTCCAGTCTCGCAGCTTCATGTTCGGCGCCATGTCCCACGACCTCCGGACGGTCGCAGCCCGCCTGCGCCTCAGGATCGAGGCGCTCCCCGCGGCTCCCGCGCGGGAGGCCGCCCTCGCCGACCTCGGCTCCATGGAGGCGCTGCTCGAGAACACGATGGAACTGGCCCGGCCGGTGCCGGCCCCGCGCGATGTCGCACCGGTGGACCTGGTGGCGCTGGTGGGCGAGGAATGCCAGAGCGTGACATCGGCCGGGCGGGCGGTTCATTTCGAGGTGACGACCGGTGACGATGTGGCGGTCGGGGGGGACGCTCTCGCGCTCCGCCGGGCCGTCATCAATCTCCTGTCCAACGCCCTGCGCTACGCACCGCAGGCCTGGGTGAGGATCGCCACGGCCGACGGGTTCGCCAGCATCATCGTCGACGATGACGGGCCGGGCATTCCGCCCGCCGATCGCGAGCGCGTCTTCGAGCCCTTCCTGCGCCTCGAGACCTCGCGCAACCGCGAGTCCGGCGGGGCGGGCCTCGGCCTCGCCATCGTCCGCAAGGTGGCGGACGACCTCGGCGGCTCGGTGCGGGTGGCCGATGCCCCGACGGGTGGGGCGCGGCTGGAGCTCAAGGTGCCGCTGGCCCGCGACACGGACGGAGCGCCCTGAGGGGGCGGACCTCCAGGGGCTCCGTCCGGTCGCGGGTGGGGCCGGAGGGGTCCGCCTCCGGCGCCGGTCCCTCAAGCCGGCGCAGCTCGGGAAGAGCCTGTCGGCGGCCGTCGGGATCTCGTCGATGGGCTGGATCAGCGGCGGGACGCGATGAAGCCGCGGCAGGTGGCGCTCAGCTCGGCCTCGCGCGCCTTCAGACACTGCACCAGGCGCCCGCCGCCCGGCGAGACGCCCTGGCAGAGGCGCTGGACGTCGCCGCCGCAGGCCTCACGGGCCTGCGCCCGCTGCGCGCCGGGCTGGGCCGCTTCGGCCAGCACCATGGACATGGCGATGACGATGGCGGCGAGAGCGGCGACGAAGACCCAGAACAGCGGCGCACGCAGGGGAGCGGCGAGGTCCCTGCCGCGGAGCGCGGTGGAGGCGTGACGGTCTTGAACGGAAGGCATGGGCAACCCCGGGCTGGTGAACACGGCCGGAGGGTGCAGCGCCCCTGTTTCGGGGCTGTCGACGTTTCGTGTCGGTTTGTGTCGGCCTACTTGATGCCGGCGCGCATGAAGCTCTGCACGAACTGCCGCTGGAACAGGAGGAAACCGATCAGCAGCGGCGCCGAGGTCATCAGCGTGGCGGCGCAGATGATGGCCCAGTCGATCCCCTGGTCGGTGGAGGAGAAGACCTGGAGGCCGACGGTCAGTGGCCGCGATTCCACCGAGTTGGTGACGATGAGCGGCCAGAGGAAGTTGTTCCAGTGGTAGCTGACCGAGACGAGCCCGTAGGCGATGTAGACCGGCCGGCCCAGCGGCACATAGACCCGCCAGAGGACCTGCATCGGGCTCGCGCCCTCGACGCGCGCCGCGTCGTCCAGCTCCTTCGGCACCATCTTGAAGGTCTGCCGCAGGAGGAAGATGCCGAAGGCCGAGGCGACATAGGGCAGGCCGATGGCGGGAATGGAATCGAGCACGCCGAGACGGTTCATCGTCTTGTAGTTCTCGACGATCAGCACGTCCGGCATGATCATGAGCTGGGCGAGCACGAGGGCGAAGACCACCGTCGCGCCGGGGAACTCGTAGCGCGCGAAGGCGAAGGCGGCGAGCGTGCATAGGACGAGCTGGCAGGCGAGGACGCCGGTGACCAGCAGGAAGGTGTTGAGGAAGTAGCGCGCGAAGGGCGCCGCCTCCCAGGCCCGCTTGAAATTGTCGAGCGTCAGCGGCGCGAAGAGCTCGAAGCGGGTGGAGAATTCCGACGGGTGGAAGGCCGTCCACACCGCATAGGCGAGTGGCGCGATCCAGACGATGGCCAGCAGCCAGGCGCCTGCCGTCTCCGCCACCTTGCCCCAGCCCCGCGGTGCATAGACCTCGCTCATCCCGCCCTCACCGGTAGTGCACGCGGCGCTCGAGCACGCCGTACTGGATGAGGGCGAGGAGGCCGAGCAGAACGAGGAGCACGACGGTCAGCGCCGCCGCATAGGTCGTGTCCCAGAAGGAAAATCCGACCTGGTAGATGTAGAAGAGCAGCAGCGCCGTGGCGTTGTCCGGCCCGCCGCGGGTCATGACGAAGATGTGGTCGATGGTGCGGAAGGCGCCGATGACGGCGTTGACCAGCACGAAGAGGGTCGTCGGCATCAGCAGCGGGAACTGGATCCGGCGGAAATAGGTCCAGCGCGAGGCGCCCTCCAGCGCCGCGGCTTCGGCGAGGCTCGGCGAAATGGTCTGCAGCGCCGCGAGATAGAAGATCATGAAGAAGCCGGCCTCCTTCCACACCGCCACGACGGTGACGGCGAAGAGGGCGGTCTCGTTGGAGCCGAGCCAGTTCGGCCCGGTGATGCCGAAGACGCCGAGGATCTGCGCCAGCAGCCCATACTGCGGCGTGTAGAAGAACAGCCAGATGTTGGCCACCGCGATCATCGGCAGCACGGTCGGCGTGAAATAGGCCATGCGCACCAGCGTCCGGCCGGCGATCCGGTCGTTGACCCAGACCGCCATCAGGAGGGCGAGGGCGATGGAGGTCGGGATCGTGCCGAGCGCGAACCACAGGTTGTTCCACATCGCCTGCCAGAAGATGGGGTCGGCCATCATCTGTTCGAAGTTTGCGGGCCCGACGAAGCGCGCGGGGCGCCGCGGGCGCGGGGTCGAATAGAGGCTGTCGATCAGCGTGTTCACCGCCGGCCAGTGGGTGAACAGGATGAGCAGGGCGAGCGAGGGCCCCAGCATCAGCCAGGCGTGGATCCAGGTGCGGGTCTGGGTGCGGTACTGCAAGCGGCTCACGGCGGGGTTGGCGGGCGGCCGCTTCACGCGACCGCCCGGCAGGGCATCAGCGATAGGAGCGCAGGATCCGCTCGGCCTCGGCCTGCGAATCCTTCATCGCGGCCTCCGGCGTCTTGGTGCCGTTGAGCGCCGCCTGCAGGCCGTCGTTGAGCGCCTTGGTGACGCGCTGGTTCTCGTGGGTCGAGAGCTCGGCCACCGCGTACTGCAGCTGGTCGCGGGCGACCGCCGCGGCCGGGAAGCCGGCGACGTACTCCTTCATCGCCGGGGTGTCGAAGGCGTCCTTGCGCACCGCGACGTAGCCGGTGTCGATGCCCCACTTGGCGGCGCGCTCCGGCGAGGTGATCCACTGGATGAACTTGAAGGCGGCCTCCTGCTCGGCGCGCGAGGCCTTCTTCGACAGGTAGAAGTTGCCGCCGCCCGTCGGGCTGCCGCGCCGCTTGCCCGCCGCCAGCATGCCGACGCCGAAGGGGAACTTGGCGTTGGTGCGGACATTGGTGAGGTTGCCGGTGGTGGTCCACATCATCGCGCACTTCTTCTCGAAGAAGTCGCGCGGCGTAGTGCCCCACTCGACGATGCCGGTCGGGTGCACCCTGTGCTTGCGGGAGAGGTCCACCCAGTACTGCAGGGCCTCGATGACGCCGGGCGCGTCATAGGCGGTGCGGTTCCCTTCCTTGTTCATCAGCACGGCGTCGGCCTGGATGGCGAGCGCCTGGAACAGCCAGTAGGGGAAGCCGGAGGAGGGGATCTGCAGTCCCCACTGGGTGGTGTTGGCGCCGTCGCGCTTGGTCAGCTTCTCGGCGAAGGCCACCTGCTCGGCCCAGGTCTGCGGCGGCTTCTCCGGATCGAGGCCGGCCTCCTTGAACAGCTCCTTGTTCCAGTAGAGCACGATGGTCGAGCGCTGGAAGGGAATGCCCCAGGTCTTGCCGCCGGTCTGGCTGTTTTCCATGAAGCTCGGGAAGAAGCTGGCGAGCCAGGCCTTGTCGGCGTCGGTCTTGATGAAGTCGTCGAACGGGACGATGGCGTCCTCGTCGATCAGCGTGAACATGTCGGTGGACAGGAGCACCGAGGTCACCGGCGGCGTGCCGCTCTTGTGCGCGGTGATCGCCTTGACGATCGTCTCCTGGTAGGTGCCGGCATAGATCGGCTTCACCGTGATCGCCGGGTTCTCCTTGGCGAAGTCCGCGGCATAGGTGTCGATCAGCCGGGTGATCGGGCCGCCGACGGCCACCGGATAGAAGAACGAGACCTCGACCTTGGCCTGCGCCAGGGCGGGCGCGGCGAGGAACGGCGACGAGGCGGCGAGCGCGCTGCCGGCCTTCAGCAGCGTGCGGCGGTCGATGCGGTTGGACATGGCGTGATCTCCCTGAACATTTTTGTTGTGTGCCGGCTCATCATAACCGTTTGCCGGTCGCCGTGTCGAAAAAGTGCTCATGGTCGCTGTCCCAGTCGAGGCCGATGGTCTGACCCTCGCCGAGCCCGATCTTTCCGGGCACGCGCACGATGAGCGGCTGGTCCGCGATACGGGCTTCGACGAGGCTGTCCGCCCCGAGGTATTCGACCGATGTGACGGTTGCGTGAATTCCGTCATCCGCCAGTCGCAGATGCTCCGGCCGCACGCCGAGCGACAGCGATGCGGGGTCCCGTCCCGCCGGCGCCCGCGCCGTGACGGCCGTGCCGAAGGCGGTGGCCGGGACGACGTTCATCGGCGGCGTGCCGACGAAGCGCGCCGTGAAGATCGTCGCCGGGCGGTTGTAGAGCTCCTCCGGGCTGCCGTGCTGCTCCACCTGGCCGGCGCGCATCAGCACCACGCGGTCGGCCATGGTCATCGCCTCCACCTGGTCGTGGGTGACGTAGATCATGGTCACGCCGAGGCGGCGCTGCAGGCCACGGATCTCGCGCCGCATCTCCAGCCGCAGCTGCGCGTCGAGGTTGGAGAGCGGCTCGTCCATGAGGCAGACCGGCGTCTCCGCCACGATGGCGCGCCCCAGCGCCACGCGCTGCTGCTGCCCGCCGGAGAGCTGCGAGGGCTTCCTGTCGAGAAGCTGGGAGAGGCCGAGGATGCCGGCGGCCTTCTCCAGCCGCTTCAGCCGCTCGGCCTTCGGCACCTTGCGCACCTCGAGGCCGAACAGGATGTTCTGCGCCACGGTCAGGTGCGGAAACAGCGCATAGCTCTGGAACACCATGGAGACGCCGCGCTCGGCCGGCGCCGCCTGGGTCACGTCGCGGCCGCCGATGCGGATGGCGCCGCCGGTGGTCGATTCCAGGCCCGCGATCAGCCGCAGCGTCGTCGACTTGCCGCAGCCCGAGGGGCCGAGCAGCGCGACGAGATGGCCCGCAGCCACGTCGAACGACACGTCCGATACCGCGTTCTGGGTGCCGAAGGCCTTGCTGACACCGTCCAGGGATACCTCGGCCACCTGCGTCCTCGCCTGCTCAATGCCGCCGTCCGGGCGGGACGGCGGGTTCGAGCCATAGCGAATAGCTCCCGTCCGTCCAAGGCCTCAATCCCCGCGCCGACCGCCTTGCCGTCCCTCGCCGCGATACTGCGCCGGCTCGGGAGCGCTTACGCCTGGATGCAGGCGGCGAGCATCGCCCGTGCCGCGTCCGCGTCGAGGCGGCCCATCTCGCCGATCAGCACCAGGCGCACCGCGTCCCCTGCGAGCCCCGCCGGAGCCGGGCCGAGGGTGGCGCGATCGCCCACCAGTTGGAACAGCATCGGCCGGTCCGGCTGGCCGGCGAAGGTGACGAAGCCCTTGGCGCGCACCAGCCGGGGCGCCAGCCGCCCGATCGCCGCCTGGAACGCCGCCATGTCGAGGGGCCGATCCGCGGTGAAGGTCGTCGTCTCGAAGCGCGGCGTCGCGAAGCGGGTCTGCGCCGCCCGTCTGGCATCGGGCGCGGCGGGTTCGTGGCCGCCGCCGGCGAAGGCGAGTTCCGGCGCGATGCGTCCCCCGGCGACGGGGAAGATCACCCGCTCGGGCTTCAGCGTCGCCAGGGCGGCGCGGGCGCGGGCAAGCGCGGTCTCGTCCACCAGATCGGCCTTGTTCAGCGCCACGACGTCGGCGCTGGCGATCTGCGAGCGGCAGAGTGCGTCCTCCAGCAGGGCGGGGTCGTCGGCCAGCGCCCGTGCATCGGCCACCGCCACGACGGTCTCGAGCGTCGCGTCCTTCCAGACCACCGGGTCGAGCAGGCTGCGCACCACCTCGGCCGGGTCCGAGACGCCGCTCGTCTCGATGACGATGCCCTCAGGTCGAGGCTCGCGCCTGAGCAGGCCCGACAGCGTGCGCAGGAGGTCGCCCTGCAGCGAGCAGCAGATGCAGCCGTTGGAAAGGCTCATCACCCCGTCGGCGTTCTCCGCGATCAGGTCGGCGTCGATGTTCACCGCGCCGAAATCGTTCACCACCGCCGCCAGCCGCCGGCCCTGGTTGGCGGTGAGGAGATGGTTGATCAGCGTCGTCTTGCCCGCCCCCAGAAAGCCGGTGACGAGGATGACGGGAATGCCCATGGCCGCGTCACGCCGCCCGGACGGGGCGGCGCACCGGGCGGCCGGGACGGGCGTCGCGAACCAGAGCGCCGTCGGAGATCACGGCCTCGCCGTTGACGACGACGTGGCGCATGCCCTCCGAGGCGCGGTTCATGGCCTTGAACTCGGCCCGGTCGGTCAGCGTGTCGTAGTCGAAGACGACGATGTCCGCGTCGCAGCCGGCCTTCAGTCGCCCCTTGGTGCGCATGGCCGGCGTGCTGTCGGCGAGGATGTCGGCGGGGATCTGCGTGCACTTGGCGATGCCATCGATCAGCGGCAGCACCTCCCGCTCGCGCACGTACTGGCGCAGGAACCGCGTGAAGGTGCCCGACGAGCGCGGGTGCGAGCTCGTGCCCTCGGGGAGCGGCCAGGCCTCGCCGTCGTAGACCGAGCCGTCCGGATTGGTCCACGGCATGGCGTCGGAGGCGATGGCGCCGCCGGGATAGAGCACGGAGACGTCGAGCAGGTCGCGGTGGCGGCTGTTGGCCTCGACGTCGAGGAAGTGCCAGAGCACCAGCGACCCGGGGTCCTGCGCCTGTGCCGCCAGGAGGTCCTCGCGGTTGTGGAAGGTGCGCCCCGTGTCGACCATCTCGATGGATTCGTAGGTGCCGCCGGTGCGCTCGGGGAAGGCCGGGTCGGCGAAGAAGGTGGCGCCGAGCACGGTCGAGCCGGTGCCGTAGGGATAGGCCTCCACCGTGATCTTCAGCCCGAGGTCCTGCGCCTTCCGGATCAGCGCCGCGGCCCGCTCCACGTCCTGCAGGCTGGTGCTGTTGAAGTGGCAGATGTGCATGTGGGCGCCGGTCGAGCCGGCATAGCCGACGAGGCGCGTATAGGCCTCGATCGAGCTCTTCGGATCGATGTTGGAGGCGTAGGCGACGTGGGTATAGGTCGGCACGCCGTAGTCGGCGGCGAGCGAGCAGACCGCCGACATCTCCTTGACGCCTGCGCCCGGCGCATAGGCGTTGAGGATGCCGATGCCGACCCCTCCCTCGTCGAGGCCCTGGCGGATGCGGCGGAGGATCTCCGTCATCTCCGCGTCGGTGGCGACGTTGTCGATCCAGCGCTTGTCGTTGGAGTTGCGGCCCATGAAGCCGAGCTCGGCCTCCGGCTCGATGCCGATCATCGCGGCGATGCGGGCGAAGACCCAGTTGGCGGCGGTGCCGTAGTTGAGCACCCGGCCCTTCTTGGCCTGGTTCTCGTACCAGAGCGCCACGGGGAGCACGCCGGCCTCCAGTTCCAGCGTCGTCGTCACCCCGTCGAAGGCCTGCATGCGGTCGGCGGCGACCGTCTGGCCGTGGGCGTGCAGGTCGATGAAGCCGGGCGCCACGACGAGGCCGGAGGCGTCGATCTCGCGGGTGCCGTCGCCGCTCACGGTGCCGACCGCGGCGATGCGGCCCTTCGCCACGGCGACGTCGCAGACCCGGTCGAGCCGGCTCTCGGGATCGATGACCCGGCCGTTGCGGATGACGAGATCGAAGGCGCCGGCGGCGGAGGCTGAGGTCATGGCAGGTCTCGATGCGGAAGCGGGAGCGGGGCGTCCGGGGGCGCGCGATCTTACGGTGGCGGACCTCCAAGTCGAGGCGGCGGGGCGGGAGGCTGCCGCGCATTGGCGGCCCCTCGGAACCTTGTGATCGGCGACGGGCTTGATCCCCGGGCCATCTCCTCCACCCTGTAGCCTGTGCCGCCATGACCGGATCGCCGATGCTTCGCCTGCTTCTCGTCCTCACGACCCTTCTCGCCGCGCCGGCCGCCGCCCAGGAGTTGCGCGGCCACGGCGGCCCCGTGCGCGCCCTCGCCGCCGCGCCCGACGGGCGGCTCGCCCTGTCGGGCTCCTTCGACACCTCGGCCATCCTCTGGGACCTCGAGCGCGGCCTCGCCCTGGCGGTGCTGCGCGGCCACGACAGTTCGGTCAATGCGGCGCTGGCGCTGCCCGACGGCCGCTTCGTCACTGGCGGCGAGGACGGCCGCATCCTCCTCTGGCGTCCCGGCCGCGCCGAGCCCGAGGGCCGGATCGAGGGCCACACGGGCCCCGTCGCAGGCCTCGCCCTCTCGCCGGACGCAAAGGGTCTCGCCTCCGCCTCCTGGGACGGCACGGTGCGCGTGACGCCGCTCGCCGGCGGCGAGGCGGTGGTGATCTCCGGCCACCGCGGCCCGGTCAATGCCGTCGCCTTCACCCCCGACGGCGCCGCCCTCGTCACCGGCGGCCATGACGCGACGGTTCGCATCACGCCGCTCACCGGCGGCACTGCCCGCAGCATCGATCTCGGCCTGCCGGTGGCGGGCCTCGTGGTGGCGCCCGACGGCGAGATCGTCGCCGGCGGCGCCGACGGCCGCCTGCGCTTCCTCGCGCCCGACGGAACCCGCCGCGGCGAGGTCGCCGCCGCCGAGACGCCCATCGTCGCCGTGGCGCTCTCGCCCGACGGACGGCGCATCGCCGCGGCCGGCATCCGCGGCTCCGTGGCGCTGGTCGACAGGACCTCGCGTTCGGTCGAGCGTGTGCTGGTCGGCCCCGGCCTGCCGGTCTGGTCGCTGGCCTTCCGTCCCGGCACCGACGAACTGATGACCGGGGGCGGCGACCGCCTGGTGCGGCGCTGGCTCGCCGCGACCGGAGAGCATCTCGGCGCCGTGGTCATGTCGCGGCCGTCCGACCGTCTCGCCGGCCTCGCCGACCACCCCGGCGCCGAGGTCTTCCGCGCCTGTTCGGCCTGCCACACCCTCGGCCCCGACGACGGCAACCGCGCCGGGCCGACGCTCCACGGCGTCATCGGCCGGCGCATCGGCACCGCCCCGGGCTACGACTTCTCGCCGGCCCTGCGCGGCATGGACATCGTCTGGACCAAGGAGACCATCGCCCGCCTCTTCGAGATCGGGCCGAACGCCTATACGCCGGGCACCAAGATGCCCGAGCAGCAGGTGACGGACCCGGACGACCTCAAGGCGCTCGTCGACTTCATCGCCAAGGCCACCGGCGCGGAATAGCCACCGGCGCGGAATGGCTCAGTTGAGCCCGTCCTTGCCGGCCTTGGCCTCGGCCAGATAGTCCTCGGCCGTCCGCACGCGCGGGCGCTCCTGCGCCGCATAGGGGTCGAAGCCCTCGTTGACCACGCGCTCGACGCGGCAGTCCTCGCACATGAACAGCGCCTCGCGCCGCGCCGCATTGGCGCCGGTGAACATCCAGTGCCCCTCGAGCTTGGCGGCGATCCGCTCGATGGTCGACTTGGTGCCGAAGGCCTTGCCGCAGGCGGTGCAGTGGAACGGCTCCTCCTCCTTCACCACCCGCCGCGGCTCGCGCCAGGCGACGAAGTCGAGCTGCGGCACGAGGTCGATGGCGTCCTCCGGGCAGGTCTGTTCGCACAGGCCGCACTGGACGCAGAGGCTCTCGGTGAAGCGCAGCATCGGCTTGTCGGGATTGTCCGACAGCGCCGCGGTCGGGCAGGCGGAGACGCAGGCGAGGCACAGCGTGCAGGCCGCCACGTCCACTTGGGCCTTGCCGAAGGGCGCGCCCGCCGCCAGCGGGATGCGGTCCACCGGCGCCGGGGCGGCGTCGTGCAGTTCGAGGAAGGAGAGCTCGAGGAGGCCGCGCTTCGTGCCCATCGGCAGGAAGCTGGAGGGCTTCGGCGACGGCGTCGCGGCGAAGGGCAGGGCGAGCGCCTGCGCCAGCATGTCCGGATCGTCGGTCTCCACCAGCCGGACGACGTCGGCGCCATAGCCGAGCGCCGCGACCACCGAGCGCGTCGTCTCCAGCGTCCGCATCAGTCCGAGCAGGTCGTGCTTCGGCTTGGCGCGGCCGAGGACGGCGATGCCCGCCGCGCCATAGGCGAGGGCGGCGGCGAAGAGCTCGGGCCCGGCCTGGGTGATCTCGTTCACCTGCAGCGGCAGCACATGGGCCGGCAGGCCGGCCCCGAAACGCGCCAGCGCGTCGATCAGCGGCAGGCCGTGATCGCCGTCATGGAGCAACAGCACGGCGCCCGTGCCCCCCGCGGCGGCATAGGTCGTCATCAGCGCCCTGAGGCGGCCGAGCACCGCGTCCACCGGCGGCAGCGCATAGGCCGCGGCGCCCGTCGGGCAGGCGGCGGCGCACTGGCCGCAGCCGGCGCAGATGGCCGGGTCGATGGCGACGTGGTCGCCGTCCGGACTGATGGCGCCGGTCGGGCAGAGGTCGAGGCAGCGGGTGCAGCCGGTGATCTTGTTGCGGGAATGGGCGCAGAGATCGGCGGTGAAAGTGACGAAGCGCGGCTTGTCGAAGGTGCCGACGAGGCCCGACGCCTCGCCGATCAGCCTCTCCACCGCGGCGGCGTCGCGCGGGTCGGCGCGCAGGTAGCCGGGCCTGAGCTCATGCGCCGGGAACAGCGGCATGCCGCCCGAGAGGTCGATGACCAGGTCCGACGTCGAGGCGGCGCCGTTGCGCGGTGCCTGCCACAGATAGCTCCGCCGCGACGAGGGGGCGGGGAGGGCATAGTCGTCCACCACGAGGGAGAAGGCGCCGAGATGGCCCCGCGCCGTGGTGATCGTGCCTTTGACGACCGGGAAGGCGGTCTCGCGCTGCGGCGTCACCTCACCCGGCCGGGTGAGGAGGACGGTGACATCGAGGTTCGCCGAGAGCCGGCGCGCCGCCTCCACCGCGACCTCGTCGCGGCCATAGACGAGTGCGACGCCCTTGGATTCCAGCGTCACGGCCTGGATCGGCGGCATCTCGACGGCCGCCGCCGCCAGCAGCGCCGCGGTCTTCGACCCGGCCTTCGCCGCGTCCACCGACCAGCCCGCCTGCTCGCGCACGTTGCCGAAGGTCAGGCGCCCGGCATGGCCGAGATCCTGGGCGACCTCGGAAAAGAGCGGGGCCTCCTGGGTGCAACCGACGGTGACGTCGCCGCCCTGGGCGATCACGGCCTTGAAGAAATCGAGCTCCTTGCGGCACAGCTGGTCGGCGGTGCGGACCTTCGTCCGGCACGCCTTCGCCACCGTTTCCCCATGCAGCGGCATGGTTTCCTCGCAGGAGCAGAGGAATGTGGTGCCTGCCGTCATTGCGCTCTCCGACCCGCGGCTCTTCCCGCCGCGTGGGGTCTTCATATATTGGAAGCAGTCAAAAGAACCAGACCGGCCTGTCGCCGCGCCCCCGGCACCGAAGGACTTCATGGCCCTCGTCACGCTCCGCGCCCCGTCGACCCTCGACCTGCCGCCCGGTTTCCGCACCGTTCCGCTGCGCGAATCGGGCGATGCCTTCGCCCATGCCTGCCGCACGGCGGCGGAGGAGGGCGCCGGCACGCTCGTCTGGGTGCGGCGTTTCGACCTCGCCGAATTCGCCGTGGTCCTCGAGCCCGAGCAGCCGCTGGCCGAGGCGCGCAAGGCCTTCTTCATGGGCATGAACGCCACCGCCGACGCCATCGCCGCCCTCTGCCCGCCCGAGCGCAGCGTCGCCTTCTCCTTCCCCGACGCGATCCGCTTCGACGGCGGCCTCGTCGGCGGCGGCCGCCTCGGCTGGCCGAAGCGCTGTGCCGAGACCGACGTGCCCGACTGGCTGGTCTTTGCCGCCAGCGTGCGCGTCTCCTTCTCCGGCCTCTTGGAGCCGGGACAGGCGCCGACCGCCGCCGCCCTCGACGAGGAGGGCTTCGAGGGCGTCGGCCCGGCCATGCTGGTGGAGAGCTTCTCCCGCTTCCTCCTGCGCGCCGTCGACATCGTGCAGCACCAGGGCTTCGCGCCCATCCTCGCCGAGTATGTCGCGCGCGTCGCCAAGGACCGTCCGGGCGACACGCTCTCGCTCACGCCCGACTGCGATCTCGTCATCCGCCCGGCGGTCGGCGACATGGAGCGCCGCATCGGCTTCCTCGACGGGCTGAAGGCCGCGTCTTGGCTCGACCGCGACACGGGAGGGCCGAAGCTGTGATGATGCTCCGGACCATCCGCCTCGATCCCTCCGACACCTTCGTCTTTCCCGTCGCCGCCGAACCCGGGGAATGGGCGGTCACCGGCTCCTTCCTGTTCTGGGGCCGCGACGTCGCCGCCCTCGCCGGCAAGGAGCGCGCCGCCTTCCGCTCCGGCTTCGTCGGCGTCTCGTCCCTCGGCTTCTCGACCCTCGTCGTCGCCCAGCCGATCCGGCCCGAGGAGCGGGTCGTCGCCGTCGACAGCCTCGCCCGCCAGCTGATGGACCGCCTCGGCGCGCCCGACATGGACGCCGCCCGCGCCGCGGCGGACGAGGAGATCGCCTTCGCCGCCTCCCTCGCCGACCATCCGGAGGGCACGCTGGTGGCGATGCACCGCGCCCTCGAGGCCGGTGAGATCCGCGAGCAGTTCCGCACCCTGTCCGCCCGCGAGAAGACCGCCGGCGCCGACAGCCTCCATGCGACCGCCCGCGCCTTCACGTTCCACGAGGAGGTCGACGACGGGCCCGAGGAGCGCGTCGACCTCATCGACATGATGGCGGCCCGCAAATGACCACCGAAACCCGCACCGTCACCGAGTTCTGGGTCTCCTCCGGCCATCACATGACCCGCCGGGTCGAGGGCGGCGGGCTCGCCGTCACCGACGAGATGATCCTCGCCTATCTCGCCCGCCCCGAACTGGTGCCGCCGCCGGAGGCCTGCGCGGCCGAGCGCGCACTCCACGCCGAGCTCATGGGCGCGCCTCGCCGTCCCGTGACCGCCGCCATGATCGATGCCCTCGCCGACGAGGACGCCCGCGAGAACTGGCGCTTCATGATCGGCTTCCGCGACCGGCTCCTCGCCCATTCCAGCATCGAGGCGGCCTATCTCTCCATCGTCCGCCAGGGCGCGAAGGGCGTGCCCCCGCTCTTCCTGAACCAGCTCGTCCACCTCGTCCTGCGAAACGCGCTGGACGGCTGCGAGGACCCCTTCGTCCTGCGCGCCGCCGAACTCCTCTTCCGCCCGCAGAAGGGCTCCCTCAAGGACGGCACGCTGCTCCTCGCCGACCAGGAGCTGATCGAGAGCTTCGAGGCCGAGCGCCAGGCGCTGCTGCACACCTCGCCGCTCGCCGCCATGATGGGCACGGACGCGATGGGCGACCTCGAGGTGATGACCGACGAGACCGCGCCGACCTACTGGTCGCGCTCGGACGCCTTCTCCATGGTGTTCAACCTCGGCGGCGACCCGCGCTCCCGCGAGGCCCTGTGCCGGGCGCTGGAGACCTGGATCGCCCACATGCTGGGGGTCGAGACCATCATCGTGCCGATCGAGCGGATCGAGGACGCGGACTGGCGCTGGTTCGTCGGCCTCGACGCCGAGGCGACCGCCATCGGCAACAGGCTCTGGCGCGGCGAGGCGGTGGACCCGGCCGACCAGAGCCGCGTCTGCGGCCTGTTCCGCCTCGACTTCGCCGACCCGCGCACGGTCGATCCGAAGCTCGGCGGCAAGCCGGTCTATCTCATCATGGCGCTGACCGAGGACATGATCCTCCGCGTCAAGCCGCAGAACCTGATCGTCGGCCTGCCGCTCGCCGGCCGGCCGGCGGCCTGAGGAGACGCCCATGCCCGTGCAGCACCTGACCGTCGGCATCGTCGCCGTGAAGCGCAAGCTGAACAATCCCTGGGTCGATTTCGAGTGGCTCCCCGAGGCGGTGCTGCCCGGCCTGCCGGCGGTCGCGCCCGGCACACTGATCGGCGCCGAGGGCCCCGTCGAGCGCTGGTATCTCGGGCCGGCGGAACTGACCTTCCATTCCGGCGAGACCTCCCATTATCGCGACAACCTCCTCTCCGGCCGCCCCGCGGTCTGGGTGGCGCTGCGCGAGGCCTATGAAGGCGGCTGGTCGGTGGCCGGCGCCACCGTCGACCCCTACGAGGGCGAGGCCTATGTCGACGTGGTCACCGACAAGGTCGAGGCCGTACCCATGCCCCATGAGATCGCGGTGGAGCTGCAGGCCTTCGTCGACGCGCACCATGTCGACCAGCCCTTCTTCAAGCGCAAGCGCGACCGCAAGGACCCCCATGCCGAGCCGGACTTCGGCCTCGGCCACCCCGCGCGCCAGCCCGGGAGGCGACCGTGAGCGGCGCCGACAAGGGCTTCCTCTCCCGCTGGTCGCGGCTGAAGCGCCAGCCGGCTCCGGCTCCCGAGGCCGCACCGCCGGCCGCCGAGCCCGCCGCCTCGCCGGTGCCGGAGGGCAAGGCGCTGGACGATCTTCTGGCACAGCTTCCGCGCGTCGAGGATCTCGTCCCCGGCCAGAGCCTCTCGGCCTTTATGCAGCCCTGGGTGCCGACCGGTGTCCGCAACGCCGCGCTCCAGCGCATGTGGCTGCTCGATCCGGCCATCCGCGACTACGTGAGCCCGGCGCTCGACTACGCCTACGACTACAACACGCCCGGGGCGGCACCGGGATTCGGGCCCATGGAAACCGGCCAGGACGCCATCCGCGAGGTCGCGGAGATGTTCGACCGGGTCCTCGGCAAGGACCCGAAAGAGGGTCCCGGCCAGTCTGCGGGCGGACACGACAATGTGTCGCAAGCCGGTTCGACAGACGCCCCCGCAGATGCTGCGGTGCAGCAATCCTTCCCTGCAACGTCAACCGTGCGGACGGAGGTATCCGGTGCGTCCGCAAAGACGTCTGGAAAAGCACAGGAAATCGGCGGGGAAGGAGCGCAGGCGCCTGCTGCGGTGCACAAGAGTGCGAATGAAACGAAGGACTTGCGACCCGTCGCTCGCCGTCACGGCGGGGCGTTGCCGGGTTAGGAAGGCCCTATGACCGCTTGCCAGAAGGCCCCATAGCTTGTAGCTATTCTAAGGCAATTATGGAAAGCCTATGACCAAGGTGCGGTACAGCGCCGGCAGGGTTCCACGGAGCGGTCGCAGCAGTGCGTGAACGGGGACTAGAGGAAGCGATCAAGGCGGTCGGCGGGGTGGGTGCCCTGGCGAGAGCGCTCGGCATTTCGCAGCCTTCCGTCTCGAGCTGGAACCGCGTGCCTCCCGAGCGCGTCATCGCCGTGGAGAAGGTCTCCGGCGTCGGCCGCCACGTGCTGCGGCCCGACCTCTATCCCGAGAGCCGCTCCTCCATCGCCCTCGCCATGGAAGCGGCCCGCGACAAGGCCGGCGTCGACGAGATGGACCGCCTGCGCTCCGCCGAATACGGGCTCCTCGCCCTCCTGCTCTTCCGCGTGCCCACCGCCGAGGTCCTCGCCCAGGTGGCCGAGCTGAAGGGCGACGTCTCGCCCCTCGGCATGGCGCATCTCGCCCTGGCGCGCGCCGCCGCCGAGACGGACGTCGAGAAGGTCGGCCGCGAGTTCTTCGATCTCTTCGTGGGCGTCGGGCGCGGTGAGCTGCTGCCCTATGCCTCCTACTACCTGACCGGCTTCCTGCACGAGCGGCCGCTCGCCGCCGTGCGGCAGTCCTTCGTCGACCTCGGCATCATCCGCGAGGACGGGTCGCGCGAGCCGGAAGACCACATCGCCCTGCTCTTCGACGTGATGGCGAATCTCGCCTCGCGGGAGATCGGCGAGGGCTACGAGACGGAGAAGGCCTTCTTCGAGGCGCATCTGAAGCCTTGGGCCGGCCGCTTCTTCGCGGATCTGGAATCGATGACGGGCAAGCCCTTCTACGCCGCGGTGGGCGCGGTGGGCAGGCTGTTCGTCGCCATTGAAGACGAGGCTTTCTCCTTCGACGCCTGAGGCGCGAAGGACGAATGGAGGACACGACCATGTCGGATCAAGCCAAGAACCAGGGAACCGCCGCCGCTCCGGCCCGCCGCGACTTCCTCAAGGCGATGACCGGTGCCTCGGCTGTCGCCGCGGCCGCCGTGGTCGGCGCCGACCAGGCCGATGCCCAGGCCGTCACCCGTGAGAGCCGCGACGAGCGCACCAAGGCCCGCTACCAGGCCAATTCCGCGCACGTCCAGGCCTTCTACCGCACCAACCGCTACTGAGAGGCGCCCCCCATGCTCATCAAGCGCAAGTCTGAGGACGCCGCCCGCACCCGTCTCGCCGGCCTCGCCGGCGGCCTGACCTCCGGTGTGATGGATCGCCGTACCTTCCTCGCCCGCTCCGGCCTCACCGCCGCGGGCGCCATCGCCGTCGGTTCGCTGACGCTGGGCGCGGTGCGCCGCGCCGAGGCCGTCGCCGCTCCACAGCCGGGCGTCGCCATCACGGTGAAGAAGAACATGTGCACCCACTGCTCGGTGGGCTGCACCGTCAAGGCCGAGGTGCAGAACGGCGTCTGGACCGGCCAGGAGCCGGCCTGGGAGAGCCCGATCAACCGCGGCACCCACTGCGCCAAGGGCGCGGCATCGCGCGAACTCGTCTTCGGCGAGCGCCGCGTGAAATATCCGATGAAGCTGTCGGGCGGCCAGTGGCAGCGCATCTCGTGGGACCAGGCGTTCAACGAGATCGGCGACAAGATGATGGAGATCCGCGGCAAGTCCGGCGCCGATTCCGTCTACATGCTCGGCTCGGCCAAGTTCACCAACGAGGCGGCCTATCTCTTCCGCAAGTTCGCCGCCTTCTGGGGCACCAACAACGTCGACCACCAGGCCCGCATCTGCCACTCCACCACCGTGGCCGGCGTCGCCAACACCTGGGGCTACGGCGCCCAGACGAACTCCTACAACGACATCCGCAATTCCAAGACCATGATCATCATGGGCGGCAACCCCGCCGAGGCCCATCCCGTGTCGCTGCAGCACGTGCTGAGCGGCAAGGAGATGAACCGCGCCAACATGATCGTCATCGACCCCCGCATGACGCGCACCGCCGCCCATGCGACCGAATATGTCCGCATCCGCTCCGGCACCGACATTCCGGTCATCTGGGGCATCATGTGGCACATCATCAAGAACGGCTGGGAGGATAAGGACTTCCTGGCCAAGCGCGTCTACGGCATGTCCGAGGCGCTCAAGGAAGTGGAGAAGTGGGACCCGAAGACGGTCGAGGACGTCACCGGCGTCCCCGGCGCGCAGCTCGAGCGGGTCGCCAAGCTCTTCGCCACCGAGAAGCCCTCCACGCTGATCTGGTGCATGGGCGCCACCCAGCACACGGTCGGCACCGCCAACGTGCGCGCCTACTGCACGCTGCTCCTGCTCACCGGCAACGTCGGCGCGCCCGGCACCGGCGCCAACATCTTCCGCGGCCACACCAACGTGCAGGGCGCGACCGATCTCGGCCTCGACGTCGGCAACCTGCCGCTCTACTACGGCCTGGTCGAGGGCGCCTGGCGCCATTGGGGCCGCGTCTGGGACGTGCCCTACGACTACTTCGTCTCGCGCTTCGACGAGGTGCCCGCCAAGGGCGGCCGCGCGGCGCGCACCGCCAAGCAGAACATGGAGGTCTCGGGCATCCCCTCCACCCGTTGGTTCGACGCCACGCTCCTGCCGGGCGAACAGGTCGACCAGAAGGACAACATCAAGGCGATGTTCGTCATGGGCCACGGCGGCAACACGATCCCGCGTGTCCCCGGCGCGGTCGAGGGCCTCGGCAAGCTCGACCTGCTCGTGGTGGTCGATCCCCATCCGACCAACTTCGTCTCGCTCGGCAACCGGCGCGACGGCACCTACGTGCTGCCCGCCTGCACCAACTTCGAGTGTGACGGGTCGCGCACCGCCTCCAACCGCTCGGTGCAGTGGGGCGAGAAGGTGGTCGAGCCGATCTTCGAGTCGGCCACCGACTACTGGATCATCTACAAGTTCGCCCAGAAGCTCGGCTTCGCCAGCGAGATGTTCAAGAACATCAAGATGGTGAAGGGCAAGTACGGCGACGAGCCGGAGGCCGAATCGCTGCTGCGCGAGATCAACCGCGGCGGCTGGTCCACCGGCTATACCGGCCAGTCCCCGGAGCGCATCAAGGCGCACATGGCGAACCAGGACAAGTTCGACATCGTCACCCTGCGCGCTCCGAAGGAACTCGCCGACATCGGCGGCGACTTCTACGGCCTGCCCTGGCCGTGCTGGGGCAAGCCCGAGGTGCGCCACCCCGGCACCCACATCCTCTACAACACCAACGTCCGCATGATGGACGGCGGCGGCGCCTTCCGTCCGCGCTTCGGCCTGGAGCGCAACGGCGAGACCCTGCTGGCGCAGAACTCCTGGAACCTGGATTCACCGATCCAGGACGGCTACCCCGAGTTCACCTACGCCATCTTCCAGCGTCTCGGCTGGGACGCCGACCTGACGGCGGAGGAGAAGGCGCAGATCGAGCGGCAGGGCGGCGCCAATGTCGGTGCCGTGTCCTGGGCCACTGACCTGTCGGGCGGCATCCAGCGCGTCTGCCTCGAGAAGAACGTCGTGCCCTTCGGCAACGGCAAGGCCCGCGCCATCGCCTGGAACCTGCCGGATCCGGTGCCGATCCATCGCGAGCCGATCTACACGCCCCGCCCCGATCTCGTGGCCAAGTATCCGGCCCGCGCCGACGAGCGGAACCTGCGTATGCCCAACCTCCACACGACCTACCAGAAGGGCGCCGTGGACAAGGG
>LNFM01008075.1_pt1 | contig 24693 bp, 23 predicted proteins | sample 596031 | NCBI WGS metagenome assembly LNFM01 (sample SAMN04254537, study PRJNA301005) | activated carbon metagenome | isolation source: dual media filters at the Ann Arbor, Michigan drinking water treatment plant | place: USA: Ann Arbor | reverse complement strand
CCCACGCTGGGCAGCCACGGCGGCAGGATCTGCCGCATGCGCTGGATGAGCTTGAAGAAGTAGTAGGGGCCGTCGATCTTGTCCATCTCGCCGGTCTTGCTGTCGCCGACGACCAGGGCCGGGCGGTACACCGTCCACGGCACCTTGCATTCCTTGCGCACGATCTTTTCGCTCTCGTGCTTGGTCATGAAGTAGGGGTGGTCCAGACCCTCCGCCTCTTCGAACATGTCTTCGCGGAACACGCCTTCGTACAGGCCCGCCGCAGCGATGCTGCTGACGTGGTGCACGTGCTTCGCGTCCACGGCCTTGGCGAACTCCACCATGTTGCGCGTGCCTTCGATGTTCACCTGCACCTGGCTCTCGGCGTCGGCGCTGAGGTCGTAGACGGCAGCCAGGTGGTAGACGGCGTCGATGTCGCCCTTCAGTGCCTTCAGCGCGTCGGGCGCCACGCCCAGCTTCTTGGCCGTGAGGTCGCCCGTCACCGGCACGGCGCGCGCCTTGCCGGCGCCGCTGAGGCCCCAGTAGTCATAGAGGGCCGCGAGCTTGCCCTCGCTGCCCGGGCGCACCAGGAATTGCACCTTCGTGCCTTTGCGCGCCAGCAATGCCTTGACCAGACGTTTGCCAATAAAGCCGGTGGCGCCGGTGACGAAATACTGCATGCGGGTCTCCAGGGTTCTTGCGTGGGGAGGTGGTCGCAAAGCATAGAGCCGTCTCACTAGAACTTTAGGCTGCGGCCCCCAGGGGGGAACCCTATATTCCCATCACCGCAGCGGCCCGACAGCCGCGCCCCCAATTCACAAGAAGGAGCCCTCCATGGTCAAGAAGATGAAGTCCGCCGCCCCCGCCCCCGAAGCCAGCAAGCAAAGCCAGCTGGCCGGTGCCGTGAAGGACTCGGCCCAGCAGATCTGGCTGGCCGGCATGGGCGCCTTCAGCAAGGCCCAGGAAGAGGGCACGAAAGTGTTCGAGGCGCTGGTCAAGGAAGGCATGAGCCTGCAGAAGAAGACGCAAGGCCTGGCCGAAGACAAGATCAGCGAAGTCACCGGCAAGATGAGCGCGATGGCCGACACCGTCAGCGCCAAGGCCGGCCAGAACTGGGACAAGCTGGAATCGATCTTCGAAGCCCGCACCGCCAAGGCCCTGAACAAGCTGGGCGTGCCCACCGCCAAGGACGTGGACGCCCTGGTGCAGCGCGTGGACGCGCTGGCCGCCGCGGTGGCCAAGCTCGGCAAGGCGCCGGCCGGCAAGGCGCCGGCCAAGGCCGCGAAGCCGGCCAAGGCGGCTGCCCCGGCCAAGCCTGCCGTCAAGGCCCCGGTCAAGCGTGCGCGCAAGACCGCCGCCGCCAAGGCCGCTGCCTGAGCCGCTTGACGCCTTCATCGACTGAGGGGCGCTTCGGCGCCCCTTCGCCCATCTGCGCATGAACGCTGTACCCGCCCGCCGGCGCGCTGGCCAGCCGTCACGGAAGCCCGCGCCCGCGCGCATCGGCCTGGCCCTGGCCGGCGGCGGGCCGCTGGGTGCCATCTACGAGATCGGCGCGCTGTGCGCGCTGGCCGAAGCCCTGCCCGGTGTCGACTTCACGGCGCTGGACGGTTATGTCGGCGTGTCGGCCGGCAGCTTCATCGCCGCCGGCCTGGCCAATGGCATGAGCCCGCGCCAGCTGTGCACGTCCTTCGTTGAAAACGACGGCCCGCGCAGCGACCTCATCCGCCCGGGCCTGTTCTTCCGCCCGGCGCTGGGTGAATACGCACAGCGCCTGGCTGCCGTGCCGCACCTGCTGCTGCAGGCCGCTTGGGGCGTGGCGGTGCAGCGCCGCAACCTGCTGGCCGCCGCCGAACGCCTGGGCCGTGCCTTGCCCACGGGCCTGTTCAGCAGCGCCGCGCTGCAGCGGCAGCTGGCCCAGGTGTTCTCCGCGCCCGGCCGCACGAACGATTTCAGGCAGCTGCAGCGCCGCCTGGTGCTGGTGGCCACCGACCTGGACAGCGGCGAGGCCGCGCCTTTCGGCCTGCCCGGCTGGGACCACGTGCCCATCTCGCAGGCCGTGGCCGCCAGCGCGGCGCTGCCGGGTCTCTTTCCCCCCGAGCCCGTGAACGGCCGCTGGTATGTCGACGGCGCGCTGAAGAAGACACTGCACGCGCGCGTGCTGCTGGACACCGGCCTGGACCTGGTCTTGTGCCTGAACCCGCTGGTGCCCTTCGATGCCAGCGCCGGGGCCGACGGCGCACGCCCGCACCGCGTGCTGGGCGCGCAGGAAGGCATACCGCGGCTCGTGGAGGGTGGCTTGCCCGTGGTGCTGAGCCAGACCTTCCGCTCGCTCATCCATTCACGCCTGGAGCTGGGCATGAAGGGCTACGAAGCCAGCCATCCCGGCACGGCCATCCTGCTGTTCGAGCCCGACCATCGCGACCCCGAGATGTTCCTGGCCAACACCTTCGGCTACTCGCAGCGCCGCGTGCTGGCCGAGCATGCCTACCAGCACACCCGTGCCGACCTGCGCTCGCGCCGCAGCGCGCTGCGCAGCACGCTGGCCGCCCATGGCGTGGTGCTGGACGAAGCCGCGCTGGACGACACGCGGCGCCTGCTGCCGCCCCGGCGGCGGCGCGGGCGGGCGCCGGCCAGGCCGTGGCCGGCCTCGCGCGCCGGCCAGACCTTGCAGCGCCTGGACGAGGTGCTGAACGACCTGGAGCAGGCGCTGGGCCGGCCAGCCTGAGAAAGTTTCACGCCCGGGCGGCCAAGCCGTGGCGTCCAGGCAAGCGCGGCGGGCCGGCTTGCGGCACCATCGCAGCCACGCGCCCGGTGACCCGCCCCTCCACGCTGCAGCTTCATTCCCGCCGCCATGAACGCACACACGCCCCCGCCTTCTCGAGCCGCCTACCAGTCGCCGGCCGACCAACTGCGTGGCCGCCTGATGGCGGCTTCTCTGGGCCGCCTTCTGGACCGCGTGCGCGGTTCGCGCGAGGTGCTGCCCCACCTGGCGGCGCTGGAGCGCGGCCTGCTGTCGGACGGCATGGCCGCCTTCGCCAAGGTGCAAGCGCACTGGCTGCGTCGCATTGCCTCGCAGCTGGGCAGCCTGCCGCTGCCGGAGGACGACGCGCCGCTGCAGGAACTGCTGCACCGCGTGCTGGACATGCTGGAAGCCGAGCGCTCGGCGCTGGAGAACGTGCCCTTCGACATCGAGCGCACGGTGGTCATCGAAGAGATGAGCCATACCGATTTCATGGCCGTGACGCGTGGTGATGCCCCCACCGAGGTCGACGACGGCCGTTCGCTGGACGGCCTGCCGCCACGCTGAACCTTCGGCCGAACCTCAGCCGAGGTAACGCGCTTCCAGGTGGGCCTTGAAGTGCGCCGCGTTCAGCGGCTCGCCGCTGGCGCGCCGGGCCAGTTCATCGGTGGTCCAGCGGCTGGCCTGGCTCCAGATGTTTTCACTCAGCCAGTTGAACACCGGGGCCAGGTCACCGGCGCCGATGCGGGCGTCCAGGTCGGGCAGCGCGCGGCGCATCGTGGCAAACCACTGCGCGGCGTACATCGCGCCCAGCGAGTAGCAGGGGAAGTAGCCGAACAGGCCCGAGGGCCAGTGCACGTCCTGCATCGGGCCGTCCTTGAAGTTGCCGCGGGTGTCCACGCCCAGCAGCTCCTTCATCTTGGCGTCCCACAACGCCGGAATGTCCTCAACCTCGATCTCGCCTTCGATCAGCGGGCGCTCGATCTCGTAGCGCAGGATCACGTGCGCCGGGTAGGTCACCTCGTCGGCATCCACGCGGATGCAGCCCGGCTTCACGCGCGTGATCAGCCGGTGCAGGTTCTGCGGTGCAAAGGCCGGCTGTTCGCCGAAGGCCGCCGCCACCAGCGGCGCCAGGCGCGCCACAAAACCAGGGTGGCTGCCGAGCTGCATCTCGAAGCTGAGGCTCTGGCTCTCGTGCAGCGCCATGCTGCGCGCCTGCGCTACCGGCTGGCCGAGCAGCGCACGCGGCAGGTTCTGCTCGTAGCGGCCGTGGCCGGTTTCGTGGATGGTGCCCATCAGGCTGGTGAGGAACTCGTCGTCGCTGAAGCGCGTCGTCAGGCGCACGTCTTCGGGCACACCGCCGCAGAAGGGGTGGGTGCTGACGTCCAGCCGGCCGGCGTCGAAGTCGAAGCCCAGCAGGCGCACCACCTGCTCGCACAGCGCGCGCTGCTTGTCGCGCGCAAAAGGCCCCACCGGCAGGCGCAAGGGCTGCTGCGCGTCGTCGCGCGCCTGCCTGGCCAGCACCTGCTGAATGAGGCCGGGCAGCCACTGGCGCACCTCGCCGAACACGCGGTCGACGTGGGCGCAGGTCATGCCGGGCTCGAAGCGGTCCATCAGCGCGTCGTACTTGCGCTGGCCGGTCTTTTCGGCCAGCAGCGTGGCTTCCTGGCGCGCCAGGTCCAGCACCGGCTTCAGCTTCGGCACGAAGCCGGCCCAGTCGTTGGCCGGGCGCTGCTCGCGCCAGGCATGTTCGCAGCGTGAGGCGGCGATCTGCTGCTGCTGCACCAGGGTTTCGGGCAGTGCGGTGGCGGCCTGCCACTGGCGCTGCATCTCGCGCAGGTTGGCACGCTGCAACTCGTCCAGCGGTTCCTGTTCGGCACGTTGCAGCTCGCCACCGACGGCAGGGTCGGTGCGCAGGCGGTGCAGCAGCGCGGCCATCTCCGCCATCGCCGCAGCGCGGGCCTCGTTGCCCTTGGGCGGCATGTTCGCGGCGTGGTCCCAGCCGGCGATGGACTGTAGGTGCTCCAGGTGGTGCAGTCGTGTCCAGGTCGAGGCCAGTTGTGCGTAGGCGGGGGTGGCGGTGCTCATGTCGGTGCAGCGGGGTGGCGTGAAAAGCCGCATTGTGGCCGGCGGCCTTCAGCCGGCCGGCGTCACAGCTTCAGGCCGCCCGGAAAAACCCACAGCAGCAGCGCCGTCATCGTGACGTAGCGCCCGAACTTGCCGATGGCCATGTAGAACACGCAGGGCCAGAAGGGCAGCTTCAGCCAGCCGGCCAGCGCGCAGAGCGGGTCGCCCACGGCGGGCAGCCAGCTCAGCAGGCAGGCCTTGGGGCCCAGCCGCTCCAGCCAGTTCAGTGCCTTCAGCTGCAGGCGCTCGTGCTTGACTTTTTCGTACAGTGTCTCGGCGCCATAGCCCATCCACCAGCTGATGGCGCCGCCCAGGGTGTTGCCGGCCGTGGCCACCAGCACCGCGGGCCAGAACAGGTCGGGGTTGAGCTTGACCAGGCCGATGACCGCGAACTCGCTGCCCAGCGGCAGCAGCGTGGCCGAGATGGCAGCGACCACAAACACCGTCATCAGGCCGTACTGCGGCACGGCCAGGGTGTTCAACAGGGACAACAACCATGCTTCCATCGATGGGCAGATTATGGGCAGCGTGTGCGGCCCCGCGCCGTGCGGGGCCGCACGGCCCTCGGCAGGGGTCGGCGCTGGCTATACTCGCGCCTCATTTTTCAGCAGCACGACCGGCCCCCTTCCCCATGCACATCGGCTCCATCGCATTGCCGAACGCCCTGTTCGTCGCACCGATGGCCGGTGTCACCGACCGCCCCTTCCGCATGCTGTGCCGCAGCCTGGGCGCGGGTTACGCGGTCAGCGAGATGGTGACCAGCAAGCGTGAACTCTGGGCCAGCCTGAAGACCTCGCGCCGTGCCGACCACGACGGCGAGCCGGCTCCCATCGCGGTGCAGATCGCCGGCGTCGACCCCGCCGAGATGGCCGATGCCGCGCGCTACAACATCGACCGCGGCGCGCAGATCATCGACATCAACATGGGCTGCCCGGCCAAGAAGGTGTGCAACAAGTGGGCCGGCTCGGCGCTGATGCAGGACGAGCCCCTGGCCACCGCCATCGTGGCCGCCGTGGTGGCAGCCTGCGCGCCGCTGAACGTGCCCGTCACGCTGAAGATGCGCACCGGCTGGTGCGAAACCGAACGCAATGCGGTGCGCCTGGCGAAGATGGCCGAGAGCGCCGGCGTGGCCATGGTCACGGTGCACGGCCGCACGCGCGAGCAGGGCTACAAGGGCCAGGCCGAATACGACACCGTGGCCGCGGTGAAAGCCGCGCTGCGCATTCCGGTGGTGGCCAATGGCGACATCCACAGCCCGGAAAAGGCGCGCGAGGTGCTTCGTCTGACGGGGGCCGATGCGCTGATGATCGGCCGCGCGGCGCAGGGCCGGCCGTGGATCTTCCGCGAGATCCTGCACTTCCTGGCCACCGGTGAGCACCTGCCGCCGCCGGCCACGCACGAGGTGCAGCGCTGGCTCACCGAACACCTGCACCAGCACTACGGCCTGTACGGCGAACACATCGGCGTGCGCAGCGCGCGCAAGCACATCGGCTGGGCCGTGCGCGCGTTGCCGGGGGGCGAGGCCTTCCGTGCGCAGATGAATCTGATCGACGACACCCAGGCGCAGTTGCGCGCCGTGCAAGGCTTTTTCGAGACCTTGGCCGACGCCCACCCCTTGCTGCCGCAGCTGGGGGCGCTGGCGGACAGCGCGGCCAATGACGAAGACGACAATAACAAGAACCTCACGGCACGGGCCGCATGACCAAAAAAGACATCGACGCCTGCATCCGCACGAGCGTGGAGCAGTACCTCAAAGACCTGCGCGGTGCCGAGCCGAATGCCCTGCATGAACTCTTTCTGGGGGCCGCTGAAAAGCCGCTGCTGGAGGTGGTGCTGCGCCATGCCGAAGGCAACCAGAGCAAGGCTGCCGAATGGCTGGGCATCAACCGCAACACGCTGCGGCGCAAGCTGCTTGATCACAAGCTTCTGAAATGAGCGCGGCCTGAAAAGCTGCAGAGGACCTTCATCGTGGCCGCAACACCCGCATCACCATCCCAGCCCGCGAGCGCGCAACTCACCGCGCTGATCTCGGTCTCCGACAAGACCGGCGTCGTCGAATTCGCCAAGACGCTGGCGGCACAGGGCGTGCGCCTGCTCTCCACCGGCGGCACCGCGCGCCTGCTGGCCGATGCCGGCCTGGCCGTCACCGAGGTGGCCGAAGTGACCGGCTTCCCCGAGATGCTGGACGGCCGCGTGAAGACGCTGCACCCGCGCATCCACGGCGGCCTGCTGGCGCGGCGCGACCTGCCCGAGCACATGGCCGCGCTGGCGGCGCACGGCATCACCACCATCGACCTGCTGGTGGTCAACCTCTACCCCTTTGCCATGGCCACCGCGCGCGCCGACTGCACGCTGGAAGACGCCATCGAGAACATCGACATCGGCGGCCCGGCGATGCTGCGCGCCGCGGCCAAGAACTGGGCCGACGTGGCCGTGCTGATCGACCCCAGCGACTACCCGCGTGTCATTCAAGAACTGGCCGCAGGCGGCGTGCAGCGCAGCACCAAGTTCATGCTCGCGAAGAAGGTCTACGCGCACACGGCGGCCTACGACGGCATGATCAGCAACTATCTCAGTGCGCTGGAACCCGGCGTGGAGGACGACGTGGCGGGCATCCCGGCGCGTGAGCCCTTCCCGGCCACCTACACGCTGCAGCTTTCGAAGACGCAGGCCATGCGCTACGGCGAGAACCCGCACCAGGCCGCCGCGTTCTACCGCGACGCCAAGCTCATCCCCGGCCAGCTGGCGGGCTGGACGCAGCTGCAGGGCAAGGAACTCAGCTACAACAACATCGCCGATGCCGATGCGGCCTGGGAGTGCGTGAAGACCTTCGAGGTGCCCGCCTGCGTCATCGTCAAGCACGCCAACCCCTGCGGCGTGGCGGTGGACGGCACGCTGGTGGAGGCCTACATCAAGGCCTGGAAGACCGACCCCACCTCGGCCTTCGGCGGCATCCTGGCCTTCAACCGCCCGCTGGACGAAGCCACGGCGCGCCAGATCGCCGAGCACAAGCAGTTTGTCGAGGTGCTGATCGCGCCGGCCATCACGCCCGAAGCGCGCGCGCTGTTCGCATCGAAGCAGAACGTGCGCCTGCTGGAAGTGCCGCTGGGCACGGAAGGCAATGCGCTGGACTTCAAGCGTGTCGGCGGCGGCATGCTGCTGCAGACGCCCGACACCAAGAACGTGATGCCGGGCGAACTGCGCGTGGTGACGCAGATCGCGCCCACGGCGGCGCAGATGGACGACCTGCTGTTCGCCTGGAAGGTGGCCAAGTTCGTGAAGAGCAATGCCATCGTCTTCTGCGGCGCGGGGGCCACGCTGGGCGTCGGCGCAGGCCAGATGAGCCGGCTGGACAGCGCGCGCATCGCGCGCGTGAAGGCCAATGCGGCCGGTCTCAGCCTGGCCGGCTCGGCGGTGGCCAGCGACGCCTTTTTCCCCTTCCGCGACGGCCTGGACGTGGTCATCGACGAAGGCGCGACCTGCGTGATCCAGCCCGGTGGCAGCATGCGCGACGACGAGGTCATTGCGGCAGCCGATGAACGCAAGATCGCGATGGTCTTCACCGGCACGCGCCACTTCCGGCATTGAGATGGAGCCCCCAAGCCCGCTGGCGCTCGCTAGCCCCCGAGGGGGCCGTTCGCCAGTGGCCCGGCGGAGCCGGTTCCGCAGCTCTGGCCTGATCTGCCATGACCCGTGCTGATCTTGCGGGCGGCCTGCTGGCCTTCATCGCGCGCCTGATCACGGGCGCGCAGGGCCCGCCCAAGGCCGAGCAGCGCATCTACTTCGCCAACCACCAGAGCCACCTCGACTGGGTGCTGATCTGGGCCGCGCTGCCGCACGAACTGCGTGCCGTCACCCGGCCCATCGCAGCCAAGGACTACTGGACCTCCACGCCGCTGAAGCAGTGGATCACCACCGAGGTCTTCCACGCCGTTTATGTGAACCGTGCCCGGACCGACGAGCAAGACCCGCTCGAGCCGCTGGTGCAGGCACTGGCCAACGGCGATTCGCTGGTGATCTTTCCGGAAGGCACACGCAGCAACAAGGGCGAGCCGCAAAGCTTCAAGAGCGGCCTGTACCACCTGGCGCAGCAGTTCCCCGGCGTGCAGCTGATCCCGGCGTGGATAGACAACGTGCAGCGCGTCATGCCCAAGGGCGAAGTGGTGCCGGTGCCCATCCTCTGCACGGTGACCTTCGGCGCCCCGCTGCAGCTGGCCGCAGGCGAGGACAAGCGCGACTTCCTGGCGCGGGCGCGTGCTGCGGTGATGGCCGCGCGGCCGGTGACGGCATGAAGCGCGTGACCGAGCCCGCCGGGCAGGGCGCCAGCAGGCCGGCATGAGGACGCTGCGCGAACTCCCGGTGGACCAGCAGGTGGGCCTGCTGTTCGTGGTGCTCTTCGGCCTGCTGGCGCTGGGCTCGGTGGCCGTGATGCTGATGCTGCGCGGTGAGGGCGAGGCCAGCGAGCGCCGCCTGCGCGTGCTGCGCGACGTGCGCGCGCTGTGGGTGGGCGCGCTGGTGTTCTGGCTGGCGTGGATCAGCGCGCCGGTGGGCGCCACGCTGCTGTTTGCGCTGTTCAGCTTCTTCGCGCTGCGCGAGTTCATCACGCTGATGCACACGCGCCGCGCCGACCACCGCAGCCTGCTGCTGGCGTTTTTTGCCGTGCTGCCGCTGCAGTACGTGATGGCCGGCGGGCGCTTCTTCGACCTCTTCACGGTGTTCATCCCGGTCTACGTTTTCCTGGCCATCCCGGTGGCCAGCGCGCTGGCTGGCGACCCGCAGCGTTTCCTCGAGCGCAACGCCAAGATCCAGTGGGGCATCATGGTCTGTGTCTACGGCCTGAGCCATGCGCCGGCACTGCTGCTGCTGAACTTCCCGCGCTTCGAAGGCCGGGGCGCCTTCCTGCTGTTTTTCCTGGTCGTGGTGGCGGTGGTGGCGCAGCTGGTGCAGGAGGCCGCCAGCCGCTGGCTGCGGCGGCGGCCGGTGGCGCGCCACATCGACCGTTCCTTCAGCTACCGCGCCTGGCTGGCGGGCTCGCTGGCCGCGGGCGTGGTGGGCGCGCTGCTGTACTGGGCCACGCCTTTCAAGGCCGGGCAGGCGCTGGCCATGGCCTTCATCGCCGGCGGCGCCGGCACCCTGGGCGAGCTGGTGATGAAGGCGCTGAAGAAGGACGCCGGCGTGCGCTACTGGGGCAACACCGCCAGCGTCACCGGCGCGGTGGGCCTGCTCGACCGCGTGGCGCCGCTGTGCTTCGCGGCACCGGTGTTCTTCCATTCCGTGCGCTGGTACTTCAAGCTCTGATGAACCCGCCCCGATCGAGCCTGCGCATCCTGGGCATGAGCCCCGGCCGGCAGCGCACCGGCTTTTGTTCCGGCACGGCGCTGGCGCGCCTTCACGCCGGCCGTGCCGGCATGAGCCTTCACTGAGGCCGGTCCGATGCGAATTCTTGGCATTGATCCTGGCTTGCAGCGGACGGGCTTTGGCGTCATCGAGGCCGACGGCCCGCGCCTGGCCTACATCGCCAGCGGCACCATCAGCACGCTGGAAGCGCCGCGCGGTGACCTGCCGGGCCGCCTGAAGATCATCTTCGAAGGCGTGCAGGAGGTGGTGCAGCGCTACACGCCCGACTGCGCCTGCGCCGAGATCGTGTTTGTCAACGTCAACCCGCAAAGCACGCTGCTGCTGGGCCAGGCGCGCGGGGCGGCGCTGGCGGCGCTGGTCGCGGGCGGGCTGAGCGTGGCCGAGTACACCGCGCTGCAGATGAAGAAGGCCGTCGTCGGCCACGGCCTGGCGACCAAGACGCAGGTGCAGGAGATGGTCAGGCGCCTCCTGAATCTGCCGGCGCTGCCCGGCAAGGATGCCGCCGACGCCCTGGGGCTGGCCATCTCCCACGCCCACGTGGGCGGCTCGATGGTGGCCCTGGCGGCGGCCACACCGCTGGCGCGCCGCCAGCATGCGCAATACCGCAAGGGCCGCACCTACTAGGCGCATGCCGCACCAGCCGGCGGCACAAAAAAAGCCCCGGCGGTGCCGGGGCTTGAATGTCTCGGGTCACGAGACTCAGGAGGGAGAGGTCGCGCCCGTTCGCACGGCTTGGGACGGGTCCGGTCCGGTTCAGGCTTGCTGCTGAACCTGGTGGTGGGCCAGTTGCGCCAGCGTCGCTTCGCTGGTGGCGAGGCCGTTCACGCCCAGCAGCATGGCCGCGGTCATCACGCTGGCCAGGGCCAGGGCCAGGGCCGAGAGGCGGCTTTGCGTGGCGGTGGCCAGGGCGGCGGGCTGGGCGTTGCGGGTGGTGGTGTTCATGGCGGTGGGCTTTCTGTGCGTGGCCGGGCTTGTTCGATGGGTGCACTGTAGGCAGGGGCCGGCCGCGCCGCGCGCGCCTTGCGACGGCCTGCGCGAGCGCGACGACGAGCGGGTGCCGACGGCGATGAACGGCATGGCGCTTGCGTGACATCTGCCGGCGTGCTGGCCTGAAACACCTGCCGGAACCCGGAAATGCGGTGTGGTCCCGGGTTTGATTCGCGGCCGGCCTGTGGCAGGCTTTGCTTCAATGGCATTGCACCCGCACCGACTGTCCCGTCCTACGCGAAGGAGCCCGCTTGATGAGCGCTGAAACCGGCCTGGTCCCTGTGTCCCACACCAACCACGGGGCGCTGCCCGTGGCACGCATGCGTTCGGTCTACCGCCTGGACGATGTGGAAAAGCGCCTCGACAAGCTGCCCCAGCGTGAACACGAGAACCTGCGCGCCACCTACGAGCGCATGCTGGAGAAGGGCCCCGAGCGCTTCCAGGTCAAGCCCGGCGGCCTGCCGGCGATGGAGCACCTCTACGACGAGATGCCCAATTTCAATGGCGTGCTCGACGACGTGAAGCGCCAGCTGGCGCTGTGCACCGACAGCCGCGACGCACTGGAGATCACGCCGATGCTGCTGCTGGGCCCGCCCGGCATCGGCAAGACGCACTTCGCGCGCGAGATCGCCCAGTTGCTGGGCACCGGCCTGGGCTTCATCAGCATGAGCAGCCTCACCGCCGGCTGGGTGCTCAGCGGCGCTTCCAGCCAGTGGAAGGGTTCACGCCCGGGCAAGGTGTTCGAGACCCTGGTGGACGGGCAGTATGCCAACCCGGTGATGGTGGTGGACGAGATCGACAAGGCGCGCGCCGAGCACGCCTACGACCCGCTGGGCGCGCTGTACAGCCTGCTGGAGCACGACACCGCCGGCAGCTTCACCGATGAATTCGCCGAGGTCGCCATCGACGCCAGCCAGGTGATCTGGGTGGCCACGGCCAACGACGAGCGCTGCATCCCCGAGCCCATCCTCAACCGCATGAACGTGTTCGAGGTGCAGGCCCCCGACGCCGATGCCGCGCGCGCGATCGCACTGCGCCTGTACAAGCAGCTGCGCCGCAGCCACGACTGGGGCCAGCGTTTTGACGAACAGCCTGGCGAGGCCGTGCTGGAACGCCTGGCCGGCACCGCCCCGCGCGAGATGCGCCGCGCCTGGATGACGGGCTTCGGCAACGCCCGCCTGGCCGGGCGCAGCGCGGTGGAGCTGGCCGACTTGCCGGGTGGGAACGCCAAACGGGCGACGATCGGGTTCATGCAGTAAGGCCCTGCGGCCTGCGCGGCCCGCGCCTGGGGCGGGATGAGACCGGGGTGTGAACCGCCGCTGCTCAGGCCGTGACCAGCGAGCGCCCGCCACGCTGCACGCGCCGGCGGCCGGCCTGCTTGCCAGCGTACATCGCGGCGTCGGCGCGCTTGAGCAGCTCATCGATGCTGTTGCCGTCCAGCGGCGCCAGCGCATAGCCGGCGGTGATGCCCACCTCGCACACCTGGCCGTCGATGAAAAAGGGGTCGGCAAAGGCCGCCAGCATCTTCTGGCCGACCGCGTGCGCGGTGTGTTCGTCGGCCAGGCCGCTGGCCAGCACGACAAATTCATCGCCACCCAGCCGGGCCACCACGTCGCTGGTGCGCAGCTGCGACTGCAGGCGCTTGCCCACGGCGATGAGCAGGGCGTCGCCCACGTCGTGGCCGTAGCGGTCGTTCACGGGCTTGAAGCCGTCCAGGTCCAGCAGGTACAGCGCCAGCAGGTGCTGCGGCCGCGCCTGGGGCAGGGCGGCGGCCAGGTGCTGCTGCAGGCCGCGGCGGTTGGGCAGGCCGGTGAGGGCGTCGGTCTGGGCCAGGGTGCGCAGCGTCTCGGTCTCCAGGCGCGCGCGATCGGCGTTGCGGTGGATGGCCTGCACACGCAGGCTCAGCACTGCCATCCAGGCGCCCATCTCCACCATCAGCGAGAGCGGATAGACGTGCTGCGTCCAGAACGTGGGTTCCACCAGCCCGCGCAGCAGGCCGGCCGTGACCAGTGCGCCCAGCGTGTAGAAGGCCCAGCCGAACAGCATGTACATGGCCGAACGTTCGCCGCGGCGGGCGCGCACAAAGGCCACCGGCAGCACGCCAGCGGTGACCGCCAGGCCCAGCGCGGTGACCAGGGTCTGCGCCGTGCGGTAAGGCACCAGGCCCAGCAGCGTGGCCGCCAGCGTGGCCAGCGCGGCCCAGCTGATGGCGCGCAGCAGGCGGCTGCTGAAGGGGCTGATTTCGTGCACCGAGATCGCCGCCGACATGAAGCGCGCGCCGGCAGCCACGGCCACCATCACCGCCATGGGGGCCACCGACATCGACAGCGCCGGCCAGTCGGGCCACAGGTACAAGGCACCCAGACCGAAGTAGGCCAGCACGAACACCATGTTGGCGCCCAGCAGCGCGGCATAGTCGAGGAACAGCGGGTCGCGCAGGCCGACCCAGTTGTTCAGGCTGTACAGCAGCATGCACAGCGCCAGACCGAGGGTGACGCCCAGCACCATGTGCGCGCGTGATTCGCTGGCGGTGAAGCGCTCGGGCGTGAGCAGCGTCATCGGCAGCACCAGCGAGCTGAGCGTTTTCACACGCAGCAACACTTCGTGGCGGCCGGGCTCCAGGTACAGCGGTGCCGCATGGGTGCGGGCGGGCGTCAGGCGCTCGGCCAGGCGCAGCTGGTTGCCCATGGCCATGTGTTCCAGCAGTGCGCCATTGCGCAGCACGTACAGGTCGATCTGGTTCAGCGAGGGATAGTCGATCTCGAGCACGCGGTGCACAGCCTCGGCGCCGGGCACGTCGACGACAAAGCGCAGCCACACCGTGTTGGCGCTGCGGCCCAGGTTGGAAGGCGTGCCCTCGGGCCGCGTGTAGCGGCCCGCCGCGGCAGCGGCCAGGGCCTGCTCGAGCGTCAGGTCGCTGTCGGCATCGGCCAGCACGGTGACGGCTGGCCACACCGGCACGGCGCTGCGGCTGTCCAGCATCAGTGCCGTGTCGTCGGCGCGCGCGGGGGCTGGCGTGGCGCCGGCCAGCACCACCAGCAGGGCCAACAGCACACGCACGGCGGCCAGTGACCACAGACCGCGGGTCGCCGGGCGCAGCCAGGCAGCGGGGGCGGGCCGGAGCAGCGCAATGCAAGGCATGGTGCCGGCGATATCGGCCACGACGGGCAGCGGCTTGATGCCTCCGGTCGGCGTCCCGGCAGCGGTGCAGGCCAGAATGCGTTCCCATGAGAAGTTGTTGGCGCAGATGGGGGGTGGCGGCTGTCGTGATGTGGGTGTCGCCGGCCTGGGCGCAGCAGGGCGGGCCGGGCACGGCAGCCGCAGCCGCAAGCGCGGCATCGGCGGCCCTCGGCGCACCGGCCGCCGCAGGCCCGCCGCGCCCCAAGGTGGGCCTGGTGCTGGGCGGCGGCGGCGCCCGTGGCGCGGCGCACATCGGCGTGCTGGAGGTGCTGGAGCGCCTGCGCATCCCCGTGGCCTGCGTGGCCGGCACGAGCATGGGCGCCCTGGTGGCGGGCGCCTGGGCGGCCGGCCTGACACCGGCCGAGATGCGCCAGGACCTGGCCAAGGCCGACTGGGCCGACATGTTCCGCGACGACCCTGGCTACGAAGACCTGAACTTCCGCAACAAGCGCCTGCAGCAGCGTTTTCTGCCGGGCACGGAAACCGGTGTCACCGCGGAGGGCGCGGTGTCTTTGCCGGGTGTGGTGTCGGGGCAGAAGATCAAGCTCTTCTTCAACCACCTGGTGCGCGCCGACACCGGCGAGCGTGAACTGCAGCAGCTGCCGCTGCCGGTGAGCATCATCGCCACCGACATCGGCAACGGCGAGCGTGTCGTGCTGCGCGACGGCAGCCTGACGCTGGCCATGCGCGCCAGCATGAGCGTGCCCGGCCTGCTGGCGCCGCTGGAATACCGCGGCCGCAAGCTGGTGGACGGCGGCCTGGTGGACAACGTGCCGATCAAGGAAGTGCGCGAGCGCTGCGGTGCCGATGTCGTCATCGCCGTCAACGTGGGTTCGCCGCCGCTCAAGCCCGAGCAGGTGCTGGGCCTGTTGAGCATCACCACGCAGATGGTGGCGCTGCTGACCGAGCAGAACGTCAGTGCCAGCCTGGCGACGCTGCGGCCACAGGACATCTACATCCAGCCCGCGCTGGGCGAGATCAGCGCCGGCGCCTTCGAGCGCCATGCCGAGGCGGCCGACCTGGGCCGCGCGGCCGCGGAAGCCGTGGTCGCGCGCCTGGCGCCGCTGGGCGTGGCGGCGCCGGCCTATGCCGCCTGGAAACGCAGCGTGTCGGTGCGGGAGCGCGACGTGCCGCGCATCGACGAGGTGGAGATCGCCGGCCTCGACCGCGTGAACCCGGCGGTGGTGCGGCGCTACCTCGAACAGCAGGACGGCGCGCCGCTGGACACGCAGACCTTGAACCGCGACCTGCTGCGCGCCTACGGCGACGGCTATTACGAACGGGTGGACTACAGCGTGGTCAGCAGGCAGGGCAAGAACGTGCTGCGGCTGTTTCCGGTGGAAAAGAGCTGGGGCCCCGACTACCTGCGCCTGGCGCTGCGGCTGGACACCAACCTCAGCCAGGGCAGCACCTATTTGTTGCGGGCCGGTTATCAGAAGACCTGGCTGAACCGCCTGGGCGGAGAACTGCTGCTGGTGGGAGAACTGGGCAACACCACCGGTGCCAGTGCCGAGTTCTACCAGCCGCTGGACAGCGGCCAGAGCACCTTTCTCAGCACGGCACTGGAGTACCGGCGCGAGCGTGTGGACTATTGGTTCATCGAGCAGCGCATCGCCGAGTACCGCATCGCGCGCACGCGCCTGGATGTGGGCGTCGGCATCAACTTCCGCCTGCTCGGCCAGGCCCGCCTGGGCTGGCGTGAAACGCGCATTTCCAGCGGCCTGGAAACCGGCGTGGACGTGCTGGGTCAGCTGGCCACGGAACGCGCGGAACGCGCCAGCGGCGGCTGGCTGATGGCGCTGGAGCTGGAACAGGCCGACCGGCTGTACTTCCCCAGCCGGGGTTGGCAGGTGAAAGCCAGCCTCTTCGATTCGCCGCGGCGCGACTACTCGCGCGTGGCGCTGGAACTGGGCGGGGCCATGCCTGTGGAACGCTTCGTGGTCTCGGCGCGCACCAGCTGGCTGGGCTCGACCCGCGGCCGCCTGCCGCTCAACGACGCCGGGCGCTTGGGCGGGCTCTTGAACCTGACCGGCTTTGCCGCGGGCCAGCTCGTGGGCGACGATGTGGCCTACGGCCAGCTGCGCGGTGAGCGCATCATCGGCCGCGCGCCGCTGGGGCTGCGTGGCGAACTGCGCGCAGGCGTGGCGCTGGAAGCCGGCCGGGTCGGCGTGCCCTACACGCGCCAGGTCCGCGACGGTGCGCTCTACAGCCTGGCGGTGTACCTGGCCGGCGAAACACCGCTGGGCCCGTTTTTCCTGGGCATCGGGCGCGGCAGCGGCGGGTCTGTGAATGCCTACCTGGTGATCGGCGCGCCTTGAGGGCCATTGCGGCACCATCGCGTCGGCACGGTGGCGCGGCGCGGCAGCGCCGTCGGCCGGTTCAGGCGGCGGCGCCGAGCCCGGCCACGGCCAGGCGCGCGGCCACCCGGCCCTGCACCAGGACCTGCTGCTTCCAGACGTCGTTGTCGATGTAGAAGGCCGCACGCATGGCCTGTCGCGCGGACTCACGCTGTGCCGCGCGCGCCTCGGGCCGTGCCGCGCACCAGTGGTCGAAGCGCAAGGCCAGCAGCGTCTGCGCCAGCGGCACGGTGCCGTATTCGAGCGCCATGCCGGTGAATTCAGCCTGCGGGCAGGCGCTGTAGGCGGCCTGCCACAACATGCCGCTGACCTGGCTGGCACTGGAGCTGCCGTCGTGCAGCGCCGTCACGGTGCCGCCGTCGGCACCCCACCAGGCACGGGCGCGGGCCAGCGTCTGGGCATCGGGCCGCGCCGCGAAGATGCGCTCACCGTGGCCGCTGGGCCCCAGGCCCGTGTGCACGTCCATCCACGCCAGGCGACGCACGCCCGCACCGTGCTGGCGCAGCACGCGTTCGATGGTGAGGCGGCTCCACGTCGGCGCGCTGCCGCCGTAGAACAAGCCCTGCGGGTGGCGGTACTGCCCGCCGGTGATGGCCTGCTGCAGGCCGCGCTCACCGTGCTCGCTGGCGTAGGCCTGCAGTTGCGCCTCGTTCTCGGCCGCGGGCGGCCAGGTGGCCGGCAGCACCAGCGGGGCCAGCGCGTCGTAGCCCGGGCTGGCCGGCAGGGGCGCGCCGAAGTCGACGAAGTTGCGGTTCAGGTCCACGCCCTCGTGCGTGACACGCCGGCTGTGCGAAAACCCGTGCGGGTTCAGCGCGTGCACGAACAGCAGCGCCACGCCGGCAGCCCGTGCTTCGGCCAGGAAGCCGGCATCGCCGAGCAGCGCGTGCTGGAGGCCCGAGCCGCAGTGCCCTTCCACGCCATGGCAGGCACTGCTGATGACCAGCAGCGAAGGCAGGTCGAAGCCGCCGGCCCGCGCCACGTCCATCGCCAGCGCTTCGCCTTCTGCGCCCGCCAGCGGGTGGGCCAGGGTCTGCAGCGTCAGACCGGCGGCGCTGGTGGCGTCCAGGAACAGCCGGCGTGCTTCGCGGTAGCTGGGTGCAAAGTGGGCCGCCGCCGGCAGTGCCTCGGCCATCACGCGGGCTGCGGGTTCTTCAGCCACTCTTCGGCGATGCGCACCCAGGCCGTGGCCCCCAGCGGGATGAGCTCGTCGTTGAAGTCGTAGCTGGGGTTGTGCAGCATGCAGGGCCCCAGGCCGTGGCCGCCCTCGCGGTGCGCGCCGTCGCCGTTGCCGATCATGAAATAGCAGCCCGGCTTGGCCTGCAGGAAGTAGCTGAAGTCCTCGGCGCCCATCGTCGGTTCGAAGTCCTGGATGTTCTCCGGCCCCACCACCTGGCCCAGCACCCGCTGCACGAAGGCGGTTTCGTTCGGGTGGTTGACCGTGGGCGGGTAGTTGCGCGTGAACTCGAACTCACAGGTCGCGCCAAAGGCGGCGCAGGTGTGTTCGGCCACCTGCTGCATGCGCTGCTGGATGAGGTCGAGCGTTTCGATGCTGAAGGTACGCACGGTGCCGCGCATCTGGCAGCTGTCGGGCACCACGTTGGTGGCCTCGCCAGCGTGGATCATCGTGACGCTGATGACGCCGGGGTCGATGGGGCGGCGGTTGCGCGTGATGATGGTCTGGAAGGCCATCACCATCTGTGCGGCCACCGGCACGGGGTCGGTGCCCAGGTGCGGCAGCGCGGCGTGGCTGCCCTTGCCGCGGATGGTGACGGTGAACTCGTTGCTGCTGGCCATCATCGGGCCGGGCTTCACCGCGAAGCTGCCCACCGGCATGCCGGGCCAGTTGTGGGCGCCGAACATGGCCTCCATCGGGAACTTCTCGAACAGGCCGTCCTTGATCATCTCGCGCGCACCACCGCCACCTTCTTCGGCGGGCTGGAAGACCAGGTAGACCGTGCCGTCGAAGTTGCGGTGCTGGGCCAGGTGCTTGGCCGCGGCCAGCAGCATGGCGGTGTGGCCGTCGTGGCCGCAGGCGTGCATCTTGCCGGCATGCTGGCTGGCATGGGCGAAGGTGTTGTGCTCGGTCATCGGCAGCGCGTCGATGTCGGCGCGCAGGCCCACCGCGCGGCTGGAGCTGCCGTTCTTCACGATGCCCACCACGCCCGTGGTGCCCAGCCCGCGGTGGACGGGGATGCCCCAGTCGGTGAGGGCCTTGGCGATGACATCGGCGGTGCGCACCTCCTGGAAGCAGAGCTCCGGGTGGGCATGGATGTCACGGCGGATGGCGGTGACGGCAGCGGCGTCGGCCAGGATGGGTTCGATGAGGTTCATGGCGGCAGGGTGCCTCGTTCGACGGAAACCGCATCTTAGCCATGGGGCCGGCCCGGCGCCTGCGCCGAGGCCGGCAAGCCGAAGACGGCGTCAAACGCCCAGTTGAAGACGAAGGTGTAGACCAGGAAAAACAACAGCAAGGCCAGGTCCATCACCAAGGCCTGCCACAGGCCCACGTCCAGCCACCAGGCGATCAGGGGCACCAGCAGCAGCGCCAGCCCGCCTTCGAAGCCCAGCGCGTGCGCCACGCGCACGCCCAGGCTGCGGCCGCTGCGGCCGCGCCGCGCTTCCCAGCGTTCGAAGAGGTGGTTGAAGACGGCGTTCCACAGCACCGCCACCGCCGAGGTGGCGGCGGCCAGCGCGGTGCTCTGCAGCAGGCCGCCGTCCGACATCAGCAGCAGGCCCGCGCTGGTGAGCACGACCGCGATCAGTTCATAGGCGCCGACGTAGACGACGCGCCTCCACGGGCCTTGCATGTGACGCTCCGGGTATCGAAGGCCGCGACTCTAGGGCAGGGCGGTGCCGTCCGCGCGGCCCGGGCCGCGCTTGTGCCATAGTGCTTCGATGTCCGCCGCCGCTGCCCCCGCCCACGTCGTTCAAGGCGCCTGCCCGCACGACTGCCCCGACACCTGTGCCTTGCGCATCACCGTGGAAGACGGCCGCGTCACCCGCGTCGCGGGCGACCCCGACCACCCGCCCACCCACGGCGCGCTGTGCACCAAGGTCAGCCGTTATGCCGAGCGTACCTACCACCCCGAACGTGTGCTGACGCCGCTGAAGCGCGTGGGCCCGAAGGGTGAAGGCCGCTTCGAGCCGGTGGGCTGGGACGAGGCGCTCACCGACATCGCCGCGCGACTGCAGGCCATCGCCGCGCGGGCGCCGCAGGCCGTGCTGCCCTACAGCTACGCCGGCACCATGGGACTGGTGCAGGGCGACGGCATGGCTGCGCGTTTTTTCCACAAGCTGGGCGCGAGCCTGCTGGACCGCACCATCTGCGCCAGCGCCGGCGCCGAGGGCCTGATGGCCACCTATGGCGGCAAGGTCGGCATGCACGTGGAGTTTTTTGCCGAGAGCCGGCTCATCCTGATCTGGGGCAGCAACCCCATCACGAGCAGCGTGCACTTCTGGAACTTCGCGCAGCAGGCCAAGCGTGCCGGCGCCAAGCTCATCTGCATCGACCCGCGGCGCACGGAAAGCGCCGACAAATGCCACCAGCACATCGCGCTGCGCCCGGGCACGGACGGCGCGCTGGCGCTGGGCCTGATGCACGAACTGGTGGTGCACGACCTGCTGGACCAGGACTACGTGAACCGCCACGTCGAAGGCTGGCCCGCGCTGCGCGAACGTGCGTTGCAGTGGCCGCCCGAGCGCGTGGCCGCGGTCTGCGGCATCACGGCCGACGAAGTGCGCGGCCTGGCCCAGGACTACGGCCGCACGCAGCCGGCGGCGATACGCCTGAACTACGGCATGCAGCGCGTTCGCGGCGGCGGCAACGCCGTGCGGCTGGTGGCGCTGCTGCCCTGCCTGACGGGCGCCTGGCGCCACCGCGCCGGCGGCCTGCTGCTCAGCAGCTCGGGCTGGTTCAAGGGGGCGCGCCACGACGCCTGGCTGCAGCGGCCCGACCTGCTGGGCAGCCAGACCCCGCGCACCATCAACATGAGCACCATCGGCGACGACCTGCTGCGCGAAGCCTCACCCGCCTTCGGGCCGCGCATCGAAGCGCTGGTGGTCTACAACAGCAACCCCGTCGCGGTGGCGCCCGACAGCGGCAAGGTGGTGCAGGGTTTTGCGCGCGAAGACCTGTTCACCGTGGTTCTGGAGCACTTTCTCACCGACACCGCCGACCACGCCGACTATGTGCTGCCCGCCACCACCCAGCTGGAGCACTGGGACGCCCATTCGGCCTATGGCCACACCTACGCCCTGCTGAACCGCCCGGCCATCGCGCCGCTGGGCCAGGCGCGCAGCAACGCCGAGATCTTTCGCGCGCTGGCCGCCCGCATGGGCTACACCGAGCCGTGTTTTGCCGACAGCGACGAAGCCCTGGCCCGCGGCGCCTTTGACGCGCGCCGCGTCGATCTGGACGCACTCTTCACGCGCGGCTGGGCCCAGCTGCAGATTGCCGACGCCCCGTTTGCCGAAGGGGGTTTCCCCACCCCCAGCGGCAAGGCCTGGGCCGACGCACCGGGTTACGGCCTGCCCGACCACCTGCCCAACCACGAATGCGCGGAGACCACGCCCGAGCTGGCCGCGCGCTTTCCGCTGGCGATGATCTCGCCGCCGGCGCGGCACTTTCTCAACAGCACCTTCGTCAACGTGGCCAGCCTGCGCGCGGCCGAAAAGGAGCCTTTGCTGGAGATGCATGCCGACGACGCCAGCGCCCGCGGCCTGGCCCATGGCGCGGAGGTGATGGTCTTCAACGACCGCGGACACTACCGCTGCAAGCTGGCCGTGTCGGCCCGCGCGCGTCCGGGGGTGGTGAACGGCATGGGCATCTGGTGGCGCAAGATGGGCCTGGACGGCAGCAACGTCAACGAATTGACGCACCAGCGCCTGACCGACCTCGGCCGCGCGCCCAGCTTCTACGACTGCCTGGTTGAGGTGCGCGCGGCTTGAGCCGGCGGCGCTGGGCGGGTCGAGGCAGGCATGCGCTGATGGCCGCAGGGGGTTTGCTCGGTGCCGCGCTGCTGGCCACCGCGGCGCTGTGCCTGGGCACAGGCTGCAGCCACTTGAGCTACTACGCGCAGGCCGCCGGGGGCCACCTCGACCTGATGCAGCGTGCGCGCCCCGTGCCCGAGCTGGTGGCCGATGTGGGCACGCCCGAGGCGCTGCGCCAGCGCCTGCGGCTCAGCCAGCAGATGCGCGACTTCGCCGTGGCCGAGCTGAAGCTGCCCGACAACAGCAGCTACCGGCGTTATGCCGACCTGCAGCGCGAGGCCGTGGTGTGGAACGTGGTGGCCGCGCCCGAACTGGGCCTGACGCTGAAGACCTGGTGTTTCCCGGTGCTGGGCTGCGTCGGCTACCGCGGCTACTTCCAGCGCGAAGCGGCCGAGGCCCTGGCCAGCGAGCTGAAGGCCCAAGGCTGGGAAGTGATGGTCTACGGCGTGCCCGCCTACAGCACCCTGGGCTTCAGCAACTGGGCCGGCGGCGACCCGCTGCTGAACACCTTCATCCGCTGGCCGGAAGCCGAACTGGCGCGCCTGATCTTCCACGAGCTGGCGCACCAGGTCGCCTACGTCAACGACGACACCACCTTCAACGAGAGCTTCGCCACCGCGGTGGAGCGCGACGGCACCCGGCGCTGGCTGGCCGCGCAGGGCACGCCGGCGGCACTGGCCGAGGTGCAGGCGCTGGAGCAGCGGCGCGAAGACTTCCGCGCGCTCACCCTGCGCTACCGCGAACGGCTGCAGCAGCTGTACGCCAGCCCGCAGGACGACGCCGGCAAGCGCGCGGCCAAGGCCGCGCTGATGGCCGAGCTGCGCGCCGAGCACGCCACTCTGAAGGCCACACGCTGGGCCGGGTTCGCGGGATATGACGGCTGGTTCGCGCGTGCCAACAATGCATCCTTCGGCGTGCAGGCTGCGTACAACGAACTGGTGCCGGGCTTCGAGGCCCTGCTGCAGGCCGAGGGCGGCGATCACGCGCGCTTCCACGAGGCCGTGCGTGTGCTGGCGGCCCTGCCGGCCGCCGAGCGTCGTGCCCGTTTGTCCCCACCCGCCCGCCCCCCATCTCTCCAGACTCCACAGCAGTAGAAAGGCCCGCCATGGCAGACATCCACATCCACCGAGACCACACCCTGGGCCTGGCCGAGGCGCGCAAGATCGCCTGGAAGTGGGCCGAGGAGGTGGAGAACAAGTTCGACATGGAATGCACCGTGATCGAGGGCGAAACCAGCGACACCGTGGAGTTCAAGCGCACCGGCGTCAGTGGCCGCCTCATCGTCGCCGGCGCGCACTTCGAGCTGGACGCCAAGCTCGGTTTCCTGCTCGGCGCCTTCAGCAAGACCATCGAAGGCGAGATCACCAAGAACCTCGACGCGCTGCTCGCCGCCGGCAAGCCTGCGGCCAAGAAGGCGGCGGCGAAAAAGGCTGCGCGCTGATGCGCGTGCGGCGCGCTCAGGGCGGGCCGGGGACCGACGCCAGCGACGCCGCGCCGCCGGCCAGCAGCGGCGCGTCGTGCGCGCGCAGGAAGGCCGCGCCTTCTTCGATGACGAAGTAGCGAAAGGCTTCGGCCGCGGGGCTCAGCACCTTGGCCCCCAGGTGCACCACGTGCCAGGTGCGCATCAGCGGCGTGCCGGCGATGTCCAGCACCTTCAAGAGGCCGCTGCGCAGTTCCAGCCCCACCGTGTGCAGGCTGAGAAAGCTCAGGCCCAGGCCGGCGATGACGGCCTGCTTGATGGTCTCGTTGCTGCTCATCTCCATCGCGATGTGGGGCGCAAAACGGTGTTCGTTGAAGAAGCTGGCCATCGCGGTGCGCGTGCCCGAGCCTTGTTCACGGGCGATGAAGCCGTAGGGCGCCAGCGCCGACACCGGCGCCTGCGGCCGCTGCAGCAGCGGGTGGCCGGGCGGTGCCACGAACACCAAGGGGTGCGGCGCAAAGGCTTCGGCGCGCGTCGCGATCTCGCGTGGCGGCCGGCCCATGATGCTGAGGTCGACCTCGCCGCTGGCCATCAGCGCCACCAGCTGTTCGCGGTTGCCCACCACGCGCAGGCGCACGTCCACGCCCAGGTGCTCTTCGTGAAAGCGCGCCAGCAGATGGGGCACGAAGTACTTTGCGGTGCTGACCATGCCGATGGTCAGCAGGCCGCGCTCGACGCGCTTCAGGCGCGCCATCGCGTCGTCGGCTTCCTTCAGCGCCGCCAGCAGGCGCTTGGCGTGCACGAGGAAGTATTCGCCGGCGGTGGACAGCGCCACCGCCCGGCCCTGGCGGTCGAACAGCGGCAGGCCGACATGGCCTTCCAGCTCCTTGATCTGCATGCTCACCGCCGGCGGCGTGAGGTGCAGCGACTCGGCCGCGCGCGCCATGCTGCCGTGGCGGGCGACTTCGGCGAACACGCGCAGCTGGCGGAAGGTGAGGTTCATGGTTGAGCCCGGAGTGACTTCAGCTTTTGCTGAAGGTTAGCAAAACATGTTCTGACTTTCACTGAACGGACCCCCGGCCTACATTGGTTTGGCCCCGGGGCCGCACGCAGCCCCGCAACGTTCGAGGAGCCGCATGAACCACCCTGCCGAAGCCGGTCTCGCCACCGCCGCCACCGACATCACCGCCGATGCGAAGAAGCGCTACGCGGCGGGTGTCCTGAAGTACCGGCAGATGGGCTACTGGGCGCCCGACTACGTGCCCAAGGACAGCGACACCCTCTGCCTGTTCCGCATCACACCGCAGGAAGGCGTGGACCCGGTGGAAGCCGCTGCCGCCGTGGCCGGTGAAAGCAGCACCGCCACCTGGACCGTGGTGTGGACCGACCGCCTGACGGCCTGCGACAGCTACCGCGCCAAGGCCTACAAGGTCGAGCCCGTGCCCGGCCGGGCCGGCGAGTTTTTCGCGTGGGTGGCCTACGACATCATCCTGTTCGAAGAAGGCTCCATCGCCAACATGACGGCCAGCCTGATCGGCAACGTCTTCAGCTTCAAG
>LNFM01005876.1_pt1 | contig 24694 bp, 24 predicted proteins | sample 596031 | NCBI WGS metagenome assembly LNFM01 (sample SAMN04254537, study PRJNA301005) | activated carbon metagenome | isolation source: dual media filters at the Ann Arbor, Michigan drinking water treatment plant | place: USA: Ann Arbor | reverse complement strand
CTGCTCGGCCTCCTCGAGCCCGAGCAGGAGCTGATCGAGCGGCAGGCTCTCGGCCCGGCGCCCGAAGCGATGACGCTGCAACTCCTTGATGATCTGACGCAGCCGCTCGTTCTCGGCGCGCTCTTCCGCCAGCATCGCCCGAAGCGCGATCGGATCGCTGGTCAGTGGGTTGGCCGCGTTGTTCACGAAGCCGATTCAATCATGGATTACAGTGGCTTGCCAGTCGGGAACGATCAACTTGCCGCGACGGGGACCCGTGTCTCGCGCCGTTCATGCACCCGTCGCCAGTCGAGGCCTTCGAGCAACGCCTGAAGCTGTGCCGCTGTCAGTCGCACGACGCCGTCGGCGATGGTCGGCCACTGGAACTTGCCGTCTTCCAGCCTCTTCGAGAACAGGCAGACGCCCGTTCCATCGAAGTAGACCAGCTTGATCCGGTCGGCGCGCCGCGCCCGGAACACATAGACCGCGCCCGAGAACGGATCGGCGCCCATGTTCTCGCGCACCAGCGCGGCCAGGCCCTCCGCGCCCTTGCGGAAGTCGACCGGCTTCGTCGCGATCATGACGCGGACCGCGCCGGTCGGGCCGATCACGCGCCGCCCTTCAGCGCGCCGATCACCGCGGCAATCGTCTTGGGGCTCGCACCGGTTCCGACACGCACCACGACGCCGTCAATCTCGATCTCGATCCCGCCGCTCGGCCTGGCGACAATGCGACGACGACGCGTGGCCGGCGGCCTCATGGTCTCGGGTTCGCAACGAGCTGCATCGACCACCGCGGGCACGAACATGGGCGATGATGTCGGCTCTGGTGCTGTCGCAAAAGACGCCGTCAGCCGAAAAGCTGCTGCGGAGACAAGGCATGGCGGCGCGCCGTCTCGCTCACCGTCGCGCCCGGCTCGTAGCTCTCCGCCACGATCCTTGCCTTGTCGTCGTCCGACCCATCGCGTCGGCGCCCGGTCCCGGTGAAGACCTCGAACCGCCGAACCGGCTCGTCGTCGCTGGATTTAAGCGTAAGCTCTGAAATCGTCATGTGTCGAAGCCCTCAGGGGCTTCAAACATCGTCGCTCAGAGTGCTCCAGCAAAGGTGCCAACGGGACAGCAGTTACGGATGCTTACCGTATCGACCACGTCGAGGCGATTCAAGACACTGTGAGTATGGCTGTCCATACTCACAGTGCTCAACGATTTGCATCACCCGTCGCACCGACAAGGAGCCCGGCTTCAAGGTGTTGCCAAGGCGGTGGGTCGTCGAGCGAACCTTCGGTTGGATGACCCGTTGGAAGCGCCTCGTCCGCGACTACGAACAGCGCCTCGACGTCTCCGAAGCTATGATCCACGTCGCCCTCGGAAGCCTCTGCTTCGGCGTATCGTCCATCCGTGAGCATTCTCAAACGGACTCTAACGCATCGAATCGGGACGATGGACGGCAGTAAAATTGAACCCTGCGCGCTGCACTGCAAGCGGCAGCAACCTTTCGAGTGTGTGCAGGATCGTACCGTCGACTGGAAGCGGCTCGTTTGGGTAGTCTGACCATTTCAATCCAAGGTCCAGTATCGGCTGTAGCGCCGTAGGACGCACGACGAACATGTTGCCTACAGGAAACTCCGGGAATGCAGGCAAAGGCCCGCTAATGCCCATGCGCTCCGCCAGATTTCCCGCGAGCTCGAGGTTCGCTCCCCATGTAGAAAGGTAGGGATCTTCGGGAAAGGCAAGACCGAGCTTTGGGTCTGCTAGGAAAATCGAAATTATCGCATCAAGGGCATTGAGTTTTTCGTCTCCGATTAGGTTCGACCAGAGAAAATTCCGCCAAGTCTCGCCGTATTGTTTTCCAATATGATTGCTTTTTTTGCCGTGAATATGCAGTACGACGTCGTAATCTGCGAGGCGCGGCATTGCATTGTTTATGAACGGCCCGATATCGCGGCCTCGATTAGGCACAACACGAACATCAACAGTCCCAGATCTATAAATCTCGGAGGCCTCCCGTAGTAGGGCCGCTTCGCTGTCTCCCGTCGTCGTTAGGAAAAGATCGGCCGGTGTCTCGTTGCGAGAAAGCCGCCGAAGAAAATCAGGAAGTAAGTCCGGATAATGAAAATGTCCGTGAATTGCTACCTTGGCTGCGGCTCGGCCTGCGCCCGCCCGCAGCGTCAGACAGGGATGCGTCCACTCTCCGTCCGGGCGGCCCTGGCTTAACCAGCGCGCGCAAGGATCGCCGTAGAGCCCAGCATGAGATCGGCGATAAATTAACGGGTTAAAGCCAGCGACAGGCCGGCGCAGATGCTGTTCCACGCCTGCGGCGGTGCCAGCTACAGCCCAGACATGTGCGTTGTTGCGTAGAGTTGCGGTCGGATCCACATCTGTCGGACCTAAGATCTGGACGGCGTCTGCCCCCAGAGCTGTAACCATCAAGGACACATCTTCAGCAACTTGCCGACAGACGGCCTGAGCTTCCGAGACAGCCGCGGCTAAGCGGCAGGCGGCTTCGACTGGTCCGGCCTCGGCCAACACGGTTCGCGCCATCGCTGCGCAGCGTTCGTTCGGTTGCCCATCTTGCGAGACGATTTCTGCCAATGCCGCCGCGGCGCCGACCACTTCATAAGGCGCGATGACGCAGTGCCTAGAAGCTGGATTAGCAGACAGCCAGGAAAGCAGTGATCCGCCCGCCTGCATAGTCACCACCGGGCGGGCGGAAGCGATCGCCTTCCAGCCTAGTTGCGCCAACTCGCCGGCCTGCGGCAACAGAATGAAACTGTCGGCGAGACGTGCGACGATCTCCGCTCGGTCGACTAGCGAGCGGTTGATAACGGGCGCGTTGGCTTGAGCCAGCCACTTCGGCATTGCCGAAGCCTTGAAAGCCGCCTCAGGCCCGAGCCACGCGAGGCGGATAGGCTTGGCGGTTTGCGGCAGTGCGGCGGCTAGCGCCCAAAGCAGAGCTATATCGCTCTCGCCGCCGATGACGGCTGCAAGATGCGCTTCGCGCCCCTCCTTGCAGATCGCCAGCGTGATATCGGTCTCATCATTGGATCCGAATGGCTCCCGCTCGGGCAGAGGCGTCACCGGAGGCTGCGTGAACATAATTTTCCGCTGCGCCAGAGCACCAAAATAATCCGGCAGACCATTGCGTGTTGTTTCAGAAGCGGCAATGACTGAGTGGGCGCTTTTGAGAATGTGATAGACTGCGGTCTGGCAATCCTCAACGACGGCATCGTCGATCGCTGCTACAACAGGTATGTCCAACGCAGCGAAGGCTGGTACGAACTCAGCGAGCGCGTAATCGAGCAGGATCACTGCGCGCAAGGTTCGCGAATCTCGAATTCGTAGTGCGATAGCGTCTGCTTCGAGATCGACCCAGTGCTCATCGGCTGGGAGAATGATGACCTCGTCCACGAGGCCGCGCAAAGCTTTGGTGCTGGGCCCCTCTCGCCTCGCTAGAACAATTAGCGGTCCGCATTTATTGTTCACAAGCGCCTCTGCGCGCGCAACTGAATGAGAAAGCGCTGGAGCCTCGCCGCCATCCGCCAGGATCAACAGCGCAGAACCGCTTTGCTCTCGCAACGGAAGTTGCAGGCGCTCTTCCCGCGAAAGCGCAAGTCTGCCTTCGCTTTTGCCGTACAAGACATAGTGGCGCAAAGCGCCCACACCAGCGGTGTCGGGATAGCGTCTGGCATAGAAGTGCGGATTGAAATCGGGACCGGGTCGTTCGCCACGCGTCTCGCCAATGGCAAGATAATGCGCCAGCGGATCGATGCCGATAGCCTTGGCCTCTGCGTACCCAGCGTAGCTGGTTTCTTCGAACAGACGGCTCGCGCGGATCGCATTTCGGGCCTCGGCGTCAGGCTCCGGCGGAGTAATCATCGACGTTAACGGCCCGGGTAATGGGGGCGCCGCCGGTAGGATCCGCAGTTTTCGGGCTACGCGACGGGCAATGCGATGCATGACGCCTGCTTCGGGGCGGAGAGGTGCGCCCGAAAGCAATTGCAGAAGGAGCTGGTGCAACGCATAGCGATCCCGGGCGTTGCTTTCGCTGCTGACCCCACCGAGCCGTTCGAGTGACTGCAAAACAGCTGCTGCATCCACCCCGAACAGCTGCCACAGGATGTGATGAAGCGCGAGCCAGTAACGCGCGGGCTCTTCGGCTTCTAACACCCGCTGTCCAAGTGTTCCCTTGATTACACTCAGTCGAGTGCGGTTCTCTTCGATCTGTTCGCCGACATCCTTCGCCTGAGCTAGCGTGAGGTCGCGGTCGAGGATGGCGCGGTCGAGGACGCCAGACAGGCTCGCGAGCCGGCGGCACAAAGCTTCCAGTTGAAGGCTGTCGTTCATCGTAGCGCCAAGCCGGGCGAAATATGCGCGCGCCTTTCCGAGCGACTCTTCCTCGTGATTCGCTGCGAGCAGAGCGGCTAGTCCCGGTGCCGGGGGGGCGCTCCCGACATACACCAAGCCGAGCCCGTTGCTGTGTAGGAACTCGACGCTAGGGAAGCACTGCGAGAGTTCGCCAAAGAAGCGCCATACGCCGAAATCGGGCGCGCGCACATTCGTGTCGTGGAACAGGACGAGGCCGCGAGCGCTCAGCTTGCGCTCGAAGGTTTCGAAATCGTCGCGAACCGCCTCATAGGTATGTAAGCCGTCGATATGCAGCAGATCGACCGAGCCATCGCGAAGGGTCGTCGCCGCTGCAGCAAAATCCATGCGCAGCAAAGTCGAGAAGCGGCCGTAAAGCGGATCGTGATAGTTTTTGAGCTCTTCGTAGACATCGTTGCCGTAATCACCAGCCTGTGGATCCCCGAGCCAATGATCGACGCCGAATGCTGAAGTTTCCAGCCCGAGCCTGTCTATCGCTTCACAGAAACTGCAATATGAATTACCTGTATGAACGCCTAGCTCTACCAGTAAGCGGGGGCGATGTACACCAACCAGCCATTGCGCAAAAGGCAGATGCCCGACCCAAGGCGAGGGCTGCACCAGCCTGCGCGGCTGCACGAGCGAAAGCCCCACCTCGTGCCATGGAGCCAGTGTGGTCACACCCGAGGAAGGGGTCAAAGTCATGATTTCGTCCGTGTGGCTTTAATGCCTCAATGGCGCCGGGTTGTGATCACGTTGTTCGCACCGGCGCCAAGGGTCAGAACGCGAAAAGCGTTGGGATCCAGAAATTCAGGTTATCTCAAAACGCGATCCCCAGACTCGTGCAATGCTCTAGAGGGTGATTAGGTCACGCGTCAAGAAAGGGCGGCGCTCGCTTGCGCGCAGATTTCGAGCACCAGCCGTCACACCGAGCCATGCGGAGCCGGCCCGAGGCGCCCCTTGAAGCCATCGCGCAAGCCAGCCGCGATCGGGCGCAGCGCGCCGGGTGAGCCCTTGAGCGCCAGCAACCCGATTTGTCCTGCGAGCGCTACGCAGGACCGAATGCGCCATGACAGCGGAATGTGCGGCAGTCGCGCTGTCGCAATAGCATTGCGGGTATAATAGTAGTTCCGGATCGGGGCGTGGCGCAGAATCTGCGGCTTGCCGATCTCATCGCCGCTCACCGGCTCGCCCCATCGATGCGTCATGGTGACAGCTGGGACGATGTAAGATGCCCAACCCTTGCTCCAGGCACGGAAGCCCCATTCGATATCGATACCGCCGATAAAAAAGTCATCCCTGAAGGGGCCGATTTGAGAATAGGCAGCAAGACTGACCAGCGAGCCGGACGTCGGTGCGTAATCGACAGCAGCCAGACCGTCCGTTCGCGGGCTACCGCGAAATGCGTAGCGAACGGGCTTGTAGAAGCCATCCTGCGGCGGAACGAGGCGTGCTGCGATCACGGCAACTCCCTCTCTGTCCCGTTCTGACCCCTGAGCGTGATGGATCAGGTCAGCGACGGTAGTCGCATTTGGTTCGCTGTCCTGGTCGAGCAACAGGATGTCGGTGAAACCCTCAAGGGAGGCCCTCGCCATCAGGGAATTAAGACCGCATGCCAGCCCGAGATTGGCTGGGTTCGACTCCAAGTAAAGATTGGCCGACGCGAGTGCCACAACGACTTCGTCTTCGAGTTCGCCATTGGCGAAAGCCAAGAGGCGCACGCCATCCAGCCCCTTGATTTGCCGCGCGAGCACGGCGACATCGGGCCTATGCAGGACCACTCCGGCGCAACCACGGCGCATATGCGTTCGAGCCTCTGGTGTTTCCAATGATCGGTATCCTTAATGTCATGCCGTTTTCCCTCCCAGTTAGGAGGTGCAATGCGGAACATTTGATGCGCATTGGTGTGCAGGTTCAAGTGTCACCACAATCAGGGACACGACCTCAACCTATTCATAGCCCATGTTTCACTGCATCAGTTCAAGACGATCTCGCTGTCTTCGGGCTTCAACCACGCGGCATTGACCCGGATCGCCCATTCCGCCGCGTCGGCCGAGCGCTGCAGGGTTTCCAGAACGCGATGCAGGCCGGTGCGGCCGAGTGTAAGCGCGACAAGAGGCTGATTGCTACCCTTGAAAATGACTGCGAACTCATTTGGGCGCGTGGTCAGCTCGATCCTGTGAACCAGTTGCGGCGGAGCCATCAGGGCCGGACTCTTGACTGCAGTCTTGCCGCCCTCATCGCCTACGGCGGCGGCCTCCGTACTCGCCAAGGCGCTGGCCTGAAGTGCGCCCAGATGTTCGAGCAGGACAATGTCGTCGCGCATCTCGTTGGGCGCCTGGCGCGCCACGCGATTGGTCTTCTCAAGCACCCCAGCAATAGCGTTGATAGCGAGACCAGTCAGGCGTCGGGTCAGTTGCAGGACAATTGCCTCGTTGCCGGCGCTGGCCGCCAGCACGTTCAACCGATCCTCGCCGCGGTCGTGTCGGAACGAGAGTCTTGCCGCCTTGAGCGGTAGCTTTGCCATGTTGCGGCTCACGCGATCGTCGTGGTCTGGCTTGTGGCCTTCGGCGCCGTGCCGATCGCGAAGGAAGTGTTCTTCTGGACCAGCTCCGGCAGCCCGGCAGCGGGAAAGAGAAAGTGCTGCTTGCCGTCGACCGTGGTCAGTTCGAAGACGAAGTCGTCGGGACGCTCCGAGGCGCAGATCCGCCGCAGCTGCTGGATCACCTTGGCTTGGACGTTGATGAGGCCCGGGGACATCGTGTGATCGGTCATTACAAGCTCCGTGTTCCATATCTCCAAACATAAAAGCCCCGGGGTTACCCCCCGGGGCTCAATTTTACCGAAGCCTGAGCTTCGTCAGTCGGTGACTGACCTCAGATGAAGTCAGCCTGATCCAGAACGGTCACACCGGTCAGTTCGATGATCATGTCACCGCCATCGATGCTGCCGTTGTCGTTGACGTCGGCATAGAGCTGGCTCGACGACGTATCGAACACAACCCTGAGCGCGCCAGTCGGTCCAGCCTGGAACAGGGCCGAGTTCGCCGAAGCCAGGCTATTGGTTTCGCCGACATAGTTGACGCCGAACAGTCCGGCGTCAATCGCCACAGCCGACAGATCGATCGTGTCGGTCCCCGTGATGAAGTCGGTGATGGTGTCGAAGTTGGCACCAAACGAGTCCGTCGAAGCCTCGTAGACAAAGACGTCGTCGCCAGCACCACCGGTCAACGCATCGGCACCATCACCACCGGTGATGGAGTCGTCGCCTTCACCGCCACCGATCGTGTCCACACCGAAATTGCCGATGAGAGTGTCATCCCCCAAGCCGCCGGAGATGGTGTCATCGCCTGCGCCGGTCTGGAGGAAATCATCGCCCCCGCCGCCGGTGAAGGTCGCGTCGTCGGCAGTAACAGTGGTCACCGACACGTCGTTCGTAACCGTAGCCGAATTCGCAGCAGCCAGACCGCTAGCATCGAACGAGGTCAACTCGGCGAAGTCCTGCTGGAAGGCAATACCGCCCGAGCCGGTGACGGTGATGGTGGTGGCGTCTGCGCCATCGACATCGAGTAGCACCTGGTCGTCCTGCGAGGTCGTGAACGCCAGCGTCTCGACGCCAGTGAACGTGAACTCGCCGGATCCGACGTCGTTCTGATCGATTGCCACGTTCAGCAGATCGGCTGCCGTATCGGCGATCAGGTTAACAGTGGTCTGGCCATCATTGTCGCCCGAGAGCGTGATGAAACCACCGGTCGCCATGTTGTTGATCGTCAGGCTGCTGTCGAGCGAACCGTCCACGCCGCTCACGATGTCGCCCTGGAAGTCAGACACATTCGTGAATGATCCTGGTGTGTTCGACACAACGATCGGGGCCACATTGCCGGCTTCCGCGGTATATCCGAAAGTCAGCGTGTTAGTGGCAGTGTCATAGTCCACCGTTGCGACTTCCGGAATGACACCGATGATGTCCAGCGCCTTGCCAGTGATGAAGACGCCCAACTCGTCAACGGAGAGGCCTGCCGGAACTTCGATGTCGAGAGACTCGGCACCAAGTGCGATCCGGACATAGCCACCATCAACGTCAGTACCGGCGGTGATGAGGACGGTCTGTTCTTCAAGCGCGAAGTCTGTACCGCCAGTGGTCGTAGCAGCCACAGCCACTGCACCCGTCGTACCAGTGTCTGTAAACGTAACCTGGTCAACGTTAGCGGCCCCGGGAAGGGCAACTGCGTCATAGGTCAGGGTGATCACTGAACCAACGACCGTTGCACTAACCCCAGTAAGGCTTGCGTTGTTGATCGCAGTGCTTATCCGAGCCGCAGTTTCGATCGTCGTCTCGCCGCCAACCAGCGTAACAACAAGCGGAACGTTGCCATCAACGTCATTGTCGAAGTTGATGGTGACGATACCGTTGCTTGCAGGCGCAGTGTTGATGGAGAGCGTCTGCACCTCATCAACCGGAGTCGTGCCCGGAACTGACGTAACAGTGCCACCAAAAGTTGCACCTGCCGAGAGCGGACCGGTGTTGGGGACAACGTCTACAGTCGGAGCGTCACCTGATTCTTGAGTGAAGGTGAAATCGATCCGGTCATCGAAGTCAGGGGCACCGGTACGCGATACCACCGACGTCATCACCGCGCCAGGATTATTCGCATTGTAAGCTGCGATGATCTGTGCGCTGAAGTTGGCGGCGACGAAATCGGCAATCTGGAACGAGTTTAGTCCAGGAGCAATCTCGATTTCAACGCCTTCGATGGTGATCGTAGCCGGGAAAGCCGAACTATTGCTGCCGAAGTCCAGGAACTGGGTCTCAGCAACAGCAGTACCTGCAGTGGTGTTGTTCTCAAGAATGACATTGGAAATGTCATCCAGGTTGTCGAGATCAACGGTAACAGCAGCAGTCGTGATGCCGTCGCCGATGGTGCCCGTCAGCTCGAGAACTTCGAACCCATTGACAACTGCGTCAACATCGCCATCGGCGGTAATTGTGCCAGCGCTGTTCACTTCAAGCGAGATCAGATCGATGCCCTCGCCGCCTTCAGCAGCGTCGTCGACGGTCAGCTCGTCATCGAAATACACTTCGTCGTCACCAGCGCCAAGCGTGATGGCCTGATTACCGCCCTGCGTAACATCCACGACGTCGTCGCCAGCACCAGTCGAAATCGTGCTGTCGCCAATTCCCACGAGAACGAAATCGTCGCCAGCGCCGCTGGTGATCGTGTTGTCGCCGTCGCCGAGCTCGATTTCGATCCCGCCGTCAGCCGCAACAACAGTCACGTCCTGATTGTTGCTGACCAAATCATGCAGATTTGTAAAGCCGGTGTTGGTCACATTGACGGTGGTCAGGTCGTCCAACGTGTTGTCGGTCTGATGGATGTGAACATCGGAGTCGCCCGAGATGTTCAGCGTCGTCAGAACATCGTTGTTCCCGTCGATTTCGATGTCGAAAAAGTTCTCTTCGACAGGCGCGACAACACCGGTGCTCACGACGTTCAGCGTGGTAACCGACGAGCCATTGACGTCGATAAGCACATCATCAGCATTCGAGTTGATCGCAGTAATGTCGATGGCGCCGTCGGTGATCACGTTTGCTGCGAACGCAACCGACATATCAGTCGTGGTATTGTCCAGAATGATCTCGACGTCGTTCTGAACGGCTGTAAAGGCGACGTCGTCGGTCGAACGGAAGTTGACGACCTCGGTGGTGCCAACGGCGTTGATCATGTTGACGGTAGTCGGGCCCACACCCAGAGCCTGAACCGAGACGCGCTCAACAGATTCGATCGTCGGGACCAGATTAACGTTCTGGCTATCGATGATCTTGAGTTCGTCGAAGCCGAGGCCGCCATTGATGTTGTCACCGGAACCAAGGGTGTTGGTAACATTGCCGCCCGTGCTGTTCTCGGAGGCGAGGATGATGTCATCGCCCGAGTTGTCGACGGTGCCCTTTGAACCGATCAGGTTGCCGGGCTGGCCCTGAATGATGTCGGAGCCGTCGGTGAGCGTGAAGGTCTGACCGCCGTCGAGGCCAGTATCCGGAGCGCCCGGACGGTCCTCGAATTGGCCAAACAGGACAAAATGACCATAGGCCTCAAGCGCCGTGTCAATGCCGGCTTCAGCCAGATCGGGATTCGCATCCAGGTAGGTCTGGAAGTCGAATTGGGCGAAGGGCAGAAAAGAGTCGCTCGGCGCGCGACCCTCAAAGGCGCCCAAGGTAAGATAATGCTCGAAACCGTTCACGCCGGCAGCGAGGACGTCGGGATTGGCAGCGAGATACTCAAACGTGTTGAAGATCGCGTTAGGATTGCGGCCCTCGAAAACACCAAACTGGTTGAAGTGCGCTTCGGCGCTTTCAATCTGGCCAGCCAGGATGGCTGCGAGAACGTCGGGGTTCTCTTGCAGGTAATAGGTAGTATCAAATTGCAAAGGCATTGCTCGCTCCTCAGGTCGTGTCCAGATCTCACGCCGTGCCGCTGGGGCCCGCCGTCAAGCGCCGTGCGGCCGCTTTGAAAACAGGCGCGTTATCGCCAGTTTTCAAAGCCTCCGCCAAATTGAACTCTGTCAATCCACTGCAGCGCATTATCGCGCTATCAAAGAAAACATGCACCTGTGTATGCACCTCGGTAAACGCACAGCTACCTTAAAAGCACCCGCTCACACGTACAGCGATTGCTGTACGTACCAAACATTTCCACCTCTAGCAACCGTCATTTGGAGTGCGCCCCATCGCCGCAGTTCGGGTTCGCCTGCTCCTTTGCTCGCCACGCGACTCAGGCAAAATGCGGCTCGCAGAATCGGGCGCCTGACTTCTGAGATGTCAGCGCTCATTCAGCCCCCGATGCAGCGAATCGGCCAGCGGCTTTAGCAGGTAGTCGAGCATGGAGCGCGATCCCGTCTGGATCAAGACCTCGGCCGGCATGCCCGGTGAGGCATGCTGGACCCCGAGTTTTGCCAGTTCCTCCGGGGGCACCTCGATCTGTGCCAGGAAATAGTCCCGGCCCTCCTTTTGATCGATGACACGATCTCCTGAAAGCGTTCGCACAATGCCGAAGATTGCCGGGGTACGTCGAATGTCGAGCGAGACGAATCGTACTTCGGCTTGCAGACCCAGCTTAACGTCATGCACGTCGCTTGGAGGCACCTTGGCTTCGATTAAAAGCCGTGTGTCAAAGGGCGCTATCTCCAGCAACGGCGAACCAGGCTGGATGACCGCGCCAACGGTTGTGACGGCGACACTTTGGGCAACCCCGCTCTCAGGCGCATTAATGGCCAACCGCCCCAGCACGTCGCGCGCCGAAATGTACTGCTGGCGAAGGTCGGCGATCTGCGTCTCGGCTTCACGCAACTGCGTCACGACTTCCTCTCTAAAGCGGCGCTGCAACTGTACGATCTGGAGCCGAGCCTCGGAAATGCTCTCATTGGCCCTGGCACGCCGTGAGATCACCTCGCCGACCTCGCCTTCCAGCCTAGCGGCCTCCCTCTCTAGCGCGGTGTAGCGCGGGCGGGGGATTAAATTCGAGGTCAGCAAAGGCAGGAGGTCCGACAACTCTCGCCGTATCAGCATGATCTGCTGGGCCTTTGACGTCTCCTGAGCGTCCAGCCCGTCGATGTCCGTCTTGAACTGGACGACCTTCTGCTGAAGCAATTCGACCTGGCCCGCCAGCGAACGACGCCGCTCCTCGAAAAGAACCCGCTCGCCTCGGATGATCCGCTCCAGTGTCTTATCGTCACCGCGATCAGGCCCGGCAAACTCACTCGGAAACGTGATGGCAGATGCCTCGTCGCGCTCGGCATCGAGCCTAGCGGCCTGGGCGAGCTTGGCCAGGAGCTGGCCTCGCAGGCGATCGGCGCGCGACGCCGCCTGAACCGCATCGAGCCGGAACAATGTCTGGCCCTCGCGCACTGCATCGCCTTCCCGAACCAGCACATCCCCGATGATGCCACCTTCGAGATGTTGAACGACGCGTTTGCGGCCCTCCGAGATCACCACTGCCGGAGCGGCAACGGCCCGCGCAAGCGGGGCAAGCGCCGCCCAGGCCCCGAAACCGAAGAACGTGAACAGGATGACGCCCGCCCCGAAAAGGATGCTCCCACGGGCATGGCGCGGCAATTGTCGTTGCGCCGGCCCCGCAGGCTGTGCCTGGCTCCGCATGGGCGGTGGGAGCAAGGTCCCCTGCAACGCGGATGTCTCCGATGTACTGGACACGGCTTCTCCTACTTAACTCGTCGATGATTCACGCCCGTCAGTCAAGGCTGTAAAAAACCCTGCTCCGGCGCATGCAAACCGTCCGGGGCGTCTGCTTGTGTCGATGCCATCATCTGGCCTAGTTTCCTTAAGCCGAAGAGGCCGCGCCGGGCTCCAACGCCGGCCCAGGCCGTATCGGACTGACGTTTGCGGGCGTGCGCTTCTGCATTTGGGAGGCGAAGACGATGTCGGGGCGATCATAGCGGGTAAGCAGGCCATCGGCCATCACCGCGACCTTGTCTACCACTGACAACAGGGCCGTGCGATGGCTGATGACGACCACGGTGATCCCAAGCTTTTTGGCTGAGACGATGGCGTTCTGGAGCGCCTTCTCACCGTCCTGGTCAAGGCTGGCATTGGGCTCGTCAAGGACGAGTACCCTTGGATCGCCATAGAGCGCCCGCGCAAGCGCAACGCGCTGCCTTTGCCCCCCAGACAGTGACCGCCCGCCCTCGCCAACACGCGTATCGTAACCTCCCGACAGGGTTTGGATCATCTCATGGGCGCCGGCCAACGTTGCGGCCGCGATCACCTTCCGGGGGTCGATGTCGCCAAAGCGGGCAATATTCTCCGCGATTGTGCCCGCGAACAACTCAACTTCCTGCGGCAGATAACCCAGATACGGACCCAACTCCTCGGCGTTCCAATGCAAGATGTCGGAGCCGTCGATCCGGACGGTGCCCGAACTAGGTGGCCAAACGCCAACTAGCGCGCGTGCCAGAGAGGACTTGCCTGCGCCGGACGCCCCCACGATTGCGACAACCTCACCGGCCATTATGACAAGCGAGAGGTTTCTAACAGTCGGGGAGGTCGAGCCCGGCGGAATGACGTTGACGTTCTCAAGAGAAAGATTCCCGTCAGGACGCGGCAAGGCCATTTGCTCGGTCTGGGCGGGCAACATTGTCAGCAGTTGCGTCAACCGACCATAGGCCGATCGGGCGTTGACGAACTGCCGCCATTGACCGACGGCCGCCTCTACCGGGGCCAGCGCCCGACCCATGATGATCGATGCCGCGACGAGAGAGCCGCCGGACAGCTGACCCTGGATCACGAGGTATGCGCCAACTCCCAGAATTGCCACCTGCAGCATCATGCGTACGGATTTGAAGCACCCCATGATCGCGCCCGCCCGATCGCTGGCGCGGGCCTGCAATGCGAGCGTGTCCATGTGCAGATCAGACCAGCGCGCAAGAATGCCACGCGACATGCCAAGCGCATGCACCGTCTCGGAATTGCGCAGGCTCGACTGAACGTACTGGTTGGCCAAAATGGCCGACCCGGAGGCCTCCGCCAGGATCTTGCGCGTCGCCACCTCATTAGAGACGGCAAGGGCGAAAATCACGACCGCTCCGACCAGTGCAACGACCCCAATCCAGGGGTGCATCAGAAAGCAGACGCCGATGAAGATCGGCACCCATGGCGCATCACAAAACGCAATGACGCCCGCGCCAGTAATGAATTCGCGCAATGTGTCGACATCCCGAGGTGCTTGCCCATAACTTGGGCCGGGACGCCGCACATATCCGCGAAAAGCGGTCTTCAGGACGTCCAAGGCCAACAAATCGTCGAAGAGCACGCCCGTACGGACCAATATTCGTGAGCGCACTACCTCCAGGATCGCATACACGACGAATAGAGCCACTGCCAGCCCGGTTAATACGAGCAGAGTCACTGTGCTTCGACTTGCCAAGACTCTGTCATAGATCTGCAGCATATAGAGAGGGCCAACGAAAAACAGCAAATTCAGAAAGAAGCTGAAGATGATCACGGCGACCACATTGCCCCTGCACTGGCGAAACACCTGTTGCAATAAGGGGTTGATCTCGGCATTTCGCTTGAACATGCTAGCTTCCCGCACAGGGGTATGTTGCGACTGCGGCTTCATGCCTACCTACAGTGCCGTTTTGATGGCCGCGTGAAAAACGAAGTGTCAAGGCGCCCCGACAAACGCGTCCACAAGCCAGATCCGGCTTCCGTCCACCCCGATGATCTGGATATCGTCACCAAAACTCGTAACAGATTTAAACCATGATTGGTCCGAGGGGCCAAAACCGTCGACAAAAATGATATCCTCTCCAAACCGAAAATTCTCAATGACCGAGCTACCCTTGCCGACGACAAAAACATCAGACCGGCCATCGGTAAATATAAAATGTCCATAGCCGTCCACCGCAAAATGGGCGACGTAGTCTTTCGTCGGCACCGAAGCGCGTTCCGTAGTATGCGGCGCATTATCCGCTTTGGTGACAGGATCAGGATCTTTCAACCCGCCGATTTCGTCATCGATAAGCTCCCAGTCGCCCCCGACCAAAACATTGTCTCGCGAATCCGCATGCCTCGTGAAGGCGACGAGTTCGCTCGCCCCGGGCTCTTCGGCAAAAACAAGAGCTTTGCTGATCAATGTCTTTTCCGCCACCGTGAACCTGATGTCGAATATCTCGGCCGCCGCGCCGACAACATCGCCGCGCTCCCGCGACGCTGACGTCACATCGCCGGCAACGACCGCCTCGGCCGAGCCGCTGGGCGGTCTCCAAGTAATGCTCACGGAATGCATCAAATCGCGCGGCCCCAAGACGGCATCCCCGATCTCTAAAGCATGCTGCGCATGAAAATCGGGGCCCATGCGCCCACCGGCCGCCCCAGCCTCTACCACCACATCGGCATCAAGATCGATCGTGGTTTCGGACCGAGCGGCAGGGCGCAAAGAGCTGCCGGACGAACTCGAAACAGTCTGAAAATCCATTCGTTGGCCGTCGGACGGGCTAATGCCCGCTGATTCCGACATCATAAACGCATCGGCGATCCCCACGATCCGGGCGGCGGCCTGCACAGAAACCTCATCAGGCGCCTCGGCAAGATCATCACCGCGCGCGGCAAAACCGGTGGCGATCGACGCAACCGACCAAGCGCCCAACCCGACTGCCGCGCCAGCCCCTGCGAGATTGGCCGAACTCTCCCGCGCCAACAACCGACTGATCGCCTGAGAGAACAAACTTTCGGGGTTCGGCGTCGCTATCGCAGCCTCGTGCTGATCTGCTTGCGCTGGATTAGTTCCACGAACCAACTCTGTTAGGACCACGGCAGCGGCGACGAAAGCCGTCAGGACCGTCCGCGGATGGATCACGACCTTGCCGTCGGTCGAGCCTCGCGGAAGTGCCGTGGGAGCATCTCGCAGCATTTGATCGGTGATGGCGCGAAAATCTGACCCACGATAAGATTGGCCAGATGCCGAGTTTACGACTGTCAGCATTTCATCGAAGCGCGCGATGTGCACGATCACATCGCCGGTATCGACCTGCTCGAAGACCGCCCAAGGATCGCCCTCGTCCGAAACTCCGTTCTCGACCGTTACATTAATCCCCGCTTCGCCCAGACGCTGTCCCACACGATACAATTCGGCAAGTTCCTGCGCCGACCAATTACGCCGAACACGGACACAAGGGTGCGACGCGAGGCGGCGATGAAATAGAAGAATCGAAGCGGTCATTGTGGCGCCGGCCCCATGATTTTTGACGACTAGGGTTCAGCCGTGAGCGTGTGCGCTGAAAATCAGCTGGTAGGTAACAGGCTCGTAGTAGCTCAGCATCCGAATGGCAAACTCTCGCGGGTCGATACCGAGAGCCTTCGCCCATAGCTCGTATCGATCGGAAGGAATCCGGCCGCGACCAGCCTCGATCTGCGAGACAAAGGTATAATAAACTATGCCCACGCGCTCGGCCAACTCTCGCTGTGACATCGACCGGCTCTCACGCTGCTCCTTGAGCCAGATGCCAGCCTCGACACGCAGTTCGCGACGTTGTCCGTCACTTTCGCGGACGGCCCCGACATTGCTCATTTCAATTCCCCTACCGAAAAAGATACAGTGACCACTCTACACTACCCGAATTACCGTAGCGCCGCTAGAGCAGGCTTGCTGTGCCGGTGCGTTTGATCGCAATGACGGAAAATCGCCTTCGCACCGACCGCTGACCCGGGTAGAAGGCTGGGCGTCATTTGAGGATGTCATCACGTTGAACGAACCTAGCCCGCCGCTTTCGTCACCACTCGTCATCAGGGATCCCGGCCGTGAGTCCGTTCACCCCGCTGCGATGATCACCTCACTCATCCGACATCGGCAGCTGATCGTTCAGCTCACGGGACGGGAGCTGGCAGGTCGCTTCCGTGGTTCATGGCTTGGACCCCTCTGGCTGGGTTTGCAGCCGCTTTTCATGCTCGCGGTCTATACTTTCGCGCTCGGCTACGTGCTCAAGGCGAGATGGGGCGAGGCCTCAAATGATTCGCCCCTGACCTACGCGCTGTTTCTATATACGGGACTTCTTACGTTCTCGATCTTCGCCGAAACGGTGAGCCGCGCGCCGACTATCCTGCTCGAAAATACGTCTTTTATCAAGAAAATGCTGTTTCCCATTGAGATCTTGCCGGTGGTCCCCTTGGCAGCTGCGCTTGTCAATTTCGTGATCGGATTCGGCATCCTCCTCATACTCAGGATGATCATCGCAGGCCCACCGCCACTCACCGCCCTTCTCGTGCCACTGCCGCTCATTCCGCTCGTGTTGCTGACACTGGGTCTCAGCTGGTTCCTGGCGGCGCTTGGCATCTTCCTACGCGATTTGCGGCAGCTGATTAGTGTGACGGTCAGCGCGTTGCTGTTCTTGAGCCCAATCTTTTATCCATTGTCGATCCTTCCCGACTGGATCAGACCCATCATGGCGCTCAATCCGCTCGCTCCCATAGTCGGCACGATGCGCGATCTGCTCTTTTTCGGTCGCCTTCCTGACTGGTGGACTTTTGGCCTGTCGGTGGCGTTTTGCGCGCTTGTCGCATGGTTAGGCTTCGTCTGGTTTAACAAAACGCGGCGAGGTTTTGCCGATGTGCTCTGACCGCGTGATCGAAGCCTCGGGCCTAGGCAAATCCTACGCCATCTTCAAAAAGCCTGAGGATCGGCTCAAGCAGATGCTTAGCGGTGGCCGGCGCCGCTATTTCACTGAATACTGGGCGTTGAAGGACGTCTCGCTCTCTATCCGGAAAGGTGAGACGGTCGCTCTGATCGGCCATAATGGCGCCGGCAAATCGACATTCCTTCAATTGCTGTGCGGCACCTTAGCGGCCACGACAGGCTCGATTGCGGTTGCCGGCCGCGTCGGCGCTCTTCTGGAACTCGGGGCCGGCTTCAACCCCGAATTCACCGGGCGAGAAAACATGGGATTGGCGGCGACGGTGATAGGGCTGACATCGGATCAGCTCGCTGCCAAGACGCAGGCGATCATCGAGTTCGCCGAAATCGGCGATTTCCTCGACCAACCTGTTAAGGTCTATTCGAGCGGCATGTACGCCCGTCTCGCCTTCGCCGTAATGGCCCATATGGATCCCGACATTTTGATCGTTGATGAGATTCTCTCGGTTGGGGATGCAGCGTTCCAGCAAAAGTGCATGCGTTTCATACGCCGTTTTCGTGAAAGCGGCACTCTTCTCTTCGTCTCTCACGACATGGCTGCGGTTCTGGCACTGTGTGACCGCGCCATCTGGCTGGACGCCGGATCGGTGCGTCTGCAAGGCACGGCGCGTGAGGTCTGCGCCGCCTATCAGGCAAGCGTCCATGGCGGAGAGATCAACAGTAACGCTTTTCGCATCGGCGGCAGCAGGGCCGCGGCCGAGGAACCCCAACCCATAGACCTCCGCGAGGAAGCGATGCGTGAGGCTGGCTTGGCACCGCGTGTCGAGGTCTTCGCCTTCGACCCTGACGCACCCTGGTTCGGCCAAAAAGGTGGCACAATCATCGACTGCCGTATGACCGATCCCAACGGCGACGTGCTGACCGCCTTTTCAGGCGGAGAGGAGGTGACGCTTGTGATCGAGGCGGAGGCTCACCGAGAGCTGAAAAGCCCGATCCTTGGCTTCATCGTCAAGGATCGCTTGGGCCAGAGCCTATTTTCCGACAATACTTACACCACCTACTCAGAGCGGCCTGTGACAGTCGATGCTGGCGGTAAGCTGACCGCTACCTTCACCTTCCGCATACCGTTCATGCCCGCAGGAGATTATGCCGTGTCCGTCGCGCTCGCCGATGGCACCCAAGAAGAGCATGAACAGCAGCACTGGATCGACGAAGCGTTGATCTTTCGTGTCGTGAGCTTGAACGCCGCGAAGGGGCTCATTGGTATTCCGATGAAACGGATCGAGATGATTTCCCGCTCGGAATAGCACTACTTTGGCAGATTTTTGAGTTGGGCCGCATTTTTTGGGATTCCCGCGGGGCGGTCTGCGTGAGTCATGGGTGGTCGGCTTCGGGAGGGCCGGCCATGGACGAGAGCTGGAAGTGTGAACTTGAGCGTTGGCTCGCACCGTTTCTCGCTGCTCTTGGGCACAAGGTGCGGGCACGGATGTGTCCGGCTTATGTGGCAGGGCTGATCGGCGCAGGTGATCGCAAGAGCATCCGCCACGCGCTGCGCAGTGCTCAGAGCGATATCGACGCCCTGCGCGACCGGGTCGCCCGACTGCAGGATGAGAGGAACAGCCTAGAAGCGGCGCCGCGCGCCTGTGCAGACATCGGACGGTACGTTGACGACTGGATTTCCCGCGCCATCGCAACGCAGCCTTATACCAACGGCCCTCATTCTTGACCGATATGCGCCCATTCGCGCATCCCGATGGATGTGATGGTGCTAGGCTGATCGACGAGGCGGTTCCAGGCGTCGCAGGCGGCGTTGATGATGTCGTCGTAGGTGTCGAATACCAAATCCGCTTGAGGCTGACTCACGGGGAATTTCCAAACCAGGTTCGGCATGATTCAACGTCGCATGCTGAAGGAGGCTTGCGATGGCGGCGGCGATCGAACTGCGCCTGGACTTCAATGGAGACGGTTTGCGGCGCGTCGCTCGGGCGAGCAGGGACGGTCGGCAGGTCCGGCGGCTCCTGGCCCTGGCGGCGATCTATGATGGCGCCACCCGAAGCGAGGCCGCTCGCATTGGCGGCGTCGGGCTTCAGATCGTGCGCGACTGGGTGGTGCGGTTCAACGAGCGCGGCCCGGATGGTCTGATCGACGGCAAGGCGCCAGGCGCCCAGCCGCTGCTCAGCATGGAGCAACGCCATGCGCTCCTGCGCATCGTCGAGGCCGGACCGATCCCGGCGTCGCATAGCGTCGTGCGGTGGCGGCTGATCGACCTGGCGCAGTGGATCTGGGACGAGTTTGCGATCTCGATCAGCAAGCAAACGCTGAGCCGCGAGTTGCGCACCTCGGGCTATCGCAAGCTTACCGCGCGGCCGCGTCATCACGCTCAGGATGCTGATGCCATCCCCGCTTTTAAAAAGGTTTCCCCGCCCGGTTGGCAGCAGTCCGGGCAACGCTCCCCCGCGGCACGCCCGTAGAAATCTGGTGGCAGGACGAGGCTCGGGTCGGTCAGAAGAACGGGATCACCCGTCGCTGGGCAAGGCGCGGCTCACGACCATCGGCGCCCAAGGATCAGCGGACCAAGTCCGCCTACATCTACGGGGCCATCTGTCCTGACGAGGGCAAGGCTGCGGGCCTCGTTCTACCCCGTTGCAACACCGAGGGCATGACGCTGCATCTCGCCGAAATCTCCGCCACGGTGGCACCCGGCGCACACGCCGTGCTGCTGCTCGATCAGGCTGGATGGCATGGCTCGGACGCGCTCGTCGTGCCCGCCAACATCACGCTGATGCCACTGCCGTCAAAGTGCCCCGAGCTCAATCCGGTCGAAAACGTCTGGCAGTTCATGCGCGACAACTGGCTCTCGAACCGCATCTTCAAATCCTACGACGACATCCTCGACCATTGCTGCTTCGCATGGAACCGCCTCGTCGATCAGCCATGGCACATCATGTCCATCGGGCGACGGAAATGGGCTCATGCGTCATGATCTATGGGATTTGGTAGAAGACGCGGTTTGAGAGCCAGATGGCGCGCAGATACTGCCAGATGTTCTCGACCGGGTTCAGTTCCGGCGAGCGCGAGGGCAGGAAGATCAGGGAGATGTTTTTCGGCACGGAGAGCTTGGCCGTTTTGTGCCATCCGGCGCGGTCGAGCAGAAGGACGGCATGAGCGCCCCTGGCCACCGTCCTGGCGATCTCATCGAGATGGGCCTGCATGGCGTGTGTATCGGCGAAGGGCATGGCGAGCGCCGCGCCGACGCCCCGTGCCGGGCAGATCGCCCCTAACAGATAGGCGCTCTCATAGCGCTGATCGGCAGGCTGGCGCGGCCTAGTTCCACGCCTGGCCCATTGCCGGACCAGGCCGTTCTTCTGGCCGATGCGGGCCTCATCCTGGAACCAGAGTTCAATCGACCTGCGCCTCGGCACGTGGGCAACATGGGCATTCAGCGTCGTCGCGAAGCTTTTTTAAAGGCGTCGATCGTGCGCTGGTCCTGGGCCGGGTGATGCGGTCGCGCGCTGATATGGGACAAGCCGATCTGCTTTAGCAGCTTGCCGATCGTGCGCTCGTGATAATCGACGCCGAAGCGATCGAGAACGATCTTCTGCAGATCGATGCGACGCCAGCGCACCACACCATCGACGGCGCGGTCGGGGCCGGTTTCGACGATGCTCGCCAAGGCGGCGAGCTGATCGATCGAGAGCCTCGGCGGATGTCCCTTCGAGCGGATGTCCTTCAACCCGTCGGGGCCGCTTTCGTTAAACCGGTGAACCCAGTCGCGCAGCGTCTGGCGATCCATGCCGCCGATCCGCGCGGCCTGATCCCAATCCATGCCGTCGAGGACTGCCGCCAACGACAAAAGCCGGCGGCTCTGGTTGGCGTGCCTCGACCCGGTAGCAAGCCGCCGCAGGTCAACGGCCGAATAGTCCGTTCGAAGCTTCACGGCAGCAGACATGGCGCGAATGTTCCTCGCGCCATGGAATCAGCGAACCCGACCGCTGAAAAGACCCCGTGAGTCAGCCTCAGCGCCCGTTGGTATTACCGCCAGATCGCGGCCGAGCTGGACACCCGCAAGAACCCTCCGATTTCTGGCGCTCTGATGGGTTCGGTGCAATGTCTGCCTGATGATCGGCTTCGGGCTGCCTGAGGGCCGGCACTTTGCGCCGATTTCGGCGATTTTCATCCGCTCTGGGCAGATTCATCCCATGGCTTTTGCCCGTTCGTGGAAGATCAGGCGGTCGAAGTTGTAGGCGATGTTGGCGAGCGTGAGTTTGGCCTCGGCGCGCGCCAGGCCGATGGTGCGGATGAAGAGGCCGAACCTGTTCTTCTGGTGGGCGAAGATGCCGGCATTGGCGCGCGCGACATGCTTTGGCATCGGCCGTCCTGGCGGCTTGCGGCGATGGATGCGGCTGACCAGCATCTTGGCCGCCAGGCTTTTCTCATTCGTCTGTGACCGGTAGGCGCTGTCGGCCCAGACCTCGGAGGAGGTGTTCTGTGTCGTCACCAGGCGCGGCAGCATCCGCCGATCGGCCTGCGCCGCCGAGGTCAACGCGCTTTCCCGGATGAAGTCAAAGCGCCGGTCGATCGCGATGAGGGTCTTGTAGCCGAAGACCGGCAAGGCGATCTGCGGCAAGGGCGTGCCGTCGGACCGATACCGCACCTTGCCGCCGATCTTCAACGTCCAGCGCGCATCCACGTATTTCTGCGCCGCCTTGATGGGTTCGTCTGGCCAGATCTCCTTTGCCGTCTTGCCAGCCTTGATCGCTTCCTTCTCCGCGTCCGTGTTGCGCTGCTTGGGCGCCGGCACGAGGGAGGCGTCGACGATCTGCCCCGACATCGGGATGTAGCCCTTCTTCTGAAGCTGCCAGTCGAAGGCCTTCATCACCCGCCGCAGCGTACCGGTCTCGGTCAGCCTGTTGCGGAAGTGGCGGATCGTGTTCTCGCCGGGCGTCGGGCCGCCGAGATCGGATCATGAACTCCATCTTCGCGTCGCTGAGATTGTGCTGCGCCTGGAGGATCAGCGCCTTGAACATCGAGACCGGATCGAAGGGCGGGCGCCCGCCCTTGGCGCCATCGCCGTAGCCAAGGCCCTCGACGAGCCAGCCCCGGAAATACTCGAAATCGATCGTCGCTTCGAGCGTCTCCAGCGGATCGCCGATCTGGCTCAGCCGCTCCAGATCCTCCGACAAACCGAAAAACGACCGCTGTTCCATCGCAATCCGCCCCGTGCGCCGAGGGGAGATGGAATCACAAAATCAGCGGGCCCGGTAGGTTCTTGCGGGTGTCCAGCTTACTATATTCATCGATCGGATAGTATTCCTGATGGCGGCGATTTCATAGCAGAGGTCGAAATCACTTCGGTGACGCTGTCGCCCAAGTATTATGCGCTGTCCGAGGCGCGGGTTATATCGGTCTTACGAGGCTCGTACTCAGGGACTGCCATCACAATTAAGTCTTCTGGCAATGGCAGTTGTGATATCAGGCCAAGGGTTGGGCAAAAAGGCTTCGTTGTTGGGCGCGTCGTCCCGTCGTCGGGCGACACCTTCACCATCGAGGCGCTTCCGGGACCACGCGCAGCGATCAGCACACGCTAGGTTCTTGAACCTAACACCTTGCGCGTTTGAAGTGTATCTGGAACGGGTCGATAGCGGTCATTCCTCCAAGCGCGAAACCGGCGAGGGTCGAGGCTCGCGCGCCTCGGCATCGGGACCTCAATCATGCTCATTCAAGTCAATGATGTTCGGCTCTTCGTTGACGTCGCCAACTCTGGCCTCGTTCCGGACGGCAAAGGCATGCGCGAGAAGCCCACCTTGCTCATGTTGCACGGCGGACCAGGCTTCGATCACACGGGTTTCAAGGAGGCCTTCACAAGCCTCGCGGATGTCGCGCAAGTCATCTTCTACGACCACCGCGGCAACGGACGCAGTGAAGGCGACGATCCCACGGCCTGGAACCTCGGGCAGTGGGCGGACGATGTGAAAGGCCTTTGCGACGCCCTCGGGATCGTCCGCCCGATCGTCTGCGGCCTGTCGTTCGGCGGCTTCGTCGCGCAGGCCTACGCCACGCGCTACCCGGATCATCCCGGAAAGCTGATCTTGCTCAGCACCGCAGCGAAAATCGATTTTCCCACCATCTTCGCGACATTCGCGCGCATCGGTGGCCCCGAGATCGGCGCATTGGCCGAGAGTTATTGGCTGAATCCGACGGCGGAGGGTCGGGCACGCTACCTGAAAGAGTGCGTGCCTTTCTATCGCCATCGCCGAGACCAACCGCCTGCGGACTTCTCGCGGGTGATCATGCGAACAGAGGTGGCTCTGCATTTCAACGGCCCGCACAACGAGCATGGACGGTTCGACTTCCGCCCCGATCTCGCGAATTTGCGCTGCCCCGTGCTGCTGATGGCAGGCGAGCACGATCCGATCATCCCTTTGCCGCTGGTGGAGGCCACCGCTGCGGCCATTCCTGCTCATCTCCTACGCTTCGAGCGCCTGATCGGGTGCGGCCACGATATTCACGGCGATGCCCCTGAAACAGTGTTCGGCACGATCCGGGCTTTCCTCGCTGACGAGCCGCCTGCGACGGGTGCATAGGGTCGAACGCCGAAGCGCGCGGACCGACGCACGCGCCCCGAGCCGCCTCAGGTCAGCCCTGAATCGGTTTCTGCGGAACCGCCGTCAAGCTCCTGAGAAAGCCCGCGAAACGCAGCAGGCCGTCGGGCCATGGTCCGTGCCCGGATTCCGTATTGAGATGCCCGCTCTCGCCGGCGTCGACGAACTCCGCGCCCCAGGCCGCCGCCAGCTCGCGCGCCTCCTCCGGCGTGCAGTAGGGGTCGTTGCTGCTGGCGATCAGCACGCTGCGGAAGGGCAGCGGATGGCGCCGGTGCGCCGCGAAGGCCGGCGTCATGCCCGGCAGCTCGCGCTTGGCGCGCTCGGCCGCGGGCGCCACCAAAAAGGCCCCGGTCACGTCGCCGGGGTGCAGATGCTCGGCCGCATGCGCGATCGCGCTGACGCCGCAGGAATGCCCGACCAGCACGACCGGCCGCGTCGCCGCCCGCACCGCCGCGACGATCCGCTCCGCCCAGAGCCGCGACGGGGCATGCCAGTCCTCCTGCTCGACCACCCGCGCGGTCGAGAGCTTGGCGACCCAGCGGCTCTGCCAGTGATCGGGCCCCGAGCCGGACCAGCCGGGAACGATGAGGATGTCGGTGTCGGAGGTTTTCATG
>LNFM01004705.1_pt1 | contig 24696 bp, 27 predicted proteins | sample 596031 | NCBI WGS metagenome assembly LNFM01 (sample SAMN04254537, study PRJNA301005) | activated carbon metagenome | isolation source: dual media filters at the Ann Arbor, Michigan drinking water treatment plant | place: USA: Ann Arbor | reverse complement strand
CCGTATCAAAGCGGATGCACGGCAAGCCCTTACAAAACCGTATCTCTTTGTCCTGCTGAGGAGAAAGAGTGGTGCCCAGGAGAGGACTCGAACCCAACGGGATCAGCGTATAGAGTTGAAGTTAATGGGAAATTCCGCGCCAGACTCACACTCTGAGTGGTAGAAATGAGTGAGAGCCGACCGACGCGATGATACGCAGCTTCGCCGACTGTTCAACGCTTGATTTTCGGCGGCGGGATCCCGGCGTTTCAAAGAAGCCGGATCCTCTACAGAACGGATCGAGCGCGAGGGAAAAATAGCTTTAGGCGAGGAGAGCGAGGCCGCGGTCAAGTGTACCAAGTGGACCTGACTACGACCCCCAGCTCGACTTGGGCGGACAGGCCCTTCCGTCAGCTCCTACGTTTGCCGTGTTCACCAGTCCGCTCCACTTAGAAGCTATGGGCAGCGCAACGAGGCCGGTACCATCGTTGCCGCAGTCAGCGATGGAGCAACCTCATGGCACACAGCATCAATGCGAGCAGATGTTTGATCCCATTTGATCAAGGCGCGACTTTGGTCGCCGTAGTCGAGATGGGGCAGGCGAGTTGGTTGGTCGCCGGACTCGTCCCAGGGCTGGAGCGCCAGCCCCTTAAGAAATTGCCCGTTGATCAGGACGGCCTGCTGCAATTGCTGCATCGCTGGCGTCTGGAAGCCGTGCGAAACGGGTGCCCGATCCAGCGGATCGCCGTCGCTTTCGAAGCGGGACGTGACGGCTTCTGGCTCGCCCGTTGGTTGCAGGCCAGAACTGTTGAAGCTTATGTCATCCATGCCTCCAGCGTCCCTGTTTCTCGGGAGCATCGCCGCGCAAAGACAGACCGGCTGGATACCGAATTGCTCAAGCGCGCCTTCGTCGGATGGCTACGCGGCGAGCCGAACCACTGCAGCATGGCGTCGATCCCATCGCAGGAGGACGAGGATGCTCGCCGACCAAGCCGGGAGCGGGAAACGCTCGTAAGCGAGTGCACGCGCATCGTGAACCGGATCAAGAGCAACCTCGCGCGCCTGGGGATTCGCGGATTCAAGGTCACTCTCCGGCGAGCAGCGGAACGGCTCGAAACCCTGCGAACTCCAGAAGGCACTGCAGTGCCAGTCAACACGATAGCAGAAATGAAACGGGCATTTGCCCGCCTGGAGAGCCTCAAACAACAGATCAAGGAGATTGAAAACGTCCGCGGGGCCCATCTCGAACAATCAAGCGACACGGACCGCGGCACCATGGTGCGGCAGCTGAGACAGGTTGTCGGCGTTGGCGTGGAAAGCGCCGATATGCTGGTGCAGGAGGTGTTCTTGCGCCCTCTCAGAGATCGCAAGGCGGTCGCGCGCTACGCCGGGTTGACCGGCGCTCCTGACGAAAGCGGTCAGAAGCGCCGTGAGCGAGGGCTTGCCAAGGGAGGCAATGCCCGCGTGCGCCGCGCGATGATCCAGCTGGCGTGGGGCCACCTGGTCCACCAACCGAACGGTCCGTTGGCCGTTTGGTACAGGAAGCGGACAGCGGACGCTCGTGGTGGCACGCGTAAGACGATGGTCGTGGCCTTGGCCCGCAAGCTGCTCATCACGCTTTGGCGGCTAGCCACCAGTGGCGTTGTGCCGGAAGGTCTGGCGCTGCGCGCTGCATGAGATCTCTGATCCGTAACAGGATCAGAGATGTGAGATCGCCTGCAATGTTGCCCCTGTGAGGGGCGCTTATCGCGTTGAAGGTTAGTCCCCCTGTTATTGGCTCTGGCTGATCCTTCCGGTTTTTCGGAAGGGTCCGGGGATGACGGGTGTGGAGACGATTGCGCGGATCCGTTTCGAGCATTTCCAGAACGGCAAGGGGATCAAGCGGATCGCGCGCGAGCTAGGCATTGCGCGCGACACGGTGCGCAAGGTGCTCCGATCCGGCGCGACCGAGTTCACCTACAAACGCGAGGTTCAGCCGCAGCGGAAGCTCGGGGCCTGGGTGGAGACGCTGACCGGCATCCTGGAGGCAGAAGACCGGCTGCCCCGGCGCGAGCGGCGCTCGACGATCCGGCTTTTCGAGGAACTGCGCGGGCACGGATATGACGGGGCGCACGACAGCGTCCATCGGTTTGTGAAGGCCTGGCGTGCCGACCGCGCCCGGCTGCCGACGCAGGCTTTCATCCCGCTGCGGTTCGATCCCGGCGAAGCCTATCAGTTCGACTGGAGTCATGAGGCGATCGAGCTTCACGGCCTGCCCGTTGTCGTGAAGGTCGCGCAGATGCGGCTTTCCCATAGCCGCATGCCGATCGTGCGCGCCTATTTCCGTGAGACGCAGGAGATGGTGTTCGACGCGCACGACAAGGCCTTCGCCTTCTATGGCGGGGTTTGTCGGCGCGGCATCTACGACAACATGAAGACGGCGGTGGAGACGGTCTTCGTCGGGCGCGCCCGGGAGTACAACCGACGCTTTCTGCAGATGTGCTCGCATCATCTCGTCGAGCCGGTGGCCTGCACGCCGGCAGCCGGCTGGGAGAAGGGCCAGGTCGAGAACCAGGTTGGCACGATCCGCGACCTGCTGTTCCGACCACGGCCGAAGGTGAAGACGCTCGATGAGCTGAACGCCTGGCTTGCCGATCAGTGCATGGCCTATGCCCGGCGGGCGAAGCACCCCGAGTTCCGCGACCGGTTGGTCATCGAGGTCTTCGAGGAGGAGAAGGCGCGGCTGATGCCGTATCTGGGGCCGTTCGCCGGCTTCGTCGAGAAGCCGATGCGGGCGACCACGACCTGCCTGATCACGCATGACCGCAACAAGTACAGCGTCGATGCCCGAGCCGCTGGCCGCGCCGTGCTGGTGCGCGCCTATGCCGATCGGATCGTCGTGCTGCTCGACGGCGAGACGGTCGCCGATTACCCGCGCAGCTTCAAGCGCGACCAGGTCGTCTACGACCCCTGGCACTATCTGCCGGTGCTGATACGCGAGCCCGGTGCCCTGCGTAACGGCGCCCCGTTCAAGGACTGGGATTTGCCGGCGCCGCTCACCGCGGTGCGCGAGAAGCTGCGGCGTCATGCCGATGGCGACCGCCAGTTCGTGAAGATCCTCGGCCGCGTCCCCGAAGACGGCATCGCCGCGGTGGCGGAGGCCTGCACCGAGGCGCTCGCGGCCGGCATCGCCAGCGGCGACGTCGTCATGGCGATCCTGGCGCGACGTCGTCAGCCGCCGGTGCCCCAGAGCATCACCACGCCCGACGCTCTCAAGCTCAAGATCGAGCCAGTCGCCGACTGCGCCCGATACGACAACCTGCGCAGGAGAAGGGAAGCTGCCTGATGGAACGTCACCAACTGATCGAGGCGATGACCAGTCTCAAGCTCTATGGCATGCGCGCCAGCTTCGACGAGATCGCCGGCAAGGGCCTGAGCCGGCGCGAGGAGATCTATCCGCTGCTGGCGAGCCTGGTCCGCGCGGAGCTGACCCATCGCCAGTCCCGCTCGATCAACTATCGCATCAGCGGCGCCAGATTCCCGGTGCTGAAGGACATCGACGCCTTCGTCTTCGACAACACGCCCGTCGATGAAGGCCAGATCCGCGAACTCGCCACCGGCGACTTCATCGACGCCAAGCGCAATCTGATCCTGATCGGCGGCACCCGCACCGGAAAGACCCATCTTGCCATCGCGATCGCGGCTGCCGTCATCCGGGCGCGGGCCCACGGCCGCTTCTTCAATCTGGTCGATCTGGTCAATCAGCTCGAACAGGAGAAGGCCGCCGGCAAGAGCGGGCGCATCGTCGAGACCTTGCTGCGGCACGATCTCATCGTGATCGACGAACTGGGCTACCTGCCGTTCAGCCAGGCGGGCGCCCAGTTGCTCTTCCACCTGATCAGCAAGCTCTACGAGAACACCTCGGTCATCATCACCACCAATCTCGCCTTCGCGGACTGGCCCCAGGTGTTCACCGACGCCAAAATGACGACCGCGATGCTCGATCGGCTGACCCATCACTGCGACATCATCGAGACCGGCAACGAGAGCTGGCGCTTCAAAAACCGAGCCTGACAACGTCATCCTCCGTCGCGCACTGAACGCCGAAATCGCCCCGGCCGAGCAACCCCGACCAGCTCAGCCGGGGCGACATCGGCACGTCCGAGCAGGTCCCAAGGGGGCTGACATTCAACGCGATAAGGGGGCTGAGCTTCAACGCGATTTGACAATCAGAGAACCGCGGTAGGTTTAGGCCGGCCGCGGATGACGAGCCGAGGTGGTGGCAAGCCGATAGTGGACTTGGCCTTTTGCGCCGTGGCTTAGAATGGGCCCGTCACCTCGGAACTTCGCCGTCGATGCGTATGACTGCATCATGGTCGCGATCCTCCTGGATCGGCCGAATACAAGTTTGTGGCGCCGAACCGCGCCAAAATGGCGAGTTCCCCTCGGATCGTTGCACGCCAGCAACTGCACCCGCCGTCACCGACAACGCTCGTCGGCCTGACGTTCACCGCCCGCGAACACGAACAACCTCTCGGAGGCGATAGGACGTCTGCGACCTTGACAAGGAAAATCCCATACAAGTCCACCTGCTGGAATCCCCGCTCTTCCCTCGCGCTCATATCGTTTGGTTCCGACCGGGCATCATCAGGTCGATGGACCGCGCCGGCTCAACGCGAAAATGGGCCGCTGCGCATAATCAATTGGTCGCCTCAGCGATCACGCCTTAACCCTGAGTTGCGCCCAAGAAATCTGCATGCTTATTTTCGCACCGGGTATCCGGAGGCGAACCGAGACCGGACCAGCCTTCAGGGTCCGTGATGCCAACGTCCGCCGAAACCCATACCGACCAGCAATCGGCCGTGAGGCTGCTCGCAGCCATCTGCGCTGCTGCGCTGCCTACCTCCGACGACAAGCTTGGGGCGGACGTGGTAGGGGTGCTGCGTGCGCAGTCGCGCCTGCAGGCGCTTGATTTTTGGATCCGGTATCCCGACTACCTCGCCAACGAACTTCTAAACGAGTTCGAGAAGACCGGGTCGAATGACGACCTCAAGCTGGCTCGCCGGATCTTCGACGACCGTGAGCCGGACCTTCGTCGCGTGCCGATGATCCGCTACCACTTCGGCGCCTTCGAGCCGCTCCACAACCCGCTCTCGATCCTGCGGTCACGCGGCCTGGTGCGGCAGCACCGCCAAGGCGGTCCGGGGAACGTGACCGACACATGGTACCTTCTGACGGAGGCTGGCCAGCAGGCCATGGGCGAGCTGGCGGCCGCGGCGCCGGAGTTGGCCTGGTACAGGGACCGTGCAGCCGTCGCCACGCGGGTTGCCGGCGGAGCCGGGGGCGCTGCGCTTAAAGGCCGACAGTATCTTCAGGAAGAATACGCGGCGACCCCCCTCAAGGGAACCATCCCATCCATCGCCGTCCGCGTGCGCGCACGGCTCGAGGAGCTGTCCAACGGAGAGCCGAAATGAGCGAGGGCTGGCACGAGAGGGTCGCCGCGGAGGCCGGAGCGACGGTTAAGGAAGTCGAGGCCATCCTGGCAAGGCGACGCATTCACAGCAGGGCTGGCACCAGGCCCGCTCGCGAGCTCCGGATCACGTCGGTCGCGTTCAAGGGCGAGAAGAGCGGCCACGCGACAGGCCGCATCGACTTTTCATGGTCCGGTCTCGGCAACGGCGTGTGGGCGGTCGCTAGCGACCACACTAACTTGGTCGGCAAGTCGTCCGTCCTCGAGGTGGTCATCTGGGCGCTTCGCGGCGAGCCGAAAGGCCTTCAGGACGACCTCCACAAGTGGCTCGAGCACGTCCGCGTGGAATTCACGCTCGACGGCCGGCCACATGCGGTCGACTTCTCCGTCACGAAGAAGGTGCCGAACGGCACGCTTTCCCGAGAGCGGCCTGACGGAAGCGTCGAGCAGATCGACAGCTTCGCCACCGGCCAAGGTTTCGCTGCGGCGATGTCGCGCTTCATGATGGAGGCGCTCGACCTCGACCCCATCCCGTACCAGCACGGCAAAGACGAGGCCGCCCAGGTTGTCCACCACGGCTGGAAGTCGCTCTCTAGTGGCCTCTACTTCTGGGGCGACCACGCTTTCCTCCTCGGGGATGACCCGTGGGGCGGTCTCCCGGCGCGGATTCTCCAGCTGTATGTTGGCCTGCCTTGGGCCTCCACGGTTATGCAGGCCTCTACGGCGCAGAAGGATCTGGTCGCCGAGGGGATGCGCACGAAGGCGATTCAGCGCACCGCCGCGGTCAGGACCGAGAAGGCGCGCGATCAGATCGAAACCGACCTCACGAAGGCTCGCGCGCGTCTCGCAAAACTCGGCGGCGACGCCGACTTCGCCCAGCTGGTCGAAGGGCTCGCGGAAGCCGTTGTCAAAGCCACCGCGGCCTACAACGAGCTTGAGCAGAGACTTGCGAAGGCGGAGGACGAGGCGAAGGCGTTGAAGGACGTCGCTGACGCCGACGAGCGGGAGGCCCGCGATATCCGTGAGACGTTCGTCGCCACCAGCTTCTTCAACGGCCTTCAACCGACGTGCTGCCCCCGATGCGAAGCCGAGGTCACCACGGCCCGGATCAAGCGAGAGCGGACCGACTTCAGTTGCTCCGTCTGCACCGAGCAGATTCCGGTCGAGAAGATGGAGGACGTGAACGAACGCCTCGCTGAGGCCGAGGAGCGGGGAGCGGTAACGAAGGCAGCGTCCGACCGCGCGGCGGCGATCATCGTTGATCTGAAGGCCGACGTTGCCGCAGAACGCAAGGAAATGGCCAAGGCGCGCGCGGCCCTCGCGGCCGCCCCAGCCTCCAGCAGCCTGAGGGAGCGCCGCGACATCGAACTCGAGATCGCTCGCCTTGAGGGCATGCTGAAAGCCTACGATGAAAGCGCCGAGGAGCCGAAGGAGGCGAAGGACAAAGCCGTCGTGGACGCCGCCTTATCGGTCGCGAAGACTGAGATGGGGACCGCTGCCGATTTCCTGTTGAAGGAACTCGGGAACGAGGTGCACAGGCTCGCCAAGCGGTTTGGCTTCGTCTCGCTCGAGTGGGTGAGGGTTGACGCGCAGGCCCGCATGTCGCTGGGAAAGGGCGGCGAGAGCACGGTGTTCGGCAAGGTCACGATCGGCGAACGGCTTCGGTTGCGCATCGCCACCGCGATCGCACTCTTGAGGATAGGCGAGAAACTCGGCGTCGGACGCCATCCGGGGCTGCTGATCGTCGACTCGCCGGGAGCGCAGGAGATCGACGAGACCAACCTAGAGGCGTTTCTCAAGGAGCTCCGCGCGATCGCGGACGAGGAAGTCGGCCTGCAGGTGTTCGTCTCGAGCGCTAAGGCGAGCGAGGTGACGGCACTGCTCGACCCCGGCAAGTGTCGCGTCGCTGCCAAGGGCGAGTACCTTTGGTGAAGGAGATGGGGAGCCTGCATGTCGACCGTCGCGGCAATAGACGATCTGCTCAGGCGCGGGGCACCGGTGACGATCTGCGCCGTGGGCGGACGCGCCGCGGTCGAGGCTGACCTCGACGCTCTTCTGTCCTCGCCGCACGTGGACGTCATGGTCGGATGGGCCGTAGACGCCGCGCCGGGCGAAGAGGCCTTTGCCGACGATCTCGTCATCAATGGATTCGAGAAAGCCGGCTTCGCCGGAACGCTCAGGGCCGCTTCCGACATCCTGGTTGCGTCGGCGCAGGTCCGGTCCCGGCTCGCCCCCCGGATCGGCAAGGCGCTCGAGAAGAGGTCGTCCACCCGCGGTGACGACCCCAATGGTCTCGTCGCCGCTTACGCCCTCGAGACGTGGCTGCGTCTCGCCCTTGGCGAGGTCGTCCAGAAGCATCGTCTGTTGTCGGTCCTGGTCGAGATCCAGCCCGACGAGAACGGCCTGTTCGTGGAACACGCGGCCAAGATCGTCGGCGCCGCCTTCCACGCATGGCGCGAGAGAGATTTGCTGCCCGTGCTCGAGCGACTACGCCGAAACCCGGACGCCAGCGGCGAGGCGACGTTCGAGTACGGCAATGCGCTGCTTTCGGTCGCCCTCGACGGCGACGACCAGCAGGAGGTCATGGGTGGCCTCGAGACCGCGCAGGTCCTATTCGAGGAAGCCGGGCGCATCGATGCGGACCGGTTCGAAGCCCACCTTTATGCTGCAGTCATCGGCGTGATCCGAGGATTCGCGCGCGGCGCCGGGGAGGCCGACCTTAACGCCGCGGTCGATGCCGTCGGGGTGGCCGCAGCGGATCGCGCCTTCGTGCTGTCAGCTGGTAGGCTGCCCGACTGGCTGGCCCCGAGGTGGGACCGGGACGTCCAGTGGCTCGAACTGGTCGACAGCGTCCCGCGGCTTGCCGCCGACCTCGGCCGACCGAGCTGGCTGCGCGCCTGCGTGGTGCTCGACGGCCTTCTCAAGGTCTACGACGCCGACCGCACCATCGCTGGCGCGGCAGGATTCGGCCCTGTGCTGAGGCCTCGCATCGAGGCAAGCTTCGTGCGGGAACGCGGGCTGCTCGCCCATCTCGACGACCGGCTGCGTGACGAGACTTTTGTGGGCAAGGACAGGGAAGCTGCTGCCGCCCTGCGAAAGCGGGTCGAGGTCATCGCGGCGGAGCCTCACCCGCCGGGAAAATCCGGAGAGGGCGCCTTCGAGAAGCTCCGCGGCGCCCTCGACGAGATCGGAGCAACGGAAGCCTTCATTGAGCGAGTGACGGGCCTCGTCGACAGCAAGCTCCTCGTCGACTTGGAGATCGCCAACCCGGTCGTGCAGGGCCTGTTAAACGACATCCGGTCAAGGCTTGAGGGTGCCACGCACTACGCGGGTAAGATCCGGGTAACGTTCGACCGTCTGCTCCTGCAGGTGATCCTCTTCTGCATGGATCGGCAAGACGCGGCCAAGAGGGAGCTGGGACCTCGAGGAGCCTACCTTTTCGACGAGAACGCCCTCGAAGGTGACCTGCAGAAGGACCTTCGCGAATGGCTTGTCGGGAACCTGCCCGGCGCCACGATCCATAGCGAGATCGAAGGCATCGCTAAGGGGAGATGCGACGTCTACGTCGGTTACGCCGGATGGCGGTTCCTGATCGAGCTGAAGCGGCATGAGGAGCTCGTTACACCGGAGGAGGCCAGGAAGTATGTAGGCCAGGCCGCGAGCTACCAGAGCACGAACGTGAAGCTCGGCATGCTGGGCATTCTAGAGCTCATCGACCGGACCGAACCGCCTTGGGGCATAGAGAGCTGCGTCTGGTACGACAAACTCGTCCCGTCAGGCGACACACAAGCTCGCCACCTCATCGTCTTCAAGGTGCCCGGGCGGCTGCGGCGCCCAAGCGAATTGTCGAAATGAGAGGGGTGCGAGGGAAGGATGATTCTTGAGGTGAAGATGTCGCCTTTAGTTCTTCCCTTCGCATCAGGGCACGACGGTCCGTCCGCTCCTCGAGAGCGGCAAAGGCATGCAACGTCGAACAGGTGGACCAAGTGGGACAACTTATCGTGGACGGACTCTCGCCAGAGGGCTCGGTCGTACCTTGCCGCCTCCAGCTTGAGCTGGATGAGGGTCCATCAGGAACACCTTTCGGGTAGCTTCGCGATCGAGACCGTTCCAGCAGCGATTCCTCCCTCGCGCAAATCTCGACTTTAGTGCTCTCAAGCATAAAAAAGGGGCCAGAAATGGCCCCTTTCTAACGGAATTGAGTTAACTCAGAGAGGTTAGCAGCAGAGCTGCCACCGGGTAATCCCGTTGAGCATGGAACGCTGGACCCATCGGCCCGCGACGTTCCGCCGGGCATGTCGGGAGAGATAGGTTCCCAACCTGATCTTCGAGATGCTGCGGTCAGGCTCGCCAGCCACGCTTTCCATGGCTTCGAGCAGGTCGGCGGCCTCCTCATCGTTTGGATCGGAAGCGACGGCCTTCTGGGCCTCGGTGATTGCATCGGACGCCCGGATCTTCTTCAATCCGATCACATTGTGCCATCCGACCAGCATGGCCTGAAGCACCTTGCGTTCCGGATCACCCTCGCGGACGTCCTTGATCGTGCTCGCCACATCGGGCTCATCGAGCCAGACGAGTGCGTCGCGGACGCGCCTCGACCACTCTTCGAATGACCCGACAGGCGCCAGCCCGCTTTCCGGCCTACCTGCAACCTCGTAGGCCCGCAGGATCGTCAACGCGGCTATGACGAGCGCCGGACGATTTGCGGCTGCCTCAGCCTCCGCGTTGAAGTCGAAGACCCGCGCGGTCGGGTCGTCAACTTGAGCGTCGAGAACGCAACAGAGCATCCGCCGGCAGAAGTCGCCCTTGGGCTGGAGGTTGTTGCCGTTCAGGAACACCAGCGGGCTCCTCACGGTGACCGTGTTGCTGGAACCCAGAGGCCGTACCTTAACGCGACTGGAGGTCACAGATGTGCACAGCTTGTCATCCCCGAAGCTGCTGGAGACGTTGTCGAGGCCGATGGCCGCGTTTCCCTCCAGAAGGAGGGCATCGATCCGCTTCTCAGTCTCTGCGGACGCCTTGGCCGCGTTGATCTGGGGAAGCGGAGCGCCGGTGGCGATGATCGAGATCGTGTTCACGAGCTTCGTTTTACCCGTGCCTGCCACATAGGAGTTCACTCCCACGGCAGGCTTTGCCGACAGGGTGAAGCTGATCATTGCCGTCAGGATCGCCGAGATGGCAACCGCGCTGTCGACGGCCTCGACGAACGGGAACCCGCGAAACGGCTTCTTCAACTGGTCCAGCGCGACCAAGGCATCGGCCCTGGTCGGGTTCTCGGGTACCGCAGGATACGCCGCATCGAGCTGGATGAAGATCCCCGAGAGGGCATCGTAACCGTTGGCCTGAGCCACAGATCCATCCTTGCGGAAGATGGGGCTACCGGACGCCATCATGACGGGGTTCAACCCGGCACCCTGGCGACCTATGAGCGCTTCCATCACCGCATTTGGAGGCAGCAGCGGCGATCCCAGAGTCTTCGTCTTGCGCCCCTTTTCGTCCTTGGTGATCGTCGGCGGATGTCGATACATCACTCGCCTCGAGACACCGTCACGAAGCGTGTGGACCGTGGCGGTGGCCAGGAACGTGCGCGTCACGCTTTCCTCGCCAACATCCATTGGTACAGTCGCGACGTACACGACGCGACCACCCTGAGAGAAGATCTGATTGTTGGCTTTCAGGACAGCGACCGTCTTGTCGGTCATGTCGGCCACGTCGGCCGGGTGGAATTCAATTTCGACCCTCTTCTGGGAGGTGATCGAAAGAAGATGATTAGACATGAGCATACCACGATTAACCTGACAAGGTCAGGTTGACAGTGATCGCGAAATGGTCGCCTGCAGCTTGATCGGGAGACTGCGGAGTGTCGATCGCGGCATCCCGAAGGACGACGTCGATCTCAGGGGTGTTGCCGAACCCCTTGTACGGAACAGGTTTGGAAGCTGTTGAGAGGCTGTCGCCCATCGTTACCCCGCAGCCTCTCTGTCGCGGGTGATGTCCGCTGTGCCCCGCAACACAGCGATGATGACTCTGCGACCAATTCAAGCTCGGGAGCTCGAAGCGGTCCACGCGGCTTCAAACTGATGCTGGTCGAGTTAACCCCAGTTGCTTCACCGCCCAATTCATTGCGGTTGGCAACAGTGCATCAGCCGGTTGAAGAAGCTAACGTCCGGCAGTGACAATAGGCTGCGTCAAAGTTGGTTGAACGTCAACTATCGATTGCCAGTATGGATATCGAAATTGATAAAAATTCAGAACAAATTGAATAATACTCGATCGTTATCGAGTTATAGCGATGATTTATACTAAAAGCCGACGTACGCGCACCGCACGATTTCATGAAGGAGTCCAACCTCGGCCTAGCTGTTTTGGCGGTCACAAGGCGTGCGACATCGGCTGATGGCTCCAATATCATGACGTCGGGATGGCTTGGCTTCTGCCTTCCTCGTTGCTGCGCAGAACGATGAGCGTCAGTTCCGATGGCTTGCCGAGACGATGGCAAAGCCGGGCCACAGGGCCGTTCCGTTGCTGACATAGAGGCCCATCGCGCTGAGTTCGTAACGGCCGGCGACGAAGCCGCCGATGAACAGCGGGATGAAGCGATCGAAGCCGGCGATCAGACCGCCATGGGTATGGCCGGAGAGCTCCAGCGAAACGCCCACTTTCGCCGCGCCGGCCGCCAGCCTGGGCTGGTGGTCGAGCAGGAAGATCGGCGCCCCCTGCGGCGCGCCGGCGAATGCCGCCGCCACGTCGGGCCCGGGCAGGCCGCTAGTTTGCGCGCCCCTGATATCGGTGACGCCGGCCAGCACGGGAGCCGCATCACCGCGGCGCAGCACGGTATGGCTGTTCGCGACGGTTTTCATGCCCAGTTCCCCGAAGCGCGCCACTCGCCATCACCTCGATAAAAAAGGACCTTGAGTACGCCAGCCGCACCTTAGGTCCTTCTTCAAGATCACTAGCAGGCAATCTAGCCCGTCTCGACGGCGACGCCGACATAAGGATTGGAGAGCTTGATCAGCCACTAAAGCTGCCAACTGAGGTACTGGGGCAAACGGCTAACCGGCTTCACCTCAAAGGTCGAGGGACGCCATTCCCGGCCGCCGATGCACCTCACTGAAGCGTCGAGATAGTCGTCGATGTGTTCCTGGGCCTCGTCTCGCGACGCGAACACAGCGGCTCGTCCGTTGGGGCTCTTGGCAAGGGAGCGCCCTGTGCGACCCTCATGGTAGTAACTGGTCTCGACGACCACGTAGGTGGCATCCGAATTCTGATCACGCGACATTGTCGAACTCCCACGCAATAGCTTCACGACGACTGTTCATGATTTGTACTATCTGCAACGCCTCGAAGTTGAGCAAGGCGAAATCCTCGCGCGTGCCAAATTTTCACCTAGCTAAACTTTTACGTATTTCCGTCGCCGCTCCGAACGCACGAAGATCGCGCGCCTCCTGCGTGCTCCGGAGCAAGCTCAGAGGCTCGCTGTGCGCGCGTGGAGGACTAAGTCTGCACTGAGCCGATGCCGGTCATCGACCGGCTCGGCGAAGACCCCGAAGGCCTAGTCGAAGGCGCGAGGGAAGGACGATACGTGTTCCGACAATGCAGGTAGTAGGTCCGAGTACCAGGTGCACCAAGTGGGCCCCGTTCGAGTTCACCTGAAGGCAAACGGAAGTACCACAGGGTCGCTCCGTTGAACCTGGTATCAAGGGGATGCCCCACTTGGTCCACCTCGTGAGAAGGCCCATCTCCTCCCTCGCGCTCCCTTGTCGACTGGGCGTCGCCCTGGGCGATTCCGGGATGGTGGGCGCGAGGGAAGGACGAACCCCTGCGCCGACGAGCCCCATCGCCTTCCTCGCGCTCCTCTGCCGACTGTGCGCCGCCCGGGACGACTCCGTGATGGTGGCGCGAGGGAAGGACGGACCCCTGCGCCGACAACACCCCATCGCCTTCCTCGCGCCCCTTGCCGACATAGCGCCGCCTGGGACGATCCCGTGATGGTGGGCGCGAGAGAAAGATGGCCCCTGCGCCGGCAGGATCCCATCGCCCCCTCGCGCTCACCTGTCGGAGGCAGCGGCACGGTCGGGCGTGACTAACACTACATTCTCACTCAGCGCATTGCCTCTACTTGCGCCATAAGGTCTGCTTCCTAGGAGTGTTGGAGTAAATCTGACAGAATCAAAAATACCCTGCGTTAACTATACGCTGATGATCTGTGTGGCGCCGATGATTATCGGCCGCACCGATCTTTATGTTCATGATATGTTCTGTGCAATGATTCTCGCTCTCCTGCCACGAACGGCGCATGGGGCGACAGGGCATGGAGGTTGAAAATGATGGCGCCGAAGGTTCAGCAAATCGAGGAACCAGGAGAGTACCCCCGCCCTCGGCAGCTCTGGGTCGCGTCTATGATGGACGGCGCCGAGCGGCCGGGGTGGCTCCAATGGAGCGGTTACTCAGCCGACGACAACGACGCGCTTCTGGCTCTCCAGAACGCTGCGTCCCAAGTCTGGCCCGTGCGCTACACCCTGCGTCACCCCATCTTCGACACGGCAGACCGCATGGCGAAGAGGCTCTCCGATGATGGCGAGGACCGCAAGCCGCACTCGCTCACTGCGCAGTACGTCGATCGGACGCAGCGCCCGTCGGCCGGCTCGGAGATGTCCACTGACGCTGCGAGTCGTAGCACGGCGCGCAACATCAAGTCGCTGCTGAAGCCCCTGCTCCTTATCGATCCGCAGATCAATGCCGCAATTCAGAGCGGCCAACCTGTCTCTGTCGAGTGGACCATTTACAGCGCGCACCTCTACACGGGGCAGACTCGCGTGTCGGCCTGTATCTCCGCGCGGACTCCCGTAGGCGGCGAGATCGACCTGAGCCTCGTCAACATCATTTTAGCGCTTCTCTTCGACGAGTTGGACCGCCGCCCTGCCGGGTTCCAGCTCACGGCATCATTCGACGTCCTCCCTTCGCCTGAGGGGCCGTTGCGGCCTTGGCGGGTTCTAAAGTTCGCGTCTGATCGTGCGCGAATCCTCGAGAATCCTGGCGCCTACCTGGGCCGGGTACTCTTCAGGCTGCATTACAAACACCGGTCGGAGCTGGCCGAGCGCCTCGCCAACGTCGTCCGGGAACAGCACCTTGCCGCCCGGCAGTTGCCGGAGTGGCCCGTCATTTCCATAGGCGTACTCGCCTGACGCATCCACGGCCTGCCGTCGGCATGACGAACCCCGCGTGATGTCATCACGCGGGGTTTCCAGTTGCAGCCTCAATGTCTACTCCGGCACGGAAACAGGAATGCCTTTCCGAATGAGCCAGCTCTCGAAGCCCTTGTCCTCCCCAAAGACCCGTCGCAGGAGGGCCAAGGACGTGGCGGCAGCCCGCTTGGGCGAGATGTTTCGCATGGTGATGAGCTGGCTTGAGTGGTGGAACCACATCTCGTCGAAGTCGCGGTCCCGGTCGAGTTCGTTGTCGAAGTCCATGATGTTGCCTCCTTCTAAGGTCGGGGTTGGCCCTTATTGGCCGTGAAGTATTCGAGCAGCCGGCCGACCATCGCCGGCGAGACGGTCGACAGGGCGTCGCAGGTCTTGCGGACGTTGGGGTCTTGGTGGCTCATGAGCCGAAGCACGATCGCGATGTCGTCGCGCTTCGCCGTCGCAGACGCCTTGAGTAGGTCACGCAGTCCCGGATCGGTGCCGCCGGCTAACGCGGCCACTCTGCCCCGCGCAACCTCCAACAGGGCTTCGGCCGCAGCGGCGCGACTGTTGGCCTGCGTAACGACGTCGAAGGCGACCGCGGCGGCACGCGTCTCGACGCGAGCGTCGAAACTGCGTGCGCGTTCGTCATCGAGGAGTCGGAGCCGCTCGGCGCTTTTCTCCTCCGCCGAACGGACCGCGATGGCCGCCCCACCAAAAGCCAGGCCGCCAATTAGAGCCACCGCAGCTCCGGCGAGACCGATGCCGCGCACGAGATCGCGGCGCCGCCGCCGCGTGGCTTCGTCTTGTAACGCGCCGATCGCTTGATCAACCCGATCCGCCACAAGGTCGACTGCGTCGAAGACGGGCGCGACAGGATCAGCGTCTCGCACGCCGGCACTCTTCCTCAGCTTTTCGGTAAAGCGCGCCACGCGGACCTCACCAGGGCCTGAAATCCGGGTGATCGGAGAAGGTCTCCTCAACCGCCCTGATCATCGTCAGGGCGCCCTGGGCCTCGAACCGGTTCTTGCCGGCGAGCATCAGATGAGGCGGCGTACTCGTCCGATGGACATCCGCCATAGTCGTGCCGAGCTGGGGCAGCCGGGCGAAGTGGACGACTTCCTCGGCGAGCCTGGCGAACGCCGGGTCGGCAATGGCGGCCTCGGCATCAAGCCCACCCGCCTCATTGTGCACCAAGAGGACCGACGCAGCCCCGCAGTTAAGGGCGATGCGCCCAGCGGCGGTGATTCCGTCGCGCTTCGAAACGGGCACGATGAACCGGATGTCCTCTGCGACGGCCGCGCCCCGGTCATTGATCCACCGAAGGACATGGCCCTCCATGTTCGCGCCCATATCCACGAACGCCGGGCGGTTGCTGGCAAACACCCGGTTCTCGAGAAACGGCACCACGGCCTCGGGCCGGTCGTCCTCCAAAGCGTTCTCGGGCGGCATCGTCTTGAAGTAGCGCCGCAGCGTCGGGTTGGCAGGCTCGACGTCGAAGATGTCGATCTCGAGCTTCTTGAAAATGGCCGTGCTCGTCATCAACATCGCGAGCGTGCTCTTCCCACCGCCGCCAGCCGCGGCGAAGATGTACTTCTTACCGCTGGACGCGGCCTTGTTCGTGGTCATGACAAGATACCTTTCTGAGATGAGATTGGCGTCGCCGTCGTGGAGCGCCCGAGAGCGCTCGCGGTGGTCAACGCCACGTTGGGATGGAGTAAGAGGTCTGACGCCGAACGCGCTCAGGCACGCGGGGTGCCCGCGTTCCGGCGGCCTCGGAGCCGGCGCCTCTCCTGCCTCTTGCGGTAGCGCCACAGGGTGGAGTTGGCAGGGGCGATGTCGAAGAGGCCGATCGCGCACTTCCCCTTATTGACGGCGGCGGTGCTGCTCAGCAGGTTGAAGAGGATGCTCTTTCCGGTGCCGCCCTTCGCCGCAAGGACGTACTTCAAGCGGTCAGAAGGCGGATGCGTCGTACTGGTGATCATTGGATCCTCTGGGTTGGGATAGGGCGTTGGTTTTTTGTCTCGACCGGGTCAGTCGAGATCAGCAGGACGCTTGAGGTTCGCCACGCTGCGCGTCGCAGGCCGGCCACCGTTGGTGATGAGAACCGGCATGATCCTTGTCTGGATGACGTGGGGAGCCCCCACGTCAGATTTGCGAGGACGGCCCGCCTTGCCAGGCACGCCCGCCGGCCTAAAACGACGCCGGTACTGCGCGGCATAGTTTGAGGCGAGTTCCGGCTTGATCGCGAAGCCGTTGGCCTCGAGGTCGGCCAAAATGGCCTTCCATGCGACTCGGCGATTGAGTGCTGCCTCGATCGCAGGCATGATCGCGAAGAAGTCGCTTTTCAGCGACTGTCGCGCAGCCTGCGGCGCCAGGCGAGCCAAACTGTCGGTGCGCTGGTTGCTCAATGTGCCATCCTCCGAGCGCCTATAATGGCAGCATGATTTCCTGGTTGCACTTTGATTAAGTCGGCATACAGGGCGTTCAGCGCGAGCGCGGCAAAATCGTCAAACGCGTCAAAAGAATATTATCTGTACCGTTGCGAGTTATGGATCAGCTTTTATTGCTGATAACGTCACCGCTATATTACAGCTATAATATCAGCCAATTTTACTCGATGTAATATAAGCTACAGTATGCCAGTGACGACATGTTTACAGCGCGAGCGCTTCACATGTCTGCTGGCCAAGGGGCTCTGCCCCCGTGGACCCCCGCCGCTAAAGCGGGTTGTCCGCGCTAACGCACGGAAGGCCTGTCGATGACAGACCAAAAGCAAGCCAAGAAGTACGAGAAGAGCCGCCCCTTTGTGTTCCGCATCGCGAGGGAAGAGGCGGACAAATTGGTGGCGATCGCTGCCGCGATGGGCCTGACACCCGGCCAGATGGCGCGGCGCATCATCGAGCGGGAGATCGGCCTCATGGCCCGGACCGCCACGGTCCGACGCCGGGTCGCGAATGCCGAATTGCTGCGGCAAGGCCTAGGTCAACTCGGCATGGTCGGCAACAATGTCAACCAGATTGCCGCGCATCTGAACCAAGGCAAGCCGCTGCCGTGGCGACATGACGAGCTTGAGCGTATCAGGCTCGACCTGCATACCGCCATCACTGCCATCATGGCCGTGCTCGGGCGGGGCCAGTCGTGATCGGCCGGTCTCGCTATGTGAAAGACGATCCTAGGCGTGCAGATCACCTGCTGAGCACGTCGAATAACCGGCGGGTCGTCGAGCACCGAGATCTCGACCGCGGTTGCCCGGGCGACCTACGCCAGTTCCTCGCTTTTTCATCAGCTCTGACCGCCGCCCATTCACGGGCGAAAATCACGTTGGCGCATTTCAAGCTCTCCCCCTCGCGCCCTCTCGACCGAAGGCAGCTTTTACGCGCCATCGCATGCATCAGGCGCGAAAACGGCATTGCCCGAAATCATCCCATGCGGCTGATCGAGCATGACAAAGGTAACAGGCCGCCGCACTTTCACCTGCTCTTCAGCGCCGTTGATCCTGCTACGGGAGGTGTCCTCAGCTCCAAGGACAACTATGCTCGAGACGAGTTGGTCAGCCGCCGCCTCGAGATTCAATTCGGTGAAAAGATAACCCCTGGTCCCCGCATCCAGCGGAATGCGGCCGATCTGCGAGCCCGAGGTAAAATCCGCGAAGCTGAGATCCTGGAAGGCCATCAGCCTGTCCGTCGACGTGATCGAAACGCTGAGGCGGATCGCCAGCAGGCGGCCCGCGCAAAGCTGCCCTTGGGCGAATTTCGTAGCCGGCTTCTCTCTGCCGTCGGCGAGGCCATACGCTTCGGCTCGCTCCGCCAGGCTCTCGCCCGATATGGCCTCTCCGTCGCGATCGGCACCAGGAAGGCAACCCTCATGGCCGTCCATGACGGGACTGGTATGGCGTTGCCTCTTCTAGGCTCCATCACCATCGCCTCGGACGGCCGCGTGGGTCTGGAGCCATCCGTAGTGGAAGATTTGCGCCGGGATGCCCCGCTTATCTCGCAAGCCCGCGTCGAGGGTGCAGCCAGGACATTGAAACACGCTGAGCGCGCCTTGATCCGCGAGATTGATCGTGGCCGGTTAGAGGCCGCGATCGATGGCGAGTTCAATGACATCTTCTCCCGCATGTGGCGATCGCGGAAGCCTGCCGAGGAAGAAAGTTCTTCCCGCCGCCCATCACAGGCGGCGCAGCGCCGTGAGGCGCAGGCAATGCGGCGAGAGGAGGCACGCGTGCGCCAACTCAGGATCAACCGCGCATTCAAGGCAGCCCGCTTGCTGCAGTCGCGCCCTGCGCGCCGGGTCGCATTCGCAATGGCGGCAACGGGTGTTCTTCTGACGGGCGCGGGCCTGACTGTCGCGCTCGGGGCAGGTATCGTAGCGATAGGTGCGCTGCGCGGGTACGGTCAAGCTCGCCGTGCCGAAGCCCAGGCACTGGTCGCCCAACGTCACCGTCCCGCTGATCTGTCTCGAGGAAGGGACCGACTGGTAGGCATGCAGGCAAATGCTCGGCATCGACCACAATATTCCCAACAGGCCGAGGGTGGGGCGGCGGAGCCCCCTCAGGCTGCGTCCTCACAGCGCGAGGAGCGCCAGACTGCCTTCGATTTCGCCGTGGTCCCGAAGACCCACCGCACACTCGCCGCGATGGCGCTGGATGTTCTTGCGGGGCGTCCGACCCCGATTGGTCAAGATGTCCTGCAGCGCGTGCTGGGCGGCGAGGTGTACGCCGGCCTAGCGTCTCTTGCTCAGACAGGCAGTGTCAGACAACGTCGCCATATCCAATCTTGGAACGGAGGCCGATCGTCGGATGCTTTCGCTGCTGAGGGCACACTGCGACGTGCAAATGAAGTCGAAGCAGCAAAGGTGATGGCCCGAATTGGCCGTCAGCGCGTCACTGCTCAGCGCAATCGGGTGAAGGGTCGGGAGTGATTTTGGAGGCAGACCGCTGGGCATTTCGCTGCTCTTGTGCCAGCAGCCACGCGACCACCTCGTCACGGGGATAGTAAGGGCGACACCCCTCGCGCAGCACGACAGGGGGGCCGGTCCGGCGCCGGCGCTGTGAGCTCAGCGCTGCCAGCGAGATGCCGAGAAGGTCGGCGAGCTCCTGCGATCGGATTGCCTTGCGGGGAAACTTTTCGACGGCTTTGGTCTGTTCGGTAAGGGACGACATGACGCGAAGATCGCTCCGATGCGGGGGCGCTTCATCGCTTCGTGAAGCACTCGGAGCCCTCAAACGCAGGCGTGGCAATCTGCCCTGCGAGTCGCCGGTACGCATGCGCTAGACTCTTGGCGCTTCTACGTCCGAGCCGCCCCGCCGCAATCTTCCTCAACAAGCAACATCGCTCATCGAGCAGCTAGGAATGCAGATTGTCAGCCCGCAAATCCTCGCCAACCGGACGGTTCCATGGGCAAATAATATGATCAAAAACCTAGCTGTCAATTCCCTTGATTCGACGTTGCCCTTCTGGGCCTACAAAAGGTAGGTACGTAGAACACCTCTTGTCTCCCAACATGTGAAAATACGCGACACGATGCCTTCGGGGGATTGCGCTTCTGGAGAGCCGCATTACCGTCATGGCGTGTCGATTTTAGTCGGAGAGGGAATAATGCTGGTCCGATTGGATGAGAATTCGCTGTATGAGATGAAGTGGCACGCTCGGGAGGTTTTCGCCCCTGCAGGCCACGGGCACACACTCGAGGCGCTGGCTCGTGGCCTAGGTGCGAATACCTATAACGGATTACTAGCCTACTCCCAGAATTACGGTGGAATCCTGTGGGACGGCGATGACGCGAGAGCGGTGGCTTATCTCGCCGAGCGGGAGATCACGGTTCGCCGTGGCGCGCTTTCAGACGTAGTCGCGGAGCATGTGGTAGAGCACGAGCATTTCTGATAGCTGGTCAGCGCAGAAAACTGGCTCCACTGTGCTAGTTTGATGGCTTCTCCTAGCCGGCCAGTTCCGGATTTCAGGTAAGTGTCGCCCTAAAATAGTGGCCCGCAGCCGCTGCGGGTCGCTGTAAGCCGACGAGCTGAACGGCCGGACCTCGGCCGGAGATATCAGAAAGAAAGGCGCGCCCGATTTCAACAGAGAGGGACGCCCCATGAACCCATCGAAGCCTTCCCGGCCGCCGGTCTGCTCCCACGTTCTCAAACGCCTGCGCCATCTGTGCAGCTGTTCTCAGCACCGCTTGCCGCTCGGCACAGAGCTAGGGCCCCCATGTGGCGAAATCCCCACATTGACTCCGAACAGCGATGCTGATGTTCCTATTATGTTCTCGCATTAGGAACCCATGCCGATGTACATGTCGCCCGCCCTTCTCGGTCCGCCGATCTTCCTGCCGGTCTATCTGAAGGCGGTACGGGCGGGCTTCCCGAGCCCCGCGGACGACTACCTGGACCAGCCTATCGACCTGTCGCGGGCGCTCATCCAGAACGCCCCGGCGACCTTCATCATGACAGTGGCTGGCGACAGCGCCATCGACGTCGGCATTTTTGACGGCTGCCTGATCACTGTCGATCGCAGCCTTATGCCCAAGGACGGCGACGCCGTCGTCGTCGACGTCAATGGCGAGCGCAGCATCAAGATCTTCAGGATCACCGGCGGTAGATCGAGTCTCGCCTTCGGCAACCGGCACTACCCCGACTACAACCCTGGCCCGGACGCCGAAATCGACATCTTTGGCGTTGTGACCAACTCCGTGCGGCGCTTCCGCAGGTGACCCGGTCCTTCGCACTGATCGATGGAAACAGCTTTTACTGCTCCTGCGAGCGGGTCTTCGATCCAAAGCTGCGTCGCCGCCCCGTGATCGTGCTCTCGAATAACGACGGCTGCGCGGTCGCACGCACGGCAGAGGCGAAGGCACTCGGGATCAAGATGGGGGCGCCGATGTTCACCATCCGCGACCTCTGCAAGCGCGAGGGCGTGGTGGTGTTCTCCTCGAACTACACGCTCTATGGCGACATGAGCCGCAGGATGAACACGGTCTATGAGCGGTTCGCCTCGGACATCGAGGTCTACTCGATCGACGAGAGCTTCCTCGACATGACCCCGGTGGCACCTGGGCAGCGCGAGGAAATGGGACGGGATCTGCGCTCGACTGTGTCGAAATGGACGGGAGTCCCGACCTGCGTCGGCATCGGCCCGACCAAGACCCTGGCCAAACTCGCCAACAAGATCGCGAAAAGTACTCCGCAGTTGCGCGGCGTCTGTGACCTGACGAGCGAGGAGGCCCGGCGGGAATGGCTGCCACTCGTTGATCTGGAGGACGTCTGGGGCATTGGCCGCGCGAGCCAGGCCAAAGTCGCCGTATTAGGGTGTCGGTCGGCGGCTGACGTCGCCGCGCTTGATCCCAAGCTCGCCCGGAAGAGCCTGACGGTGGTCGGCGAGCGCATCATCCATGAGCTTCAAGGAACCCCCTGCATCGATCTGGAGACGATCGCGCCGACCCGGAAGGGATGCGCCGTCACCCGCAGCTTCGCCGGCCACGTCGAGAGCCTGGACATGATGCAGGAGGCCATCGCCGCCCACGCGACCCGCCTCGGCGAGAAACTGCGTCACCACGGTCTGGCGACGGACCACGTCACGGTCTTCTTCCATACATCGCCGCACGATCGCGGGCCCTCGCGCTCCGTCTCGACCACCGTTGATTTCCCCGAGGCGAGCAACGACACGCTCGTCCTCGTCCGCGCGGCCAAGTGGGGCGCCCGACGGATCTGGAAGTCCGGCTACCGCTACGCCAAGGCTGGTCTGATGACGGTCGACCTCGTGCCGCTGAAGGCCTCGCAGCGGGCGCTGATCGGCGCCCTCGATCGGGAGAAGTCCGGCCGACTGATGGAGGCCCTGGACGCCTGCAACCGGAAGCTAGGACGTGGCGTTGTCTTTCCCGCGGCGGCAGGCATCGCTCGCCAGAAGAAGGCGTGGGTCACGAAATTTGAGATGCGGTCGCCGCGGTACACGACACGGCTGGAGGAAGTGCCCGTGGTCGGGAGAGCGTGATGGGGTACGATCATCAGGTCGAGATGAAGCTGGCGGCGAGGGACGCCGCCGGGCGGCTCCGGCGGATCGAAAGCTGGTGCGAAGAATGGGAGATTAGCTTTCGGGTTCTAGACCGCTTCCCAGGTTCGGAGACAATCCGCATCGCGTTCGAGGACTCGCGTCTGGCGCGTGCCTTCATCGGCCATTTCGGCGGCGTGCTTGTCGATGATCGCGAGATTGAGCAGGCGATATGCGGCGACGGTACTGACGAGGACGCTTACGACCGGCTGGCGCGCGAGTACCCGGATTGAGCGGCCGCCCCTTTCCGACGACCCCGGATGGTCGATACTTCCTGGTCGCCGGCCGGCTGTGGCGATCGACGAACCCGGCCATCCCGGAGGAGCGTCGTCTTCGGCTCGTCGCGGATCTGATGGATGCTCGGCGTGCCGTGAAAGAGGCGAAATGCGGGAACGGCGAGATCAGTGCCGCGCGAAAAGCCGTCGACGCGGCTAAGGTCGCCTTGGGCGAACGCGGTTCGGTCTGGTGGGAAGACGGCGCGCCGGATTTCAACCGGCACCTGGCCAGAAACACGCCCTACGCGGAATGGGCGACCGCTTTGAAGTCCTGAGCTACCACTCGCTCTCGGGCCGCCCGATCTTGGAATGCCCGGGAACCAAACCGGTTCGATCGGCGACCTGGCGGGCGACCCGGCCCCATAATCTCGCGGTGGGAACATCGCCGCGCTCGCGGGCAAGACGCGCAACTTGACGTGCCTTGTAGTAGCCCGCTCCGCCTTCCGCATCGACGAGCCGGGTTGCCTCGGCGTCGACGAAAGCCTGATATGCGCGGCGCCGGGCTAGCCAGGAAAACAGCATGTGCAATCTTTACTCGCTGACGAAGGGCCAGCAAGCGATCCGCGACCTGGCGCGGGCCATGCGGGACACCACCGGCAACCTGCCGCCCCTTCCGGGCATCTACCCGGACTATCCCGCGCCGATCGTCAGAAATGCTCCTGACGGTGTGCGTGAGCTCGCCATGGTACGCTGGGGAATGCCGTCGTCGAAGAAGGCGATCTTCGAGGCAGCAAAGAAGCGTGCCGGGAAGCTGGAGGCCAAGGGAAAGGGCGTCGACTTCGACGAGCTCTTGCGAAGGGAGCCAGATGGCGGGACAACGAACGTCCGCAACACCGCGTCTTCGCACTGGAAGCCATGGCTGGGAGTGGCGAACCGCTGCGTGGTGCCGCTGACATCGTTCAGCGAGTTCGATCACGGAGCTAAGCAGGATGTCTGGTTCGCTCTCGGGGAAGACCGCCCACTCGCCTTCTTTGCCGGCATCTGGACGGCAGGCTGGACAGGCGTCAGGAAGATCAAGAGCGGCGTTGAGACGACCGACCTCTACGCCTTCCTCACGACGGATCCCAACGCCGAGGTAGGCGCCATTCACCCCAAGGCCATGCCGGTGATCCTAACTCGTCCGGATGAGGTCGAGATCTGGATGACAGCGCCCTGGGAGCGGGCCAAGGCGCTGCAACGGCCGATGCCTGACGGAGCTTTGCACGTGGTTCAGCGCGGCGGAAAGAAGGATGAAGCGCTTTCGGGTTAGACGATCGGTTCGCTAGAAGCGCCGGGCGCTGGTCAAGGCGAGATGCGCCAGTGGACTAAGCCGCTCTCGCGGCAGGGCGCTGCGGCGCGGAGTTCGCTGAGATTTCGCCTGTGAGGCGCTGCATCCGAGGATTTGGGGGTCGTTTCCCCTGATCCCTGGAGGTTTCCATGATCGATGCCGTCACCGTCAGCCCGCTGCGCCTGCGGATGATCGAGGACATGACCATCCGCCGGTTCGGCGAGCATACGCAGCGCGACTATGTCCGGCAGGTCCGCGCGTTCACGGCCTTCCTCGGGTTGCCGCCAGACCGGGCCGAGCCTGAGGATCTGCGGCGCTATCAGCTTCACCTGGCTTCGCTCGGCGCCAGCTACGCCCGGATGAACACGGCCTGTACGGCACTGCGGTTCTTCTTCCACGTCACGTTGGGCCGGACCGGCTTCGGTGACCGCATGGCGCGGATCCCGACGCCCGATCGCCTGCCGGTGGTGCTGGACACGCAGGAGGTGGCGCTGCTGCT
>LNFM01012372.1_pt1 | contig 24699 bp, 23 predicted proteins | sample 596031 | NCBI WGS metagenome assembly LNFM01 (sample SAMN04254537, study PRJNA301005) | activated carbon metagenome | isolation source: dual media filters at the Ann Arbor, Michigan drinking water treatment plant | place: USA: Ann Arbor | reverse complement strand
ACAATGGGCTCAAACTCACCCGTTTGCACGTTGACGCGCCCACCTCGGGCTGAGTCGTACTGCCACTTGCCTTGCTTGCGCTCTTCGTTCGTCTTGGCCGCACTCGCATTTGACGAGCTGGCCGATGCATAGCTGGCCGCTGCCCGCGCTTGCTCTGCCTTCGTCTCTGCGATGCGCTTCTGACCGAACCGCGCGGCCGCGCCCGTTTCCTCGTTCAGAGCGCCGGTCAGGTTGTTGCCCGTGCCGTACTCTTGAAACGAGAAAGGAGCCGAGCCTTTCAGCGCGAATTGCGACTGCGACACCTTCAGCGGGTCCACACGCCCGGCAATGATGTCGTCCCCAATGGCAGACTCGCGCCCGATCAGATCGGCCTCCGCAACGCTCTTGACCGACTTGTCGCCCAAAGTCAAAGCGCGCTGCGTGTTCGCCAGCGTGCGGCTCAGTGCGGGAAGGTTCTTGGCCCATTCGGGTTGTGGCGTGACAGGCCCCATCCCGTCAGCGGCTGGAGCATAGCGGCCGCCGAGTTGCCCGGTCTTGCGGAACTGCTCAACCGCTTGCGTGTCATCCTCGGGGATGGCGTATTGCGTGATCGCGTTGCGCAACAGTGCTTCAGGCGTGCGGGCCTGCTCCTGCTGCTCAAGCATCCGGCGTTCGGCTTCGACCTTGAGCTGCTGGGCAAGCGTCTCACTGGTCTGCGCGTCCATCAGCCCGGCCTTGATGCCGTCGAGCCGGCCTTTCATGCGCGAGTCACCCGAGTTCGCGCCGAAAGCGAACTGGCCGAGAGCAGCGCCGAGTGATTGGCCCAGGCCGCTCATTTGAAAATGCCCCCGTATGCGCCGGGCTTGCTGGCCGCCGAACTCAATCCAGCGCCACCCAAGCCTGCAAGAAGCCCGCCAGCCAGCGAATCGCCATTGACGTTGCCCGCTGCGTTTTGCGCATACCGAGAGTTGCGGCGCGACTTATCGGACAGGCCGGCAAGGTCGCTGCTGAGCTGCCCGCCCATCATTCCCTCTTGCCCGTACATGAGCGAGGTTGCGCCGGTTCGGGCCAGCAGCTTGGCGCGCTTGGCCGCTTCTGCTTGTGCGCCCATGTCTGAGGTCTGCCGGGCTTGCAGGTAGTCGCTGCTCACGTTGCCCGATGCTTGTTCTGGCGTGGTGCGGGCGCTGCTCAGCGCCTCAGCCAGCGACGTTTCGCGGGTCTGCGCAGCCTCTTCGTACCGCTCATCTCGGTTCTCAGCACCGAAGGTTTTTTCCGCGAAGTCGTTCACCGTCTCTTCGCCGGCTTTGTTGATGCGCTGGTTTTCCTCTTCGGCCTGCCGCGCAATCATCAGACGCTGGTTGTTGGCGTCGGATGCCGCCTTGCTCTGCATGTAGGTGCCGCCCGCAGTTGCGGCCAGCGCGGCGATTTCCAGTCCTGTGCACATGGTTTACCCCACTGAGCGGACAGAGCCGCCGTAACTGCCACCACCGGAAGCTCCGCCACCAGTGCGAAATTTCTTGAATTCGTCCTCATAGGCTTGCCGCTGCTGACCCGCCGAAGCCGCGCCCCGGATCGCATCAAAGAAGCCGCCAACGCTTTGATTCCTCGCCTGCGTTTCCGCGTCCCGTGCGTTGTTCTGCATGGCGGCGAATGCCGAGCTGGCCGCGTCCGCCTCACCCATGCCCGAACGAATCGCACTCATGAGGGATACGCGGGTGCCTTCGTCGTTGATCCGGGCTGTGTTCGCAACACCTTGGGCGTTGTTGTCAGCCGTGAGCACGCCGCGATTCCACTGGTCTTCAACCTCGCGCCCGCTGTCGATCTGCCGGCTTCCACCGGTCAGGCCGCGCCGCGCAAGGTCAAAGCCCACGTCGCGTTCAGCGAGCCCTCGGTCTTTGGTCAGGTCGTCCAGTTGGAGCGCCTTGGAGTCGGCTGCAACCTTGCCGTACAGGCTTTCACGGTCGCCAGAGCCAAACGTCTGGTTCAGGCGCGCAATCGCTGCGGCCTGCCGCCTATCTTCAGCCGCTTTGCGCTCTGCTGCGCCACCATCCCCGCCGCTGCTGCTTCCCATAGTTCAACCCTCACAAATCTTTGATGAAAGCGTTCCCGCATCGCCGAAAGCCGAGCGCTTCGTAAAGCCTCGCTGCCTCAAAATTCCCGGTCGATATGCCAAGGCGGCACTGAATGGCCTTGTTCTCTTGGCACCACGCGGCCCACTGATTCACCATGCGCGCCACTTTCAGCCCGCTTCGGTGCGCCGGCTCAATGTAGACCGCGTACTCCACACCCATGCGTTTCGTGGAGAACCATGGCGTGATGACATCGCCCAGCAGCGCCCCATTCACGCGCCCGTCTGTTTCGCTCACTGCGGCGAACCCGTGCGTGATGAGTGGCCCGCAGAAGTGCTCAAACCGCGCAGGGTCAACGTCAAAGCCCCGGTACTCGCTTTCGGCAAGCATGTCGGCGGCCATGCGGATGAGGTCCGGCAGGTCAGAGAGAGTGGCGCGGCGGATCATGGCTACATACTTCCTAATCCGTCGAACAAGTATTGAATAGCGTGCAGCTCGAATTCATCGCTGCTCAGGTTGCGGATCACCGGGGCCAGGTTGGTCGCCAGCAATTCCACGGGAATGAGATAGCCGGGGCGCGTGTCGCCGCTGATGGTCACAGGCGGGTCGGTGATGAGCGCAAGACTTCGGGGGTCGTAGCGGTGCGCGATGGTGCACGAACCGGTCACAACCATGTCCATGCCGAAAATCTGCTTCAGGATGCCAGGCGCTTTGAAGTCAAGGTAAGACAGTTCAATGTCCACCGGGTACTGCACGCCGTTGTCGGTCTTGATGTCGTGCGTGATCTTGTAGACGTTGTTTCCCGATCGGACGTACAGGTCCGAATCCAGCTCGTCCATGTAATCGAGCGGAAACGGGAATTCGTAGACCGACCACGCCGACACCTTGTTGCTGCGGCTGAAGGTGTAGACGGCTGCTTTCGTGCCCGAGTACAGCCAATACTGACCCCCACCACGGTAATACTGCGCCTTCGCAGAAGCCAGGGTGATGATGTTGCCCGCCGTCAGTTCGCGGTCAATCGGACTTCCCACATCCGTGTCGATCAGGTTCGTGGTGTTTTCCTGCGCCGTGATGGTGCGCACACCGGCAGGCGAGTAGAAGAACACATCGCCGGCCATGTTTTGATGAGCAAACGGCAGCGTGGTCCCGATGTCCACGGTCTGCAAAAACTGGTGGAGCGCAGGGTTCACGTCCACTTGCCAGATTTGCGCGCTGTCGGCGAAGAAGCAGACAAGGCGGTTTTGGTAGTTGCCCAGCGCGGTCGCCTTCGTGGCCCCGGACTGCTGGAGGCCAACCGGCAAAAACCCGGCGTCGTTCGCAGCCGTCCAGTCTCGCGGGGCATTGGTTTTGCTGAATCGAACCACATCACCCACCGTGCCGACAGACCAAATCTTGGATGCGATCTTCGTGACCTGCATCGTGTTCGGGCAGTTCGTGTCAACGATGTGCGTTGCGCCGGGGGCAGCACCGTCTAGGTAATGGTGCCGAGTCTCGCCGCTGGTGTACTTCACCGACACGTACACAAAGCCGTTGAAAACGTCCGCATAGCCCACCTCGCTCAAGGCAAGGGCTGCGGTCGTCGGACTCCGCACGTTGTTGGCCTGAAACAGCGCATTGGCGTGCGTGACCGTGCCAGTGCCGCCATAGAAGGTGTTGAGCTTGCCCCGGCCCGAGAACAGGCCGATGGTGCCCGGCTCAAGGGTTGCCACAAATTCAGCGCCAGGGCGCTTCCTGATCGTGTTGCCCTCGGTCACATAGCCGTTTGTAAGCACGCGCAGGCGGTTGGCATCGCTGGTGCTCAGGCCCTTGCGCAGGTCCAAGCCAAAATTGAATTTTTCTAAAGTAATGCTCTTGGTCACGTCACACCCGCTGGCTGTCTTCAGGCAGGGTGTCGTAAGGCGTGCGCTCGGGGCCGCGACGCTCAAACACCGTCTTGCGGTTGCGCGCCTTCTTGCGGGTCAGCAGGGCCTCAAGCTGGCTCGCGTAGGTGTCTGCGTCGGGTTGCCGGTAGTGCCGCTTGGCGTTCACCAGCGCGTGCAAGTAGACGATGCCGCTCGGGAGGGTGCAGCGGTCGTTGTTCGCCGAGAACGGCCCCAACTGCTTCACGTACTCGATGCGAAGCGGGTATTGCGTCTGCGGGACCGGCCACACCTCGATCTGATCGCGCAGCTCGTAGGCGTAGGGGATGCTGCCCTGGTTCGTGCTGCGGTCGCGGTAGTCAATCCCCTCGGTCAACTGGTGGATCTGACCGCCCCACGTCAGGTAGATCGCCTGAATGCGGTCGGGGTTGCAGTCCACGGGGAAGTCGTAGAACTGCTGGGCCGTGCCCGTGGTGCGCTCCTGCACGCCCTTGAGCGTTGCCCAATCGAACTGCTCGTAGAGCTGGCTCTGGCCGTCGCGCAACATGCTGTCGATCAGCGGCGAATTCACGACACCAGCATTCCCGGCCATGCCGAATCCCAGCCGAGTCTGAATGTCGCTGCGAATCTCCAACAGCGTGCGCTCAACGACTGCCATTACTCAGCCTTTGCAGGGCGACCGCGCCGGGGTTTCTCAGCCTGCTCGCCGACTTCAGCCAAGAAGCCGTCGAAGTTGCGGTACACCTCGATCACAGGATCAGGCTTGTCACCGCGTGGCGCGTATTCGGTCAGCAGACGGGCGAATTCCGTCTCTGCGTCCAGCTCGATCACGCCGATGGGCGCGTCAACATCGGTGCGCTCGATGCGAGCAGGACCGTGGATCACTTCGAGCACGGCGATTTCATGGGGATAGACGACTTTTGGCGTCTTCTCCATCTCGGAGCGGCAAACCAAGACAACCTCGGCTTTGGTGGTGAAGTTCATTGCTTTCCTTTGAAAAAAAGCCGGGGCATTTCGGCCCCGGCATCAAACCCATCAAGGGCAACCCAACCAGGAGAACTCAGGCAAGGGCCAACACAGCCTGTTTGTTGCGGCCCGTGATTTCGGTGCCGAACTTGGCCGTCATGGCGTAGAAGTAGACGTACTGATCGACCGGACGACCGGGGTAACGCATCTTCATGAAGTCGTCAGCGTCACGCGACAGGCAGATGTGGCGCATGTCCAGCATGTAGCAGCGCTTGCTGAAGGACGTGGCCGGCGCGGTGCCGAAGCTGGTGTCGAAGGCGGGCTCCCACACGATGGGGATGCCGTCAAACTTCATCTGCTTCGTCGCCATGTCGATGCCGATTTGCGTACCGCCGCCGTAGTTGATGCTCGTCACGTTGGCGGCGAGCACGGCATTGCGCAGGGCGTCAATGAAGTCGGAACCCGCGAAGATGTGGGTCACGCGGCCTTTGGTGCGCATGATGGCGCGCTTGGCCTTCTCCATTGCGTCGGTCAGGGCAGCGATTGTGCTGGCCAGGCCGGTGCGGGCATCGTTGCGCCAGTAGGTGTTCGTCACAGCGGACAGACTGCCGATGGTGCCGGTGGCAGGCGTCAGGCTCACGAATGCGTCAATGCCGGGGACGGCATCAGCAGACTGCGTGCCATCGAGCCACAGGGCGGCGTGCATGAAGTCTTTTGCGCCTTCTTTCAGCGCCTTCATGCGGCTTTCCATGTAGTTCGCCAGGGCCACGACTTCAGCGGGCGTGCTGGTTGACTTGCCCTTGTCGTCGTTAACCTTGATGCCGGCGCGGAACAACTCGTCTTCGTTGAGCGTGAAGCCGTCATGGAAGTTGGTGTAACGAAACTTCACCTGCTCGTCGGGCGAACGGGTGTTGTAGGTCACGCGACCGTTGCCGGACCAGTATTGGCCGTTGTTGCCGTTGTCTTTGAAGAGCTGCGAGACGATGAACTCTTTGCCGCCCACAAGGTCTTTGGGCTTCTTCAGCAGTTCGTCGAGCAGGGGGCGATCCACGTTGATCTGGTCAACGGGTTCGTTTTTGCGGAAGTGGTCAATCGACGCTTTACCGATGCGTTCGATCTCAAGGGAATTTAACGCCATTTTTGGCTCCTAGATAAATGAAAGTGAATCCATCCGGCTAGGCGCACCGAGAAATACAGCCTTCGTGGGTTGCTTGATTTCCCACGTTTTGACAAGCAGTAAAGTAAGAGTAGAGGCCACCACTCTCACCCATGCGATTTTCAAAGCGTGTTGCCGGCGTGGAGCAATCGCTTTGCATTCAAGTAAGCCGCATGCGCCGACTCTCCCGTAGGAAAGTTGCCGATGTAGCGAACGCGGCCATCCACTTGGATCTGCGCCACAAACGGATTTGCCGGGCACTCTTTGCGGATGCGAACGCCTAACAATCCGCTCTTGTTGTTGATGCGCGGGCTCCGCTGGTTTTGAACGTTGGTCTTCACGTTCACATCGCGCAGATTGGCGAAGCGGTTGTCATGGCGAATGCCGTTGAGGTGGTCAATGCAGGCGTCCGGCCATTTGCCGTGCACGTACAGCCACGCGAGCCGCTGTGCTGAGCTTGTTCACGGCCCCAGCAACATCGCCAACCCTGACGCGCCGCGCAACGCGCACCAATCGCGTGAAAATTCCAGTCTCCGGGTCATAGGAGACGGGGCTCTCACGCCAGAATCGCTAGGCCGTTGATTTCGTTGGCTTTTTTTCAGTTTTCACTCCGACAGAAGTCTGGAAGAGTGTGCCCCTGCGTTGTGACACTGAGATCATAGCAACTTGCGAGCAAGTGCAGACTGTGAAAGCTTTTGCCTAAGTCGGCCAAATGCTGCTGAAATCAAGGTTGCTTTGCCTTTGGGTTCGCCGCTGCGTTGGTCTGAATCCTCTGCAACTCAGCACGCAGCCTCCTCATTTGCTCCTCGAGCTTTAAGAGCGATTCACGAGCCTTGCTCTCCTCCTGCGGAGTCTTGGCATTCCTCAACTCGGCGAAGGCGGCGCTGATACTTTGACTGAGGTCCACCATAGCGGCCTGAATCATCGCCATCGAATCAAGTCCAACGGACTGGTTCTGACCATTTGCATTCAAGGCTCTGCTGCGAATGATCCCGATATTCGCACTCACAGATGATTTCCTCATCGGTGTGTAAGACAGACCTCGTTGCGTCTCGATCTTTTTGACTTGACTTTTCACGTCGTCGATGAGGGTCTGCGTTGACTGGTTGCCACTCACTGGTGTGCTGACTAGTTGCTTCTTTTTCATACTGATTTCTCCCTTTCGTGTTGTGGTTATGGTTGTGCCGCCTTTGTTGGGAAGCGGGATGTGCGGTGTCGGTGCTGAAGGCATTAAGGTTCGACCATGCACGGATTCATACATTGGGTATCGACTCGTCCGATACATCTTGACGTTGTAGCAAAAGCGTTCATGAACCAGCGCTTGCAGTTCCTTTTGAGAAGCCGTAAACGCAGATGGGGAAAGGCCCGCTGGAACACGCTGCTGAGCCAGTTCAGTACGTACTGCAGAGAAATCGGAGCCCTCTTCAAACAGAGCACCCCTCAGGCGCAGCGCCTTGGCCGCGCCGGGTAACTTGACCGACAGATAGTCCTTCCCTTGCCGGGTTATGTCGACGCCAAGCACCTCATCCAGAAAGTGGCAGAGTTCGGCACGATTGTTAACTTTGCCAGAGGCCACTACCTCGTGGATCTCTGCCAGAAGCAACTCAGACTGCCGTTTTGTACTTGTCCGACCAGCCTTTCGCTCGTAGTCAGATGGAGATGCTTTACACAGCTGCTTTTTTACTTGTTCGTAGCCAAGTGAGTGATTCACTACTTCAGTGAATGATCTGTAGAGCGCGAGGTTTTTCGGTCCCGGTGGGTGAATGTTTAGACGTCGGCCAGTGGTCAGTTCAACCATAGGGAACACGAAGTGCAACTCTGTATTCCCTTTGTCGCGATGCATAACCCATAAGGCATTGAAACTGTCGCGCTCAATTCCTGGCAGGAAGGTTGCATGAAACGTCTCGATGACTGCGCTGATGTCTGCTCGGGAAGGCTGCTCTTCACGTCGAAAGGCGATGACCCCACTGACGTACTTGTTTACACGGCTGATGTTGTTGATGATGTCGATGGTCGTGGCAGGGTTTCCCTCCAAAATCTCGGGAGCCACTGAGCGCGCCTCGCCTGTATGGGAATGTTGACTCAGCAGATAATTTACCGGCGACTCCCCACGGGATCGGCCTGCATTAAACACCCGCACAATCATTCCGAACCTCCAGCCAACTGCTTGGCGCGAGCAGTGTGTACAAGTTGAGCGGCAAACTCCTGAATCTGCAACAGTACCAAGCGGGTTTCTTCGTCGATTGCGTTTCCAGCATTCAAATGCTTAGCAATCTGGTTAACGTTGTTCCCCAGACGATTGATCTCGTACTGAGCAGCCTGCAATGCCTTACGAATAGGAATGTCATTGACCTGAGAGCGATCTCGTAAACCTGATTCACGCAGGTACTGAGCGCGGCTGTTGTAGCCAGAGGTTCGCGCGTAGCTGTCAATCAGAGCGCATTCGCGCGGACTGACCCTGATCTCTATTCGCTTATTTCTAACGAGTGCATTTGCGTCGTCGCCAGACTGTCCATTGCATTTCTTGAGTATTTCTTCCATTTCGATTCCTCCTGTTGTTGTGACAGTCAGGCGGAAGCGAATTGAGGGGTATGGGGGAACCCCATCAAGTCCTTCCGACGCATCTCGCGTCGGATAGGGTGACCTTGCTTAGATTACCCCTCCCGTGAGAATGTCCGACTGTTAATCCAAGTAAATCAAATGGAATCGAAAAGTCAAGGACCTCATCCCCACATTCAGATTAGCGGAGAAACGTTATGCACGTATAAGGGAGCGAGGTCTAAAGCGGTGACCGTCGCAAGTACATGGACCCAGAACCTAACTACGCCTTATTAGCTAATAGCGCAATATCGAAAGGTGGATTTTTCAGGCCGCGTCATTTTTCCTCACTTCGTTCGTCGAACCCCCTGCTACGCAGATCCGTGCTTTGCTGATTGAAAGCTGACCTGATCGTATGCGTGTAGAGGGAAAATCCAAATGTGAGAAGAATGGGATTAGGACTTGCCAAACACAACAGCCACACTGTTTCGGCAGTTTATCCCCCTCCCGAACTTAATCGGGGGTTGACTTCTGCCGTATGAGGTGCCTCATCATCCGGGGGTGGCAATTCGCAAGTACCACTACTATGTCGGTTCGTGTGCTTGGTCACACTCAGGCGCAGTCCGACCACAAGTCCATTGCTGCCGCTATGCCTGAAATCCCATTCTTGCGGCTTAAACCCTTTCGGGTGACAGTGCGAACCGAGAGCTTCACGTGGTGCTGGGCAAGTCCGTAGAAGTTACACACCTCCGTGAGCGCTGACGCATAACACTGCTATGAATCAGTAAAGCAGATTATTTCCGAATGTCAAGCGCTAGTCTTGCAAGGTCATTTAACCCATGTCCAGCCAAACGACTCAATTAGCTTTCGAGAGCGTAAGAGCTTCCATCCCAACCGAATCGATTCAAGTTGCGTTTCTGCGGTAACAGTTCCAACGTACTTGGTAACCGTTTTGCCTCTTAACTTAAACTGGAGATAGCCATAACGGCGAGTTGGTGTACGTGCATATTGCCGTGCTGCAATTGAAGCCACTACAACGGTTCCATCTTCAAGGCGCAAATGTCTACGCTGTGGTCCCCCAGCTGCCTCATCTTGCTCAGCATGACCTTTCCTCATTGCTAAACCGCTAAATCAAGGGGCAGATCGGAAATATCCTTGAGCCGTTTTCCGTCGACCATGACTGCGAGCAAATCAGCTGCGTCATCCATGCGCAAGTCTTTCAGAGTTTCCTGTAACTCGTACAATGCGAAGTGATAAACACAATCGATATCACCGGTTCCAAGCGCAATAGACGCAAGCCGACTTGGTGTCGGTTCGGCAGTAACGACCATGATATGTGGAAGGCGGCCCTTTCGATTGCGGACGAGATTTAGCGCTTCCGAGCGAGCGTTTTGTGCTCGGTCACTACGAATGGTCCACTTGCACGAGATACTTGCATGTAGCAGTGGCATTCCCCCGTTGCTCTTCCGCAGGCTCGCGAGTGTGGTTACATTTTCATCCACCAAAAAATCTTGAGCGTTGATGACACTGTCATCAACTACATCGCGAACAACGACGATATCCGGAGTTATTGTGTAGTCGCTGCCAAGCGCTGCCGCAAGCTCGGGATCAGCCTTCGCAGCGCGATCTAATGCGACCAGATGAGCGTACTGCTCATATCTTGCGATTTCCAACCTATTTCGGCCTGCTACTTGATGCACATCCCAAACGCCTGGTCGAAGATGGCTGAGTTTTAGAAAAGTATCTCTTACAAACTCCGCACAGATACCCTCAAATTGGTTACCAGAGGTTTGCCCAGCAGAACGTTCGCCAATTGTCTCTGATTTGAGAAGAGTGGCTATTCCCTTCGCGATTGCTTTGCTTGTGGCATTGCTGCTATCCGCGTTACTAACCACGCCTTGACTGTTGGTAGTGAGTATGGACTCAAGCAGCGAGGCGTGGAATACCTTTCTTGACTCAAGGAATTCCGCAGTCATGGTCGTTATGCAACTTTAAAGATACGCTTTACAGCCAGAGCAGAATGGATTTGCCGAGCTACCGCTGCTGCTACAGGAGGAGGGAACGCATTACCGATCTGTCTGTAGGCGGCGGTCTTTCGGCCGAAAAACTCCCAGTTGTCCGGAAAGCCTTGGATTCGTGCGGTCATTCGAGGAGTGAGCCTTGGCATACCAACGAAATCACGAGGCGGGGATTCGTCCCATAGACCCATTCCATCCACACCTATTGCTGCCCACGCACGCTTCGCGCGAGTTGGTCCCAGATCGGGCCCACCGTGCTTCTTTGATCCACCAACCAATGTTGGCGCGATGGTGTTTGCCTGCTCACGCCATCGGTCGGCTCCACGCCAACCATTGGCCTTCATTAAATCGTGGAGAAGCACTCCGACTGTTGGCGGCTCGTTCTTGATGGGTTCTGGCCATGAAAAACCTCCCGCCAAGTCTTTACGTATTCCAACAAATACAACGCGCGGCCTGAGTTGAGAAACTCCAAAGTCTGAAGCGTTTAGAAGTCGCCACCCGGGCGAATACCCAAGTTTGCGAAGCTGCTTTTCTACCTTGTTTCGGTAGTCATCAAAGACCGCGTCAAGCAAGCCCCGAACGTTCTCCAACATTACTGCCTGCGGACGGCATTCATCGACCAAGCGAATAGCCTCGGGAAAGAGATCGCGTTCATCGCTACCGCCAAGCTGCTTCCCTGCTTTTGAAAAGGGGGGGCATGGTACTCCCCCTGCAATCAAGTCAATTCCCGAATACGGCTGCCCACTGAACGTGCGCAAGTCGCCCTCAACAACATTCCAAGTCGGCCTGTTGAGGCGTAGCGTTGAACATGCTGGCGGCTCGATCTCAACTAGCGCGGCATGTTCGAACCCTGCGGACTCAAGGCCAATGGCTTGCCCGCCTGCGCCAGCGCATAGTTCAAGAGAGTGAAAGCTCGCCATGGTTCTACCTGTGTTTGTGTTGATATGAGTTTAGCCGGCACGGCTTCTTCTGATGGCGCACTTGGTCCAATCGTTACACGCTGTTCGGCGTGTGCGGCAGGTGACAGCAGAAGGTTCCTCTTGACTTGCATGACCACTGGATCAAGGTTCCGCGACAAACTATCCGTGCGGCACGTGGGAAGCAGGACTTGTGCAGAGCGTGTGACGTTGGCCAGAGCAACTTTTGTCAGCGTTCGTTTCTTTGCTCGCGTGCCGCGCGGGCCGCGCGCACCTTACGACGGCTAGTCGCGTCACGCATTTCCTTCGCCAGTCGTGCGGCTTGCAGCTCCTTAGGGAAACGCAAGTCATCGAGCTTGAGGTTGGGAAAGTTCAGCTTGTGCGAGACGTTTTCGAAGAGATACCTGATTGCGAACTCCTCGGAGTAGACGGCAGAGTTGATCGTGTCGTGCTCATGACCAACAAACTGGCAGCGGGTTTCCTCATCGACACCGAGCTGCTTAAGTTGGTTGTTGGAGGTAGACCTCAATGAGTGAAACACCTTCTGAGGATGGGTGATCTTCAAACGGTCAAGATACTCACCGAATCGCCGACCAGGCGTCTTACCGTAGTGATTGAAGGCGTCAGGGTCCATGTAGGGGAAGATGGTCCCTCCATAAGGTCTCACCATGTCGAGGTACTCAAGAAACCCGATCTTGATGAGTTGCGGTGGTAAGGGAATCTTGCGCATAGACGCAGGCGTTTTCAGCGTTTGGGCGGCGTCCTCATCGTTGATGTCAAGAGCCCAAATGCCGTCGATCTGCCTTATGTCGGACACCTTGAGCTGACAAAGCTCGGATATCCGCCCTCCTGTGAACAGCCCCATCAGGGGCAGCCAGAAGTCGCATGGCTTCTCCAGTGACAGCAAATTGGCTGGATCAAAAATCAGAGCAAGCTCTGCGTCGGTGAAGAGCTTGTAGCCAGCGCGTTGCTGTGACTTCTTCTGCTCTGCTTTGCTGAACAGCTTGTGTCCACGAGTTGGTAATTCACCTGATGGGATCAATCCCGAAGTCTGAGCGAGGGAGAACAAGCCACCAAGCGCTGACAAGTACTTTTTCTGGATAGTTTGTGCCGATACGCCGTCAGCCAACAGGTCGTCGATGAAGTCGCTGATGTCAGCCCTTGTGATCAGTCGGACTGGATAGGTTTTTGCCTTCTTCTTGGTATGGAGCCAGCGTTCAAACTTGCGCTGCATTTTTCCGTACTCGTAGCTTGTCTTGCTGGAGTTGGCACTACGCTTGCGCTTGTCGTAGCGTGTGATCAGGTCGTCGAGCGTAGCTCCGGCAAGGTTTCGCGTAGCTTCGGAGGCAGTGGTGGCGCGTTCGACAGGCGACGCGTTCCCGCTGGGTTTAGCTTGTGGACTGGTCGCGCTGTTCGCAGGCTCCATCATGGCCAAGGCCATCTCTCGCGCTGCCTTGAGATCAGCAGGATCTCTGGGGTCAGCCGTCAGAGTGACGTTACCAATTTCAATACGCAGTGAACGCAGCTCATCGGAAACGTTCAGGTCATTGGAGATCGGTTCAATGACCTTCGTTGCTGGTCGACGCTTCTTGTGGTCCAGAAGGACCTTGGCAACTGCGTCACCACCGGCGGCAAGAACAAGCAGTTGTTCCTCTGAGGGCCAAGTAGTGATGTCTGCGACATTGAACTGCTTAGGGTCGTACCCTGCACTCATCTTTGCTCCCTTCAACGCTGCGGAAATGTACAGCGCTCTCGCTCGTGCCTCAGATGGGCTTCGAGTTCTCAGAGACCACCGCCGCTCCCTGACGTTGCCGCCCTCGCGGAAGGTGATTCGGAAGTAGAAGACGCCGTGTCTGGAGCGTACAAGGTATGAGGGCAGATTCATTGCGGTTTCCCAGTGAATGGGACACCTCAACGTGACACCTGCGCGTGATGAAAATGAAAAAAGCCGTTGAAAATCAACGGCTTTCGAAGACGCTCTGCCGTTAAACTTGATTTGTCCATGCTGTCGTTCCTGTAAAACGATGATTTGGGAAGTGGCCCGGCGTGCCTGAGAACACGCCGGGTTGCGATTTCACGTAGACATGCCCATCGCTTGAAGCGCGGCTTCGGCGGCACTCTTCGGCACAGCCTGGCTTTGCGCGTGGCCGTTGCCGCGAAGCGGTGAGGGAGTGGTGACGCGGCGCTGCTGGTTCTGCTGCTTCATGGCGCGTGAGAGCGTCGTGTAGAGCAACTTCACTTGCGCGGGCCACTGCTGGGGCGGGAAATCGCGGGCGATCACCTGCATTTCGGCGTGGATGTGCGGCTTGATGGCGGCAAAGTCGGGGTCTGTGGACTGCCATTGCTTCTCAAGCTGCTCCACGCTGCTGATTGCCTCTTGCGTGCTGCGCTGCATCTCGAAAGACTGGCGCTGGCCTTGCTCGGCCTGCTGGCTTTGCTGCTGTTGCGTGGCGCGCAGTTGGCGGGCGCGGGCGATTTCAAGCGCATCCTCATAGCCCATGGTCTCGCCGTTGACGCGCTCCACCAGATCGGGGAATTCGTCCAGGGCCGATGTGCTCGGGGCACGCACGCCGTGCTGCAACTCAATCTGGCGCATCATCCCTTGCAGGGTTTTGAGTGCCTGCTGTGGATCTGATGCGAGGGCATGGCGGAACTTGGCGAACTCCACCAGATCACGGCCCGATGCTTCGTCGGAGAATCCAAGGTCTTGCAGCGCCTTGAAGCTCTCGCGGTGCTCGTTCAGCTCGGCTTCGGCCTGCTCGCGTTGAGCTTTCTCGGTTTTGTAGCCGGTGACGAGCTTCTCGAAGCGGTCACGGGCCTTGTGGGAAATGTTCTCGGGGCGCTGAAGGTCTTCTTCAGTCAGGCCGTTCTCGCCGGGCTTCGGAGCCTCGGCTTTCTTGTCGGCTGGGTTCGCAGCGTCGGCGGGCTTGGCCTCTGGCTCAACAATCTCGCCCTCGGGCGTTTCGGTGATGCCGGATTCACCGGTATCTGCGCCCTCTTCCATGCCGAGCGCCTGCAATGCGGCGTCGGCTACGCTGGTGGCGTCTGAAGTGTCGGGCGTGCTCTCGTCAGGCGTGGTGCCTTCGATAATGTCTTCGTCCATGTGGGTCTGCACCTCTGGTTGGTCAAGTGCATACGATGCTCAAGCACAGACCCGCCACCCATGCGATTTACACCCAGGCCGATCCATTCCACCGCTTCAAAGGCTTGGTCAACCACTCTGTGCCGGTCCAGTATTTGAGCGGCTTCACCACCCACGCCGAGCCGTTCCACGTTTTCAGCGTCCCACCTGTCTGGTCGTACAGCTCGATGATGGTCGTCTCGGCTTCCTCGACCATGTTGACTTCGGGCTGGATCACCCAGATCGCGGCATCGGGACCGTTGTAGGTAAACGATCCGTTGGGGTTCGGGTCCAGCGTTCCGCCTGATGGGGATGGCGGCGTCACTTCGTACCAGGACAGCCAGTCGTCAGGATCGACCGTCAGCGCGAGGTCGTACAGCGCGCCCTTCTGCTGCACGCCCATGATCGGCGCAGTGTCGTCGATGATCGACTGGGCCGTCGCACCGTTGCGAAACATGACGAACGCGCCGGTAGCCTCTACATCCGAATCGTTGCCCGCAGCATCGGTGTGCACCACATAGCCGTAATACGTTTGCAGCGCCGTGTGGCCCGTGGCGTTGAAAGTCTTGACGCCCGTGGATCCGATGGACTGCGAGCCGACGAAGACAGCCGCCGCGCCCGTGTGGTCCTGCCCGTCCTTCACCTGTGCCTTGCTCGGCGGCGTGGCGCTGGTGGTCGTAACCACGCGCTTCGTCCCGTTGGCCTCGTTCGTCGTGGCCGAAATCACTGCGAGCGCGTTGGACTTCACCACAGCACCAACAGAGGTCACGGTTGGCGCGGTCGTGTCCGGCGTGGTCGTGGTGAACGATGCCGAACTGACCCGAGCCGAACGATTCAGCGCCGCGTCGTCGTGGACGTAGTGCGCGTAGTAAGTGGTCGAGGCGGTCAGGCCCGTGAAGCTCACGTTCTGCACGCCCGTGGTCGTCACAGCTTGGGACAGGCCCGCAGCCACCACAGTAGCAGCCGTTTCCGTGGCGTTCGTGCTTGCTAGGCGGTACAGCGTGCCGTTGGCCTCATCGGTGGAGACCGAGCCCGTGGCGGTGGTCGAGCCTGTAGCGGTGCCGGTTGCGCTGGTCAGCGTGGGCGCGGTGGTGTCGCCGCCACCTGATGCATCCTCAACCACATAATTGTCGTAGATGTTGTTTGCGCCAGACCCGGTGTTGCCGAATCCCATGATCGTGCCGGACGGCAGCGAACTGAAAGTGTGGCTTACCGTGTCTCTAACACTCAGATCGGAGTTGAGCACGCGCCCGTAGATCGTCAGGCCGTCCACCTCCATCTCAAGCCAGAAGGTGGTTCCCGGTGCCGTTATGGTTGTCGCTGCTCGCTGCGTTCCGTTGGGGACGGCTTGCGACGATCCCTCGTTGACGCGCAGCGATGTCTGGCTCGATCCAAGAGAAATCAGAATGTGGTTGCCGCTGGTGGAATCTGCGGCGTTTGTGCGAAATGCGTACAGGCACGCGCCGTTGACGTTGCTGTTCGGGTCAACAAGGATGCGTTGCTTTATCCAAGAATTCCCGCCGATGTCGATGACGGCGCGAGCGTTCGCGTTCGCACTGCCATCAACAGCCGTTGTGCCAGCACCTTCAAGCACCGTCCCTGGACTCTGCCAGTTGATGGACAGCGAGCCACCAAGGCCGTTGTTAAGTGTGCGCCCCGTGATGTCGGTGGCTTCTGTTACGCCTGTGAAGTCGTCCGAAATGATGACTGCCATGGCTTACTCCGGGTAGGCCGCAGCCAAGGCCGAGCGGGGATCGGTCGTGAAGGAGATTCCCGCCGCTGCAATGTTGGTGTCGTGCTGCGTTCGCGCAGAAGCAACCACCGTATCGCCGCAAGCCTCATGGAATCGCGCGGCCTCATAAAGCAGCTTTTGGTAGTAGGTGCCATCTTCCAGCGACAGAAGCGGGGAGGCGTCTTTAAGCTGTACCAAGCACTTTCCAATGGAGACGCCAGAGGTGACTGGGATCATGGAGCCGCCAGCGGTCGCTGAAAGCTGCATCGTCTGGCCGCTTGCGCCGACTGCAAAAAATGCTTGCTCGTCAATGGCTTCGGCAAATGGTTTGTTGGCGTCCAGGTTCTCGGTGAACGCGAACTTGTCACCATTGGTGGGGGCGAACGTCCCGAACGGCCCACTGATCGTTGCGCGGTCTGTGCCTGTGTCAAATGCCAGGTCCACGGAGAGGCTGAACAACACGTCTTCGATACTGTCCACAAGCGTGCCATCGCCCTTCCACTGGCTCCAACGGTAAGCAGTCATGCAAACAAGGTCCATCTGCGCGTGAACCGATGAGATGAACTTCGCCAAGTGCTGGCGGAATGTTGCCGCGCCTGCCAGTTGGGTAATTTCGTACTGGTGGCACAGCGACATCGAGAAATACATCTGCATCCACGGGGATTCGTAGAGCGTGTCGTTGCTTTCAGACGATGCCGCGTTCTGGCTTGCCGAATAAAGTCCGGCGTCCTGCCAAGAGGTCGGCATCTGGCTATTCAGGTCGTTGAGTGCCGCATAAGTGGACTCAAGGACATCCTCAAAGTACGGCTTCGATGGGTAGGAGTCCGGCAGGATTGCGAGACCCTGCGCAACGTCGCGCATGGCCCATGCGTTCAGGCGAGCCCCCCCTGCCAAGAAACCTATTCCCGCGCCCTTGTAGGTCGTGCCGGATGGGCCGATCTTGATGTTCCGAGCGCCTGCGTAGCTCCCATTTCTCAGAGTAGTGATGCCCGTGCCCACGTTTCTGGTGTACGTCCCCGGGTCGGTGTACATGATGATCTGAGCGGCGTACTCATCCATCATGTCGGCCATCTCGGGGCGGCCACTGATGAGGTATGCGTAGTAATGCGCACTCGGGCGGTGGCTTGGGTCGCCGTCACCACTCCAGAGACTGGTGGTCACTGATGGAGTTTGGACGCCAGTAAAGAAGCTGTTGCCAAAGCGCCAAGAGGTCTGAATCGTGCCCAAGTCTGTGTAGCTGGCTTCCACGTCCACCACGGGGATGATGTTGCCCGTGGTGCTTCGCCTGACCATCGTTTCAAACCCACCGCACGCCAAAGAGGAAACAATCACGGCGCGGCGATCAACAGCGGCCTGTGTGAACAGGTGCGTCACACACCATTGCGGGATGACCCCGATGAAATTGTTGGGTCCAGTGGCGTTGAGGCTGCGCTGGGCCAGCGACCCCAAGCACCCAGCAACGTAATTGACGCTGGAAACACTGGATGGTGTCACCGACAGGTCGTAAGGCTCCACCAGTCGCGTCTTGACGATGTATTTGGGGTCGTGCTGGACAAGCACGGTGGGGCGCGCCGATGTGGTGCCGCCTCCCTGGATGAAGTTCCACAGGCCGTCTGTATCGCACACGTAGAACGAGCTGTAGTGATTGAGCGCGATGTTTGCGCCGGGCGTCTCGGTCGTGTCGTGCCCGGTCATGGTCAGCAACGTGGTTGCGCCAGACTTCAGGACGCAATTCACAACGATCCGCGTCGGCGTTGGGCTTGCGACATCACCCCAAGGCAAGGCAACCCTTGGCAGGCACTCGATGTGCGAAAGGCCGCCAGCATTGTTTTGTGCAGCAAACGCGTAGAAGTAGCATTCCAGCTGCCCGTGTGCGGTGGCCGATTGCTTGAACGGTGCGCGAATGCGCCAGAGCTTGCCCGCTGGGCCGTCGCCAATGACAACGATGTCGGTGGCGTCGGTAATCGCGGTGTTGAGCGAGGCAGTCCACACACCCGACAGGTTGGTGACGCCAGACAGCTCGGTTTTCAGGTCCGCAGCGGTGAAATCAGACGTGCCACGGCTCGATGCAGCAGGCGCAGAGCCACCGTTTTTGACGTTGATCGTGAGCGTGCCAGAGCCTGCAATGGTCGTTGGGACGCGGATCATGGCGCCGCAGAACTTCATGGACCCATCAGGCCAAGTCGTCACACCCCAAATGGTCGCAGGACAAGGCGTGTTGTCCGTCAATTGAAACTGTGGGTACTGACCGCTCGGCACGTCACCTTGCTTGAACGGCATCCCCAGCATCGGGCTGACGAAGTTCGCCGCCTGCGTGCTGCCGGATGTGTTCACCAGCGAGAGCGTCGTGATGAGCCCGCCCACTGATGGCGTCGGCAACCCCGCGTAAAGCGTCGTGCCTGGCGTGCCGGGGTAGCTGAGAGTTGGCATCAGTTCGTGTCCACCCAAAGCTGTCCGACCGTGGGCGACGATGGAGCAGTGTTCGAGACGGTGATGATCGTGCCGTCTGCACCTTCAAGGCTCGCCAGCCACGCTGCCTCATCCCCAACAAAGCCGTTCGCCACTGCAATTTCGTAAGCAGATGGCCCCGTTGGACCCGTTGGCCCTGCCCCGCCACCCCCGCCACCTCCACCGATGCCGGTCTTGCCGCTGTCAACAGTCACAGCCATATCAAGCTCCCATCACCAGATTGACTGAAGCACCCGTGGCGCTGATCGACACCACGCGGCCTCGAATGCGCTGGTATCGGTCATCGCTGGTGAAACTGTCGCTGGTGCGGGTCGTGCCCAGCGTCAGCGTGATTTCGCCAATCGTGTCCCAGGCTCCAGCCGGGTCCACTTGACCCTGCACCGCAATGACCGCAGCACCAGCGCCGGCAGTGGTCACACCTGACGCCTGATAGGTCTTCATGTGCGGTTCGTTGAGGATGTCCGCGCCTTCGCCTGGTGCGGTGACGTTTTGGAGCAAAGTGGCAAACATGGTGTGTCCTTACATCGGCATGGGTTCAAGGGGTGGGAGCGGTTCAGCCGGGAGCAGCGCTTGAACCGTTTCGTCAACGGCCTGCAAGGCTTGATCGATCGTCATTTGCTGGTCGCTCACCAGAAGCTGCCCGGCGACTTCCAGGCGCTTGACGTTCTCGGCGGAAACTGCGGCGATGCGGGCCTTTTCGACATCGGCATCCGCTGCAATCTCGGCCTTCGTGCGGTCGGAATCGATGGTCGCCTGCGCGGCTGTCTGCGCCTTATCGCGCTCCAGGTTCATCTCATCGACGCGGGACTTCAAAGCCTCGCCGGCCTGCTGCAACTTGGCTTGCAGTTCCTCGATGAGAGCCTTGCCTTGCTCCATCTGCTGCATGACTTCGGGCGGCAGATCGGCCTCTTCGCCGTCCTCCGCAAGCTCGATGCCCAAGAATTGCTTGATGTCCAACTTCTCGTCAAAGCGGTTCAGCGTCTCTTGCAGGATCTTGAGGATGGCGCGAGCCAACTTGGGATTCGTCTGCTCCAGCTCGGCGGACTTCTGCAAAGCCTCCTGCATCATGGGCATGAGCTGAATCCACTGGTCGCGCTCGCGCATCTTGTTCGGGCGTGCCGTCGATCCACTGCGAATCGTGATGCCCAGCAGCTTCAATTGCTCGCGGGCGGTCAGTTCGGGCCACATGGCAGATTGCCCAAGACGCTCCTTCACTTGGTCTGCGGTCAACTCCAGCATGAGCAAGTGAGCCGCGTACTTGGCGATGTCGGTCAGCCACTCTTCAACGGTGTCGATCACCTCGGAGGAACGGGATTGCATACCCTGCGCCATGATTTCCGCCTCGGTGGCGGTCTTGGCCTTGTTAATGGCCCCACGTGAGGCATCCTGAACCCCTGCAACCATCTCCATGTCGCGCATCACGTCCGATACGTCATACATGGCCGGGTTGAATGGGATTTCAGGCATGGACGCAAGCTGATTGCCCAGCGGCAGCGTCGGGTCTGCACTCACGCCCACCACATCCGTCCCAATGCGGCGGTTGTTGATGGCGTTGATTTCTTCGTCGGTGATGCTCGACGACTTGTTCACCAGGCGCACGGGCAGATTCTTCCTGCGGTGCTCGCTGGCGCGTGTGTGGCGGGTGTTGTATTCGTCTTGCAGCTCAATCAGCAGCTCAACCAGCGACAGCGGGTACAGAACACCATCGACGCGGCGCAGTTGCAGGGCAAAGAACGGATACCAGCGGTCTCCGAGCTTCGGCGGCTGATACGGCGGCTGAATCCAGCGGTTTTCACCCTTGCACAGCGTGTAGACGGTGTTGTCGTCCTTGCTCCACACCTCATAGACGATCACGATCTTGTCATCGTCGTCCACGTTGCTTTCGCCCTGCGGCTCTTCCACGCCCTTTGATGGTGGTTTGACCTTGAAGCGGTTCTTGAATGCCGCGCCGGTCATCTTGATCCGGTGGGCAATGGCCGACGACTGCGGCGCTTCATCGATATCCCGAACAGATGCGTCCAGGATGATGATGTCTTCGGTGGGAACGTGGTCAACCACCATGCCTTCGGACAAAACCACCTCGGGCTGCGATGTCAGGGCCTGCTCTTGCTGGCGCAGCGACACCAATTCCGCCTCGTGGTCCGTAGAGTCGTCGGCAACCTCTTCACGCAGCCGCTCGATGCGGGCGATGTTGTCCTGAATGTCGTTGATGTTGTTGCGCACGATGGGCTCTCGGCCCTTCTCGCGCTGATACAGCACCTTCACCCAGCCAGTCGTGCATGTGATGGCCGCACGCACAGCCGATTTGCCCCGGCGCTTCAGGTCGCCATCCTTCACCAGCCACGTATTCAGCGCGGTCTGAACGGTCTTGCCGACAGCGGTCAAGGCCGGGTATTCGGTTTCATCCGGGCGATCCTCGGGCGTCACCGCGATTTCGGGAGCCTTCGCGTAGATGTTGGCCTGAATCGTTTCAACGAACGATCCGATCATGTTCACGCGAACAAGGCCAGACGAACCATCCTCGCCGGGGTTTCCATCGACGTAGGTCCGGGCCTTCTTCCACTTCTTGCGGCGCTCATCTTGCAGCCCATCAAAGTGCTTGATGCGCTCATGCAGCCGCTTGGCGTGCGCCGCCTCCTGCGCGTCAGGCTCGCGCTCAGTGGCGGATTGCAGCATTGCTTAGCTCAGGTCGTTGAAGGCCGTGGCCGCGATGCTGCCGGACGTGAAGGCCGAGCAGTTCAGGCGGACGAAGTTGGACAGCGGCAGAGCGACGAGTTGAACGCCTGCGGTCGTCAAGCTCGGGCCTGCGTTGGTCCAAGTCGTGCCGTCCACGCTGGTTTGCAGCGAAGCAGTGCCGACGAAAGCGCCAGTGGGCGAAGCAACCAGAACGGGGACAGTCTCACCAGCCAGCAGGCCAGCGGATTGCGTGGTGACAGCGGCACTTGCGGCGGCTGAAGTCAAACTGCCAATGGATTGGATGCGCATGTGAATCTCCGCGCCCACCATGGGCGGCGGTGTGAGTCTCAAGCGATCAGGGCTCACCCATGCGATTTTGGGTGGAGATGGTGGCCGGCGTTGATCTCCGGTCGTTCTGTGCGAAACATTCTCCCCTGACGTGCACAGATAGAGGGGACCACAGCGCATCAACCTGCGCATTCACCATCAGATCAGCGGGCCGGGCTTGATTCCGGCTGGCAGCTTAGACCTCTCCCCGAAGCAGACTCCGGACTGCGCCGCGCTTCGTTTTCGCCCCTATCAGATTTCGCTTTCTGAGGGAGTAGCTGCTATTGGCTTCGCGTGTCCTTCCACGCCGCCGCTGATCTCATGATGCACATCGATTTTCCCAAACTTCGCGCTCACTGTCCATGCGATTTCATCGGTAAGGGCTGGCCTGCTTCTCTTCCTTGGAGTTGGCGAGCACCCAGGCGATGGACCCAGGCTGCGGGGCTTCCTTCTTTTCCTTCGGCTGCTCTGCGGCTGCGAGCGAATCCAGCCCAAGCCCGATCAGGCCCATTACGTCTACCTTATCGTCCTTACCCTTGTAGCGGTCGTCGCCCGTAAAGGCGTGGAGTTGGTTGAGCAGCGGCTGAACCCATGCGTACTGTGGCAGCTTCTGAAGCTCCGGGCTCGGGAAGAACACGCACCCCTGACTCATGCGACCCTGAATGCTGCGCGCCCGAGCGGCTTTGTCGTTGATCGGGTTGATCCACCGCATCACCTGCCAGTTACTGTCCTCGCGCATCATCAGCTTCATCAGCGGCTGGACAGCCCGGCGAATCACGCCACCCTCACCAAACCACACCTGCGGCTCGTGCTGCTGCTGTAACTTCAACTGGCTGGCGATCCACTTGTCCGGCGACGTGCGGAACGAGCGCCAATCGAGCACATAGATGTTCTTGTCCTTGTCGGTGCCGACAATTCCGTGCTCCGTCCAGTCTGGGTCGTTGTTGTCCTCTTCCTCGGTCACAGCGTAGTCCGATGCCCCGTAACGCTTCAGATAGCGCGGCACCTCATCGAAATACCGAATCCATTCAGTCCTGAAGAAGTCGCCAGCAGCCGGGCGAACCTTCCAGTTACCCCCAAGCAACCGGGCCTGCTCAACGGGCGGCAGCGCCTTCAGGTTCGCCAGATACGCCGGGTCATTGCGCAACAGGTCTACGTTGTCGTAGATGGTCGCCGCCACGAACGTGACGCTCTTGGGCATCACATCCTGGCCGTACTGGTCTTTCAGGTCGTCGGGCGTGTCGCCCCACACAATCACCCCGTTGACGCGGATGAACCACCGCAAAGCACCCGAGCGCTCCGGGATTGGGAAGCCGGTGTCTTGGTCGATCCACCAAGCGATGAACTTCGCCACCCAGCTATCCGGGTCCGGGTTGCAAGTCGCCCGCACATAACCCGCAACACCCGACTTTGAGCGGTTGCGCGAGAGCATGTAGAAAAACTGTGACTCGCTGAAGTGCGTGATCTCATCGAACATGATGAGCGGCACTTGTGAGCCTTGCCAGTCCTGAACGGTGTGCTCATGCTCAAGGTGCGAGAACTTCACCCGGCCACCCTTGGCGAACTCCCATTCAAGCGTGCTGGATTTAGGCGTGGCTCCAGCGATCACGCTGTACATGGAGACCGATTCGTCCCACAGGCCGCCCGGATTGCGAATCTCAGGCGTGACCCGGCGAAACCCCACGGCGTAGAAGTCTGGATTCCTTGTAACGTGCCGAAGCGGCTCCATCAGGAGCGAGAACGTCTTCCCAGAGCCCGCCGAACCGCCGTAGATGGCGATGTCAGCGGACGTGCTTAGAAATAGCTCCTGCGGCCTGCTGTTCGGCTTAACGACCATTCTGTGGAAGCTGGTACTGAACAACCTGATCCAGCTCAACCGCCTCGCCTTCCTCATCGGCCCGAATGCGGTCCTTGTTGGCCGAAATCAAACCAATGGGAATCTGCGCCGCCTCGTTCGCCATGCGCGTCAGCACGGCAACGCCCTTCAAAGCGTCCTGCGATGCCAATGGGTCGCTGTCGTCGATCTTCTGAAGCTCGCTGTTCGCCAATGCATTCAGGCGCAGGCTGTTCTTTGCCCCGTAACGAGCTGATCCGATCACATCCACGGTCAGCCCACGCAACTCCATGGACATGCTCCACGCGTTGCCCTGGTGCGGCACAGGAAGCGCGGCAAGAGCTGTGTGAGCCTCCGCCAACTTGGCGGCGACCTCGATTACCGCTTTGTTTCCTTTGTTTGGAAACCGTTTGCTTATCTGGCCCGGACTGATCACAAACTCGCGGGCAAGGTCGCGCACACCTTCACCCAACATCAGCCTTCGCTCGATTTCCTCCCACTGCGCCGGGGTCAGCTTAGAAGGCCGTGCCATCAGGCCTCCTCAATCTCAGGCTCAGCCCGAACAGGAATCCAAACCCCCATCACCAGGCATTTCCCGGTGTCGCGCCTCCTGAAGCAGTGAACGAGGTTCTTGCCGTCGATCCGCACCCTGCGGCACTCAAGCGCCCATGCATCACACCGCTGCTGGAGCAGTGCGAGCGCGGTTTTCGTGGGAACGCCGGCCATGGCTGCGATTGCGGCCACGGGTAGCCATGTGGTCATCATGATCGCCTGCACTCTGCCCTCATCTGCCTCTGCCCATGCCTTTTTGATCGGCGGCGGCTGGCGTCCTCGCGTGGCTTTTCGGTTTGGTATGCGCATGTGCACCTCTGTTGTGGGATATGTGAAGGCTTGGCAGTGAGTCATTCGCGGATAGAACCCTCTTGAGTGATGGCACTGGTTCGCATAAAGCAGCGTTTTGACGAAGGGCCGCAATTCATGCAGTGAAAAGGCTCCCAGCCGGCGCTAACCCGGCTCCCAGTGCCATCGCTCAAAAAG
>LNFM01005185.1_pt1 | contig 24699 bp, 12 predicted proteins | sample 596031 | NCBI WGS metagenome assembly LNFM01 (sample SAMN04254537, study PRJNA301005) | activated carbon metagenome | isolation source: dual media filters at the Ann Arbor, Michigan drinking water treatment plant | place: USA: Ann Arbor | reverse complement strand
TCCAGCGACGCCTGCTCTCGAAGACCGATGCGGCGCAGATCATGCTGGGCAATCTGCACGACAAGGAAGAGAACAACCTCAAGACCCTGTTCGACTTTGCGGACGGATCGATCCGCCTGAAGAACTACCGCGACCGGGAACACTTCATCGCGAGCTACCCCTTCCCGCCCTACCAGTACACGCTGTTCCAGATGGCGATTACATCGCTGTCCCAGCACAATGCGTTCGAAGGGAAGCACAGCTCGGTGGGCGAACGCTCGATGCTTGGCGTCTTTCAGGAAGTGGCGAAGGCTCTCGCTGAGCGCCCCGTTGGTGGGCTTGCGACATTCGACCTCATGTTCGAAGGCATCCGCTCTGCTTTGAAATCGTCGGTCCAGCAGTCGATCCAGATTGCCGAGCGAAATCTCGATGATGACTTCGCGGTGCGGGTGCTGAAGGCACTGTTCCTTGTAAAATATGTCAAGGAATTCAAACCCACTGTTCGCAACATCAGCATCCTGTTGCTTTCGGAGTTCGAGCTCGATCAGGCCGGGCAGCGCCGCAAGATCGAAGACGCCTTGGCGCGCCTCGAGCGCGAGACCTACATCCAGCGCAACGGCGAGGTCTATGAGTTCCTCACCAATGAGGAGAAGGACGTCGAGGCTGAGATCAAGGCGTTGGAGGTCGATCCTACCGAGATCACCAAGGCGCTCGAGACGCTCGCATTCGACGAAATCCTCCGCCACCGGAAGATCAAGCACCTTGCAACCGGCTACGAATACTCTTTCAGCCGGAAGCTCGATGACCACCTGCTTGGCCGCGAGTACGAGCTCTCTATCAACATCGTCAGTCCTATCAACGATGCGTCAGCCAATCCCGACGCGGTCCGCATGCAAAACATGGGGCGCGAGGAACTGGCGATCGTGCTGCAACCCGATGTCCGGTTCGTTCGCGATCTCACACTGTTCAAGCAGACCGACAAGTTCGTCCGTCAGGCGCGCAGCGGTGCTCCCCAGCCAGGGCGCGACCGGATAGTCCTTGAGAAGGGCGAACAGAACGCTCGCCGCGGGAAGGATCTGGAGCTTCGCCTGCGCAACCTGATCGCAGCGTCGCGCTTGTTTGTTCGGGGGGACGAGCTCGATCTGGGCGGCGAAGACCCCCAGGAGCGCATCGTCAAGGCGTTCCAGACCCTCGTCGACAAGGTCTACGTCAACCTGCCGATGCTGAGAGGCGTGGGCTACGTTGAGGCAGATATCGCAAAGGCCGCCAGCCCGAACTCAAACCTCTTCGGCGAAGCAGGAGCCGGCCTTAGCTCAGGCTCGCAACGGGGTCAAGGTCTCCGCCAAGTATCTGACCGAGCGTTTTGGATCGAAGCCCTATGGGTGGCCGACTGTCGCCACATTGTGCATCTCCGCTAGCCTTGTTGGTAAGGGTAAATGCGAGGCGAGGTCTGATAGCACCTTGTTGGAAGGTGTTGAGCTCGCCCGCGCCCTCAACAACAGCCACGTGTTGGGGAATATCCTCTTCACTCCGCAACTGGAGTTCACCGCCTCCCAAATCCGCGCCGCAAGGGACCTCTACAAGGAGCTTTTCGGCCTGCCGGCGGATGGGACAGAGGCGCGCGTTCTTGGCGGGGAGTGGGCTGAAAGCCTTCGCAAGCTGTCTGACGAGCTGAACCGAGTTCTCGCAGAGAGCTACAAGTATCCTTTCGTGAGCGCGCTTGAGCCATTCCGCGCGCAGATCATTGCGATGCTCGGCAAGCCCGCAGCCTGGTACATCACGGAACCTCCTCGACAAGATCCGCAGCTTCATGGGGGGCGCCCAGCGCGAGATCTACGACGATGTCCGGGAGTTCCTTCAGGGGCAGGAAGCCAACATTGGCTATGTGGATGCGGCCGCGGGGGCAAAACTGCGGACCGCGCTCGCCGATCCTGAATGCTACAAGGGAACGGCGATCCAGGCGCTGAAGTCAGAGCTTTACACGCTGAAGGACAAGGTAGGACTTGCCGTCCTGAATGAGCGCAAGGCGGTAATTGCTGCCGTCGACGAGTGCGCTCGGAAGGTCATCCAGACGGCCGAGTTTGCTGCCCTCACTCCCGATCAGCAAGATCAGATCCGCCGCACCATTGCGATCCACAAGGATGGTCTGGACGCTGTGACCATGATCCCGATCCTGCGCGACAGGGCGAACGGTGCGCGCACTGGCCTGATGCAGCAGTTGCTCGGCGAGATAGCGAAGATGACCCCTCCGCCCTCACCGCCGCCCGGCCCATCTTCCGGCGATGGCGTGCCGCCTGCGGCACCAACACCACCTGCCTATATCAATGCCTCGGAGATCAAGGTGGCCTACCCCCGGCCCTATCTGGCTGAAGAGGCGGACGTCGACCAATACGTGAATGAGCTGCGAAAAACCCTGATGTCAGAGATCGCCGCCGGGAAGAAAGTGATCGTCTGATGGATACCAATGCCCTGAAGCGTTTCGCGCAAGCTGCGCGCAACCTCCTCATCGATCAGGTGACCGTGAAGCTGGCCGTGGTGTTTGATCCGGCGTCAAGTGCCCGACGCGAAAACCCCAATGCGATGAAGAAGCTCGATACAGCGATTGCCCAATTGGGTCAGACGCAGGTCATCGAGCAAGTCGCCTACACCTGGTTCAACCGTTTCACGGCGCTCCGCTTCATGGACGTGAACGGCTATACCAACCCCAGGGTTGTATCGCCCGAGGGTGACGCGACACGGCCGGAACTTCTGGCAGAGGCGATAGCGGGCAACTTGCCCGAAGGCGCGCCGGCCACGATCGCCGCCCTTCTCGATGGCAGAACGCCGTCGCGCGACCCGCAAGGGGAAGCCTACCGGCTGCTTCTCGTCCACGCCTGCAACGCCTGGCATGCCACCATGCCGTTCATGTTCGAGAAGGTCGGCGATTACACCGAGCTCCTGATGCCGGAGGACCTGCTGTCGCAAACCTCCATCCTCGCCCGTCTGCGCGAGGCCATACCCGAGGACGATTGCAAGGATGTCGAGATCATCGGGTGGCTCTACCAGTTCTATATCTCGGAGAAGAAGGATCAGGTCTTCGCGGGACTGAAAAAGAACCAGAAGATCACGGCCGAGAACATCCCGGCAGCGACGCAGCTGTTCACCCCGCACTGGATCGTTCGCTACCTCGTCGAGAATTCCTTGGGACGGCTATGGCTGCTGAACCGGCCGAGCTCGAAGCTGGCCGAGCGGATGGATTATTACATCGCGCCAGAAGAGCCCGAAACCGATTTCCTGAAGATCGGCATACCCGAGGAGATCAAGGTCTGCGATCCAGCCTGTGGTTCCGGGCACATGCTGACCTATGCCTTCGATCTGCTGTTCGCGATCTACGAGGAAGAGGGATATGAAGCTGACAAGGTCCCCGCGCTGATCCTGCAACACAACCTCACGGGAATTGAGATCGACGACCGTGCCGGCGCCCTCGCTGCTTTTGCGTTGGCGATGAAGGCGGCAGAAAAGCTTGGGCGGCGGCGCTTCCTGCGGATGGAGGCGAAACCTGACATCGTCGTGCTGCAGAACGTCAGTTTTAGCTCTGCCGAGATGCAGGATGTAGCCGCCGTGGTTGGCCGTGACCTGTTTACGGACGGCCTGCGAGAAACGCTTCTGCAGTTTGAGCAGGCGAAGAATTTCGGCTCGCTAATCGTTCCGAGACTGCGGAATCCGGCCGAGCCGCTGCGGATGGTCGAGGCGCGGGATTTCGGCGGCGATCTGCTGCTGAAGGAGGTGCGGGAGCGCGTCATAGCCGTGCTACGCGTGGCCGAGGCGCTGTCGCCGAAGTATCACGTGGTGGTCGCCAACCCGCCGTATATGGGCGGGAAAGGGATGAATGCAAACCTCCAGGATTTCGTCAAGAAAGTCTATCCCGACGGAAAATCTGACCTGTTTTCGGCATTCATAGAACGAGGGCTGGGACTCGTGGTCACACGAGGCTTCAGCGCTATGGTCACGATGGAAAGTTGGATGTTTCTGGGGTCATTCGAAAACCTTAGAGCCCGATTGCTTGAACGATCCACCATTCAATCAATGGTACACATGCCTTACCTCGGCAAAGGCGGCACAAGCATGGGTATCAACTTCGGAACATCCGCGTTCGTTTGCGAAAAGGCTCAGAACGTCAAGTTTCGCGGCCATTACTGCTGCGTCAGATACTTTGAAACAGATGAAGAAGGAATACCTCTAGATTTCCCGCCGAAAAATGAACGCCTTGCTAGGGCGTCTGCCGAAGATTTTGAGAAGATTCCGGGCAGCCCGATTGCATACTGGGCTCCTAAACCTTTACTTACATCGTTCGAGATTAATCCGTCGATCGGTGATTTAGCTGAAGTCGCGGTAGGATTATTCACCTGCGACAATGATCGTTTTTTGCGGTCTTGGCATGAAATTAGCAATAAAAAAATTAATTTCAGGGCGCTCTCAAAGCACGACACAAATTTGAAGGAATATTATCCTTACAATAAGGGAGGAGATTTTAGAAAGTGGTTCGGCAACAATCACATGGTCGTGCATTTTAAAGATGATGGGATCGAAATTCGTGACCATAGAGCGAAATCAGGGCAGTCTTGGTCACTTCCTGGTGAGCGCCTATACTTCAGGGGCGGGGTCACATGGTCAGGGCTTACATCGTCAACAAACAGCTTTAGAAAATCCGAAATTGGTTTCATATTTGAATCTAACAAAGGACAAACCCTCAAATCCGATATAGACAATGAGCTCCTTGGTCTCCTTAATAGCTCTGCCTGTCGAATTATTTTGAAGTTTATAAATCCGACTATCTCGCTTCAAAGCAATGAGATTAAAAAGATCCCTGTCCCAGATATTGAAGTGCCAGTTGATGTTTTGGTCGAGGACCTTTCGGCCCTCGCCCAGTCAGACTGGAACGCTTACGAAACCTCCTGGGATTTCACCACGCTCCCGCTGCTCTCACCCGATCATCGAGGCGAGACGCTGGAGGCCACCTACAACACCCTAAGTGCCCACTGGCAGTCCATGACGGACAAGATGAAAGGACTCGAGGAAGAGAACAACCGCATATTCATCGACGCCTATGGCCTCCAGGACGAGCTAACCCCCGAGGTGCCGATCGAGGAGGTCACCCTCACCTGCAATCCAGCTTATCGCTACGGCATCAAAGGCACCGAGGAAGAACGCGAAACGCGCCTGCGCGCGGATACAATGGGCGAGTTCCTATCATACGCCGTGGGTTGCATGTTCGGCCGCTACAGCCTCGACGCTTCTGGTCTAATCCTTGCCAATCAGGACGAGACGCTGGCTGATTACCTCGCCCGCGTGCCTGAACCGGCCTTCCTTCCGGACGAGGATAACGTCATTCCGGTGCTCGATGGCGACTGGTTCCCGGATGATATAGTCGATCGCTTCCGCAAGTTCTTGCGGTTGACCTTCGGCGATGCTCACTTCCGCGAGAACCTCGCCTTCATTGAGACGCAGATCGGGGACATTCGGCGCTACTTCACGCGCAGTTTCTACGACGATCATGTGAAGCGCTACAAGAAGCGCCCGATCTACTGGATGTTTGCCTCGCCCAGGGGAACGTTCCAGGCGCTAACCTACATGCACCGCTATCGGTCCGACACAGTCTCGGTGCTGCTGAATGACTACCTACGAGAGTTCATCCGCAAGCTCTACACTGAGCGCGAAAGACTCGAAAAGCTGTCCGACGATCCGGACGCCACACAGGCCCAACGCACAAGCGCGACCAAAGGCGTCCTTACCGTCGGCAAGCAGCTCACCGAGCTCGAGGAGTGGGAGCGCGATGTCATCTTCCCCCTCGCCCAGGCAAAAATCGAGATCGACCTCGATGACGGTGTGAAGCGAAACTACCCGCTGTTCGGCGCGGCACTGAAGCCGATCAAGGGGCTGGAGGCCGCGGATGAGTGATCGCATCGCCGCCAGTCTCCGGCAAATGTTCGAAGAACACCGGCTCGTCTTCTGGTACGATACCGACCGCGATATGCGGGCGGAGTTCGATGCGATCGACCTGCCCGGCGTGACGAAGCTTGAGATCGCCAACAACGAGTTCGGCCTGAAATACCGCGTGCTGAAGCAGGAACCCCAGACGAAGTTCCTGCTGTTTAAGGGTGCGCCCGAACCCGAGATGGCGGGCAACTGGCTCCTCGACTTGCAGCTCGCCTCCGCGGTCTTCAAAGCAGACCAGGCGGCAATATGGCTGGCAGAGCTGGGCCTGCCCTTGCAGTTCGAGAATGTCGTTCGCGGGCATGTCGAGTTCTTCCGGTCCAAGATTCGCGTCGAGGCGCTGAAGCGCGTGCTGCAAGCATCAGACACGCAGACGATGGTGCGGACGCGTATGCTAGCCGTGTGCGCGGCCGCCGAGGGCGGATTGGACATGACTGTCGAAGCCCTACTCGGCGAACTCGCCGGCGGGAAAGATGATGCCTTGAGGCTGATCGAGCGTTCCGGCCTGACAGAATTCCTCTGGGGCCAGATCAATGCGGCCTATGGCTACACTTCCGAGGAGCCCGACTTCGAGGATTTCGCCATCGCGCTGTTCCGATCGGCCTATGCGCGGGCCCTTGGAGAAGATGGTTCGCTGAACGCCGAAGCTTTGCTGGTATTCAGGCGGTGGAAGAACAACCGTCACTGGGCTGCTGCCTTCGAGACGCTTTCGGCCCGTTACCAGGATCTGTTGAAAATCGCGGACGGCTTATCGGCGCGCGACTTCCGCTCTCTAATGAGCATCGACCACTTCGAAGATATCGACCGGCAGATCATCCGGGAAATCGTCCGGGCCATGGCCGCGCAATCTGTCAGCGCCCCCGAAGTGCTGCACTGGGTGCGTGAACGGCGGCAGAGCCACTGGTATCCGATCTACGCTGATATCTACCAAGCGATCGGCTACGCCACGGAGTTTCAGCAGGCGTTGGCTGAGGTCAACCTGACCATGACCAGCCCTTCAGAGGGCGTGCAACGCTATGTGGGCAGCTGGTACCGATTGGACCAGCTCTATCGCAAGTTCATCTACCATATGCAGAAGAGCGGCCAGGCGTCACTGCTCGCTGATCTCTACGCCTCAGTTGAGAACCGCTACACCAACAATTTCGTCCTCGCGCTCAACGACGCCTGGCAGGACCAGATCGCCGATCTCGCTGAGTGGAAGATACCCGGCTTCGCCTCCCAAACCGACTTCTACCGCGACCAGGCGGCTGAATATCGGCGCAAGGATCAGAAGGTCGCGGTGATCATTTCGGACGCGTTCCGCTTCGAGGTGGGTGAGGAATGCCTTCGCCGCATTCGTGCCCTTGATCGCTTCGATGCTGAGCTGAAGCCAATGATTAGCGCGGTGCCGAGCTATACCCAGCTAGGGATGGCCGCCCTCCTTCCCCACGGAACGCTTGCTTTGGCCGAAGACGGGAGCGGCGACGTCGTCTCTGATGGCGCAAACACCAAGGGACTTGCGGCGAGGGAGAAGGTCCTTGCGGCGGGTCGCGAAGGAGACAGCGCCAAGGCCCTGAAGGCTGAAGAGGTGATGAACATGCGCGCGGACGACGGCAAGGCGCTCTTCCGCGATCACCACATCCTCTATGTGTACCATAACCGTATTGATGCCATCGGGGACAAGCTTCAGACTGAGGAGCAGCTGCCTGAGGCTGCTGAGGATACGATCGAGGACCTAACCAAGCTCGTACGCAAGCTGACGTCGGCCAACTTCTCCAACATTCTCATCACTGCGGATCACGGCTTCCTCTATCAGCACCGCGCTTTGGACGAGAGCGACTTTGCCATCGCCGATCCGCAAGGCGATGAAATCCTGTTCCGAAACCGACGGTTCGTGATCGGCCGCGGCCTTGCCCCCACCCCGGGCATGAAACATTTCGATGCTGCAGCGCTTGGTCTCTCAGGCGGCCTCGACGTCCTTATCCCGAATTCGATCAATCGCATGCGCGTGAAAGGCGCCGGCAGCCGCTTCGTGCATGGCGGCGCCAGCCTGCAAGAGATCGTCATTCCGGTGATCCGCGTGGGCAAACAACGGGAGACAGATGTCGGGCAGGTCGATGTACAGATCGTTGTCAGCGGACGGAATCTGATTTCATCAGGACAGACCGCCGTGACGCTATACCAGACCCAGCCCGTGTCCGAGAAAATGCGCTCCCGTGAGCTGCTTGCGGGGATCTATGCCACCGATGGGACACTGATTTCGGACGAGCACACGCTGATGTTCGATTTCCGGTCCGAGAACGCCCGCGAACGCGAGATGCCGCTCAAGTTCCTGCTCTCGCGCGAAGCAGATCGTTTTAACAATCAGGACGTGATCCTGAAGCTTTGCGAACGGGTCGGCAAAACGAGCGTCTACCAGGATCATGCCACACAGCGCTTCCAGTTGCGGCGCGGTATGACCAGCGATTTTGATTTCTGAGGAGCCCGCGGATGAGTGACCTCGACGCAAAGATTAACGAGCATTTTGCAGGCTTTGTAGTCCGGAAGGACCTTGTGAAGGCGGTTAAGGGGAACGCGATCGTCCCCACCTATGTGCTCGAATACCTGCTCGGCCAGTACTGCGCGACCGACGATGAAGCCTCCATTCAGACGGGTATCGAGACCGTCAAAGACATCCTGCGCAAGCATTATGTGCACCGCAGTGAAGCCGGGCTGATCCAGTCCACCATCAAGGAAAAAGGTCGCTACAAGGTCATCGATCAGGTGAGCGTCTCGTTGAACGAAAAGACCGACAGCTATGAGGCGGTCTTCGATAACCTCGGGATCAAGAAGGTCGCCGTCGACAGCGGGACCGTGAAGGCTCATCCTAAGCTTCTGGTCACCGGCGTGTGGTGCATCGCCGATGTGCAGTACGAGTTTTCCGAGGATGCGCGCATCTCGCCGTGGATCCTCGAGACCATCAAGCCGATCCAGATCGCCAAGGTCGACTACGAGCAATATCGGAATCTGCGCTCGGCCTTCACCACCGACGAGTGGATCGATCTGTTGATGCAAAGCATCGGCTTCAAGCCTGAAGCCTTTGGCCGTCGCAGCAAGCTGCTCCAGCTGCTCCGCCTCATCCCCTTCGTTGAACGGAATTACAATCTGATCGAGCTGGGCCCGAAGGGCACCGGCAAGTCCCACATCTATTCGGAATTCTCGCCGCACGGTCAGCTGATATCTGGCGGTGAGGTGTCGATCCCGAAGCTCTTCGTGAACAACTCCAACGGTCGGATCGGCCTGGTTGGCTACTGGGATGTGGTCGCGTTTGACGAGTTCGCAGGCCGAGAGAAGACCGCGAACAAGGCGCTCGTCGACATCATGAAGAACTACATGGCCAACAAATCCTTCTCCCGCGGGATCAATCCCATGGGAGCTGAGGCCAGTTTCTCCTTCGTCGGCAATACCGACCACAATGTACCGTTCATGCTCAAAAACAGCGACCTGTTCGAGGCGCTGCCGAGCCAGTTCCATGATTCCGCCTTCATTGATCGTCTTCACGCCTATCTGCCGGGATGGGAGATCGACGTGATCCGCGGCGAGATGTTCACGAAAGGCTATGGCTTCATCGTCGACTACCTCGCCGAGATACTCAGGCATCTGCGGTCGGAGGACTTCTCAAACCGGGCCGATCCGTTCTTCAAGGTCAGCGAGAAGATTTCGACGCGGGACCGCGACGCAATCTACAAGACCCTTTCGGGGCTCTTGAAGGTCATCTTCCCTGATGGAAGCCAAACCGAGTCCGAGGTCGAGGAGTTGCTGCGGCTCGCCATGGAAAGCCGCAAACGCGTGAAAGACCAGCTTGCCCGGATCGACAGCACGTATCCCGAGGTCGACTTCCACTACGTGCGCACCGATGGCACGAAAACCCGCGTGACGACCGTGGAGGAGGAGGAATTCCCTCAGTTCTACCACCTGCGGCCGATGCTCGATCCGAAGGCACAGGACACAGCCTCCGCGTCTGAAGATGAAGAGCACAGGCCAACAGAGGTTGCAGCATCGGTGACGGAGGATTCCCAACCGCAACCGCAAAAGCTGGACGTGCCTCCGGCACCTGCCGAGGGGCACCACGAGTTCACTGAGAACCGGAAGGGCCTCAGCTACGACAAGCTGTTCGGAATCCACCTTGAAGGCGCCCGGCGCATCGTGGTCACCGATCCATACATCCGGTTCTTCTATCAGATCCGGAACATGATGGAGTTCGTCGAAATGGTCATTCGCCGGACGCCGCCCGAAGATCAGGTTAGCATCCACTTGGTGACCGGGCCCGACGAGGGGAACATCTCACGCCAACGCGATCTGCTCGATTCCATCTCGGCAGCATGCACGGGGACAGGCGTTTCGTTCACCTGGGCGTTCGACACATCAGGAACGGCGCACGCCCGCGACATCGTGACGGACACGGGATGGAAAATCGTCCTCGACCGAGGCCTCGACGTCTTCCAGCCCCCGATCAAGACGGACGGGTTCTCTCTCGGCGACAGGCTGCAGGAGCACCGGATGCTCAAGAGCTTTTATGTGACCTATGTCCGCTTGGATGGTTCGCACGGCGCTCAAACAGCCATGTGATTGGATACCTGAACGATCCTCGGGGGAAAGATGGGTTTATCGCGAACAGAGATCATCGAGGCACTCACTGCGGAGCGTGGGTTGAGCTTGCAAGGCGCGCCATTCGAGGTCTTGGAAGCCGGGTGGGAAGAGGATCTCATCGTGCTCTCCGTCAAGCGCGGCAAATCACGTACAAAGGTGCCGATAGACGAGGGGCTCGAGGGGGCTCGTATTCGTTGGGGGACGGAGCTCGACCAAGGCGGGCTGATCAAATTGGTCGATCCGGACAAAGAGCGCTTCGTAATCCAGCTTTCTGAGGGGCGGATGCCGGTCGGGGGGACGACAGTCTGGGTGTTCCAGAACGACTTCCTCGGACCGCTCATCGATATGTGGAACGGCCCCATGGCCAAGGTGGCCGCCCAGCGCTTGAGGCAATCCAAGCAAGAACTGGAGCCGTTGCAACCCATCAAGCCGCTCCCCGGCGACTACGCCGATCTCCGCGAACGACAGGTGTTGGCGGTTCAAGGTTCAGCTTACCGCTGCTCGATCGTGATCGGGCCACCGGGAACCGGCAAGAGCTACACCATAGGAGCAATGACCTCCTATTTGATCCGCCGCTTCGAGAAGGGCCGAGTGCTCGTTGTCGGTCCGACAAACGTGGCAGTCGATACCGCAATTCTGGCGATCGACGACTGGCTGCAGCGTCTTGGCCGGCACGACCTAGCATCGCAGGTGAAGCGGATCGGTGCGCATTTCGATCCGAAGAAGTACGCTAGCAGGCCGCACTTGCTGGCAGACGGAATCGCCGATCGGGTCAATGAGTATCTGCTGCTGGAAGCTTCCGAACCCCCGAAAAGCAAGATCGCCGAATATGTGAAATGGAAGGATCGGTTGACAGCGGCCCGCAAAAGCCTGGGAGCTGACATCGGCGACACAGCAGCAAATGCGAAGGTCGTCGGCGTAACAGTGGCAACAGCGATACGCTGGCATGAGTTCCTGCGTAACCCCGCGTTCCCCTTTGTTCTCTGCGACGAAGCCTCGCAAGTTCTGGGGCCAGCAGCGATGATTATCACCGCGTTGGGGAATCAGACAATCTTTGCTGGCGATCCCAATCAGCTGTCGCCCATTGCTCGTTCAGACAACAAGAGCGTGAGGCGGACGCTCACCAGCACAGCCTTTGACGTCTTCAGGCATGTCCATACGACGAAACTCAATGAGCAGTCGCGGATGACCCAAGCGATCTGCACCGCCGTCGGATCAACATTCTACGACGGCGATCTTAGGGTATGCAGAAAGGCAGCAAGAGACCCGGAATGGAAGCGTCAGCGCAGCGCATTTTACGTCGATGGACGTGAAGTCCCTCGGATTTGCTTCGATCAGATCGATGAACCGGCAACGTACTCGGCGAAGTATGGGGGCCACATCCGGTTTCAGTCAGCCCGGCTCGTTCTGGATGCATGCGACAAGCTTGCCGGATCATATGTGGATCCGATCGACATCGTCGTACTAACCCCGTTCCGCGCTCAGGTTGCGATGCTCCGCGACTTTCTCCGCCGCAACCACCCTCAAATCAACGTGAGCACAATCCACCGCGCCCAGGGCAGCGAAAAGACCTTGGTGATCATGGACCCTGTGGACGCATCCAACCCATTCTTCGAGGGAGCCGAAGGGCGCCGCTTGATCAACGTCGCTATCTCACGGGCAAAAGCGCATGTCTTGATCCCCTTTCATCAGCGGGATTTGGCCAACCCATCACTAAAGAAAATCCACACTCAAGCCCAAGCGTTCTGGAATAAGGCCGGTGCCTTTGCGAAGCCCTTCTCGTTTAAATCGTGATCAGCTGCTCAGATCTCTCATGCCGCCGTCGCTCGCGATCAACTCCAAGTCATTCAATGCTGCGATTTGGCAGCAAGTGACAGCGATAGGGACACAAACAGCGCAGGTGGCAGCGGGTCGGTAGCAAAAGCGCCGACAAGCCCGAGGGGTGTCAATGGGGTTCGCGATCGGTAAAGGGGCCGGAGTTCGAAGTGACGAAACCAAAACGCCCTCACTGGTGGCCCCAACTTCAATCGTACGCATGGCTTCGAAGACGGAGGATGTTTTGAGTTCGACTTTCTACGCATTCCCACTGTCCGGAAGAGGCGAGGCGTTTCTTTTGCGCACAACGGCTGACGGACGGCCAAGGTCGGTCGTGGTCGACGCGGGCTATGCGGGGAAAGGGCCGGGTTCGCTGTTCGGCGCGATGACGCGCGAAGCACCCGACCTCAATACCATCGACCGCCTGATCTGTACGCATGAGGATGCGGATCATTGCGGCGGAATGCCCAAGTTTATCCGGGCATGGATTCAGTCTCAGCGCACAATTGGCCAGCTCTGGCTGCCGGCAATCTGGTCAGTGGGCGGCGCTGGACGCACGCGGACAGGCTGGAACGCGAGCGAGATCGTCAAAGGCGCGTTCGAAGTCGCTCCCGCGATCGCCGAGAAGCTGCGCGACTTAAATGAGGAACTGGCAGCAGACGGCGAGGATCATGCCGGCGTGAGCGCAACGATGCGGCACGCAGCCGCAGGTCTCGCACGTGACAGTAGCGAACTCGATGAGCTGCTGGGTAGATCGATCGAAGATAGCAATGCCGCTGACGCGGACGGCTTTTTACCCGGTGAGCCTGTTCCGGCTGAGGCCGATTGGCTCAACGAGATCAACCCGAGCCTGCTTGAGGAACTTTCTAACTTTCCTGCAATGATCCCGCTGCTCGATCTGCTGCAAGTGCCTTGGCCGCTCGTTTCGTTGAAGCAACTGACCGATGCGGTAACGCGCTCGGTCACGAGGCTGCCGCCTTCTGTCGAGTTCTTTATCAAACGTCCCGAATGTCTGGCGATGATGCTCGCCGACGATGCATTGAGGACCCACCAGCGGATCGCGCCTATCATCGCGGAAGCCATTCACTGGAACATCCCGATCCGCTGGTTCGACTTCGGCCGGTTCCGGACGAACAAAGAGGCGCGCGGCGGCGATCCTGAATTCCTTACGCCGGTGAACGCGGTTGAGGTGGCGGGCACACGAGGTAAGGTCGGCGCGGCGGTAGCGTTCCTCGCGCTAACGCTCAGCCGAGCCAACGTTGAAAGCCTCGTTTTCTTGCGGCATGATCGAATGGACGAGCCGCCCGTACTCTTCACCGCCGACTCTCGTCTCGCTTTCGGAACCGATCGCGTCAGGACGAACTTCCGAAAGCCTGTTGCTGGCCTGCCCATGCATCGCAAGCTCCTTGCGACCGCGTTCCATCATGCGGCTGCCAATAATGATCACGGCTATGGCGTGTTGAAGAGCTGGCTCGGATCGGCGACCCCGGTGCTGTATGTCCGCAACGGAGGTGCCCATATCAAGGGCGTCGCCCCCAACTTTCTTCGCTCCGATCGCTTGTGCGTCCGTTGCCACGGGAGCAGCGATCCGGCGCGTCTCGTGCGCATTGGCGCGCCCGCTGGCGAGTGGGAGATTCCCACCCATTATGTGCCGTGCGTCTGCGCCTAGCGGGGCAAGCCGATTGTGCTTCTCAAATGGAGCCAGCTTCTGATTGACAGGACAGGGAGCAGATTGCACTTATTTGAAGGAGCAGCCGGGAGCCAGTCGTGTCTAAGAAGATAAGTGGCGCTGAGTATCCCCTATCCAAGATTTTCTCGTCCGATTTCGAGTACGTCATTCCTTCCTATCAGCGGCCTTATGCGTGGACGCCTGATCAGGCAGGCGAACTCTTCGATGATCTGATAGCCTTTTATCAGGCCGAAAAAGAGGAAGGCTATTTTCTCGGCAGCATCGTACTGATCAAGTCGGAGGATAGCGCCTATTCGCAGGTGATCGACGGGCAGCAGCGTCTAACGACACTCACCATCCTGCTAGCCGCGATGGCCTGCGCGAACGACGGCGAGGACCGCGATGAGCTTCGACCCTACATCCTTGAACCGGGGAAGAAGATGGAAGGGATCCTTCCCAAGCCGCGCCTAGAGCTTCGCGAACGCGACAAGGGCTTTTTTGCGAAATACGTCCAGGATCTGAAGCTCGAGGCACTAATCGATCTCGATCCCTCGTCGCTCGACAATGAATCCCAGGTCAATATTCAGGCGAATGCAAAGCATTTCGTACAGTCCATAGCCAAGGCCTTGCCGACGCAGGAGAAGCTTCGGGAGTTCGTCACGTTCCTGCTGACGCGCTGCTATCTGGTGGCGGTCTCCACAGCCAGCCAGGATTCCGCGTTTCGCGTCTTCTCAGTAATGAACAGCCGCGGCCTCGATCTCCAGCCAACCGATATCATCAAGGCTGACACGATCGGTAAGCTCAAGAGCGAGAGCGATCGGCAACTCTACAACGACAAATGGGAGGAGATGGAGGTCGAGCTTACGCGAGATGGCTTCCGTGACCTCTTCACCTATATTCGCATGATCTATGCCAAAGAGAAGGCGAAACGTATCCTCCTTGAGGAGTTTCGGAATCACGTCCTTCCGAAAAACCCTGATCCGAAGATTTTTATAGACGACGTGCTTGAGCCATTTGCCGACGCGCTGGATGCAATCCGCAACGCCTCCTATTCCGCAACCTCCCACGCCGAGACTGTTAATTACTACATTCGGTGGCTTCAGCGGATCGACAATTCCGACTGGATCCCGCCAGCGATGCTCTACCTCAAGGAACAGCGAAACAAGCCCAAACGGGTTGCGCGCTTCTTCGAATTGCTCGAGCGCCTGGCCGCATACATGCACATTTGCCGCTGGAACGTGAACGATCGCATCGACGTCTACGCCGAATTGATCAACGATATCCAGTCGGGCGTCGAGCCGGACGACATGGCACAGTTCGAGTTTGAGGATGACGATCATGAAGCGTTCCGCGACGCGCTGGACGGCGACATCTATGAGCTTACTCCCCGTCGGCGCAATTATCTGATCCTGCGACTGGATTCATTTATCTCTGATGGTGCGGCGACATATGATCCCTCGATCCTTACGATCGAGCATGTCCTGCCGCAGACCGTCCCAGCAAATAGCGAATGGAAAACTTGGTGGCCCGACGAGTCGGAGCGAAAGGCCTGGGTGCACCGGCTCGCCAACCTCGTACCGCTCAACAAGAAGAAGAATTCGTCGGCGCAGAATTACGAGTTCGGTCCGAAGTGCAACATCTACTTTTCGGGTACAAAGAACGTATCCTCCTACGCGCTGACCAGCCAGGTCATGGTCGAGGATGAATGGACGCCCGAGATCGTCGAAGCCCGCCAGCAGCGCCTGCTCGGAATTCTTTACGAGAAATGGAATATCGAAGTGGCCTGAGGAACACCGTTCTGCACCGCACTAAAGCCTCTGGCTAGTGACGGACTGTGGGCCATCTGGGTCCAATTGTCATTGGCAGGTCGACGCCGTAACACTGATTGGGGGCAACCAAGCAACGCAAGCTAAATGCTTTTCTACGGGTCACTCGCCAGTTCCGAGGCAGCCAATCAACGTTGGAAGCTTACCTGACAGCCTTTTTTGTGCTATCTATGTTCTCGTGACGATATTCTCCCGCCGCCGCCTACAAGCCATGCTGGATGAGCTGGCACCGATCCTGACAAACGGAAAAGGCAAGGATCTCCTCCGTCGACTCAACAACAGTAAGGACGTTGACCAGGCCCTTCCTGCGGAAATGGAATTGGCGCTCCTTTGGGCCATCAATTCGCTAGGTCAGATTGAGGTTGAACCTGAGTGGTGGGGGGACAGCAAGCGGCCCGATGCAATCAGTCGCTCTCTAATCTCTGGCGTAACCACTGCCGTCGAGATTGCGGCCACGAACGACAATTCGTTGTCTGGCGAGGCCGAAATGGATGCAATCGCACTACAGATCAGCGAGGCTGCCAACCGCTCACAATCCGGCAGTGGCGATTATCTTTACTATCACTTCCGCGAGACCAGCGGCTACGCAGCAGGGAAGTATTATCGCCATCGCCTTGCACCCAAGGGATTCATGATCGACGATGCCATGCGCGTTGCCATCTCCGAATGGATCAAATCAGGTCGCTGTTTTACGGAGCGGCTGCCTCTGCAAGCCGAAGGGCTTCATGTTGAGATTGAGCGCAAGGCCTACAAACAGACGCGTTTCCACAACATATCTTCCTCCATGCCCGCCGAAGCGCATTCGGTTACCGACAATCCACTGTTTGATTTGCTTCGCCGCAAGAAGCGTCAGTTGAAAGCAGCCCCACAAGGCACCCTGCGCCTGCTGTTTTTGGCGGACGTGGGTTCAAGCCTACTCAACCGCATGGGGAAGTCCGGGTGGCGAGACCCCGCTGGAAGAACTGTTTCCGGGGAAGAGGTTATTAGCCATTTTGTCTGCACCTATCGCACCGAGATTGACGCCGTGGTGGTGTTTGCTCCGACCATTGAACGACCGACATGGCTAGGCCGCGACCCTCTTGGGAGGGAGCGGAAGCGCTGGACGGTAACCTTCTTCGGGACCGAGACGCTGGCCTTGCCTCCTGCCGGATTGGAACGATTGGCCTCTGTCCTGCCAGCTCCGCATTACGAGGGTTATCAGGCCCGATCGCTTTTTAGACAGGGATCCTTTGCGCCGGACGGAAGAGGTCAATATCTGGGGATGACTGTGACGACAAACGGCAAAGAGAACCTCAACACCATCCAGTTCCCTGCGCGGCTATTGCTTGATCTTCTAGCGGGGAGGATCACCGAAGAACGGTTCCGGAATTATCTTTCCGATGGAGATCGCAACAAGAACCTTTTCGAAATTTGGCTCAACATGGGTATGACCTTGAGCGGCGCTGAAATCTCTCCACGCAACCTCGACGAAGATGACGACCACATCATCCTCTATTTCTCGGATGACCCCGCCGCACGTCCATTTTCATTGAAGCGTCCTTGAATCGGCTGAAGCGGAGCAGGCGCGAGGAACCGGAGGATTAATCGATGGAAGAGCGGCCAAAGAGCGCGAGTGAAACTTGGCTGGAGTCAAGGGCGCCGGGGTTCAAGGATCTACCCGAGGACGATCGCCGCGCGATCTTCGATTTCGCCTTTCTGTGGAGCCTGTTCGAGGCCGAGATCATGGAGGCGAACGCCCGCGTCGATCGCATCACCGAGAAGATCGACGCTTGGGTGGCGGCCGATATCCTGTGTGCGGACCTCTATGACGTAGAGCTGGCCTACTTCCGCGACCGCTATTTCGCCGACGGCGAGCTGACCTACCACTATCCGTACTTGGATCTGCGCAAGCACGATCACCCCGACCTAGTAGAAGCCGTCATTCGGGGGGTAAACAACGACCCACGCGATCGCACATTGGCTCTGCTGATGATCATCTGGCGTCTACGCAACAATCTCTTCCATGGCGCGAAGTGGGCGTACCAGATCAAGGGTCAACGCGAGAATTTCATGCAGGCAAACGCCGTGCTCATGCGGGTCCTCGAACGCCACGGCCAGTTGCCCTGAGCCCCAGCAGATCCTTCGCACTGTCAGGAAAATTCGATAATCTGGGCTTCGAACAGATGATCGCCGCGATTGACGCAAGGATGACGGAGCTCTTGACGCTTTCTCTAAAGTCCGGCTCCTCGCAAGCTTGCGCCTTTCAAGTGAACCGAAGAATGCAATAATCTGCCTTGAGGTAAGCCCAGCCTGTCATGCTCCCGGCCCTAGTTCCAACAGACTTCATCGAGATCGATCGTCGATTTGTTCCTCTCGAACAGCTCGGCAGGCCAGATGCAGATGAGTTGTGGGCAGACGTCCTTGCAAGCAGGAAGGAGACACGCGACTGGGATTGGCTGTTGTCGCACCGCGTCGTTGCGCTACTGGCCGAAGCCGGTTCGGGCAAATCCTATGAGTTTCGGGCCCAAGTTGATCGCCTTGCTCGCGTTGGTCGATCTGCATTTTACTTTCGCATTGAGCGAATGTGTGATGGGTCGCTCGAAAGCGCGTTCGAAACGCCCGAACAGGAAGCCGCGTTCCGAACTTGGAAGGCAAGAGGCGACGATGCGGTGTTCTTCTTGGACTCTGTCGATGAGGCAAAGCTCCCCAAGGGTGTAAAATCCGAACCTCTGCGTGATGCACTCATTACGCTCGAGCGTGCGATTGGGCCCAGACTAACGGGTGCACGGGTTGTCGTCTCATGCCGCGGCAGTGAGTGGTATAGAGAGACCGAACAGGTCCACATTTCATCATTCGCATCGCGGATTTTTGCGGCTTCCCAAGGCGAACAACAGAACTCCGACGATCAGAAGCTCTTGCGGAGTGTGAGTTTTGCAGCTTTGGACATCCCACGTGTCAAGTTGCTGGCGGCCGCGTACGGGGATCCTGACGGCTTTATTGAAGCGCTTGATGAACATCAACTGTGGGATGAGGTGCGCACGCCAATGGACGTTGTCCATTTGGCGACCATCTATTTTGCCAATGAGGATATGACGGGGCTGATCTCGCAACTGTCTTCGCGGTCAGCTGTCCTCAATGCTTCAGTTCGACGGCGCTTGGCCGATCGCCCGGACAGTCGCAGTAGAATGGAAATGCTGCCGTTCGAAGCGCTTGGAGTCGCACGGTTTCTAGCTTTTGCGCTAACAGCAATGCAACTGCGGGACATCAGCTTCGACACCCCCGTCGTCGGCGCTCTCGATGCAAGATCGCTATTGGAACATGGCCCTATCTCAGCATCGCCACTGCAGCTGCGGCAGATGCTAGCAACACCGCTGTTTACACCAGCAGGCCCCGGATCCGTGCGCTTCTATCGCCCCGAAATAGAAGCAATGCTGGCTGCACAGTACCTAGAATCGCTGAGGGATCATCTTCCAACAACCAGCATAACTGAGGCATTCGGCAGTCAGTCTTTTGGCGTTCGTTTCGTCGCACAACCCTTTGGGCCAATGCTTGCCTGGCTCGCGGCAAGTGATCCATGGATTTTGCGGTGGCTTACCAACACAGCTCCTGAGTTCCTGATCGAGGAAGGCGATCCCCGTGCCTTGGCGGTTGGGGATAGGATCGCGGCGCTTGAGCAGCATGTGAGCCAGACCCATCGAAATCTGCCAGGCGGCTTCTACTTCCCAAATGCCGCGCTGGCGCGCTTTGCGGATGCCGACCTGGAAGCGACTTTAGTTCATCTCCTGACGAGCGTTCCCGTCGCCCGTGAAGCTAAGCTCCACCTCCTTCAGATCGTACGTATGGGGAAATATGCGTCGGCCGCCGACTGGCTGGAACAGGTTTGCGGTGACGCATTCACCCCCTCGGACATCAGGGCGTATGCAGTTCGAGCCCTTATCGCCTGCGGGACGATGGATCACCTTCGCCGGGCTTGCGAGACCATGCTTGCATGGGGGACTCCGTTGTATGTTAAGGGATATTCAGATCACCACTCGCAGCGAGAAGACGACGCTCGAATACATTTTATCGGAGCAGCTTACCCGCACGCCATTTCGCTCGAGACAATGCTTCGACTGCTGGCGCAGGTCAAAGGGCGCGAATTTGCGCGGGATGGGGATGTCTTCGTGGCGCTTTCTGAACGTGCACCGCCCGCGGATTTGCCTCTGTTGATCGAAGGGTTGGAAAGCCTGTGCTGGAAGACCCGACCTTCAACTCATTTCCGCCACAAAGCCCCGGAGAAGACTTCCCGAGCCAGCCTCCTTTTCGACGGATTGTGCGCCTCCATCGCTCGCTCTGTCGTTGAGCAGCCGGACGCCGTTCGCATCGAGAGTATCTGTTGGTGCTTCGACGCAAGCAGATATTCGAACCTAGATCGCGACAAAGAAGAATGGCGGGAGATGTCAAAGGCGCTGCGCCGGTCGGCCACTGTTCGACAGCGACTAATCGTTGCGGCCGTCAGTTCCAAGCAGGCCCACCATCCCCTCGTTGGCCTTCAGAGCATGATGAGCGGCACTTGGGGCGAGAGTCCTGAAGCTCGGTCTGCCGATATCGCGTTCGCACTCCATGAATATGAAGAATCCAGTGCCGAACTTCGCGAAATCTGGGCTGACTTTCTATTGAGACGGATCGTCCCGGAGACGAGCATAACGTATCGCAGGATCCGTTTCGGACTTGCACGCAGGGCAATTCGCCAAAGGGCGGGCATCGATTGGACGACATTGAAAAAGTTGCGTTGGCGCCCATTTGGTTGGGTCCGGCGATTGTGGTTCCGATACACCTATAGCGATTGGTCGCACATCCGGTTCAAGCTGAGGTACTTTCTTCGCGACTTTCGCGAAAAACTGATCTGGGGCTGGACGCTTGTTCGAAACTGGCGGAAGCTCAACCAGGGAGATCACTGGACTCTCGCATTTCATTTTGCCTTCTGTGATAGCGATGAGAAGCTCAGCCGTGAGGAATTGCTGGGGCGCAAAGGCCCGATTTTCGGGAGGATTCTCATAAACGCAGCGACTCGTTGGGCTAGCAAGATTTTGCCCGATATCAGGTATCGACGCGAAATAATCTGGCTCAACGATACCGGTTTTCGTTGGCTTCACGAAGTGGATCCTGAATTTGCTCGCGGGCTTACAGAGCCGGTTCGGCGAGCCGCGATCCAACAAGACCTTTGGGAGAGCGACGAGAGCCCGGACTGGGCTGATGCGATCGCCACCGCTGACATGGCCCTCTGGTCGGAGGTCGCAATGTCGGAAGTGATCGCAGAACTCTCACGACGAGCTACGTTTGAGCCTGAGCATTCGAACACACCGCTTTGGAAACTGCACAAGCACCCGGTCAAACTGCAATCAGCTGTCGCGTCCGCATTGCTCGACTGGGCAGAGCATAACACCACGATGTGTCGGATCGATATACGGCCCTTGGCGGACATCGTCCAATCAACACCAGAGCTTGTTGTTCGCCTCCAGTCTTTGGCCCGCCGGGGAACGCGCGAAGCCCTTTATGAAGGGCAGTGGCGTCGCGGCCTGGCATGGTTGGAGGTCTGGGCGCAATATGACGTGGAATCGATCGAATGCCTGTGCGATTGGCTCGAGAATGAATGGCGCGGAAACAAGGCTTGCGAGTTCTATGCTTTGTCGGCCTTGGGAAATCTGCTGGGTAGCAGATGGAACCGTGAAACCGTAACGCTTACGCCCCTGCCGAGCGAGTTGCGCCTGCGGTTGGCAAATCTGGTGCACGATATCGTCCGCCTTGCGGAAGACGAACCAACTCGCGAAGGGGTGCAAACGGTTACGCCGCGGCGCGAATTGGAGGATGTCAGGCGCTTGGTCGAAAACTACCTCGGGGCCGACCACAGTCCTGCTGGCCGCCAAGCTTTAGTCTGTTTTGTTGAGAGCAGAATCTTGCCTGCGTTCCCTGACTGGGCTGAACGTTGGCTGGCGAGCCATGCACGCGCAGCTAGTCAGCCTGAGAGTTGGACAATTGATCAGGTTTCCCAATTTGCTCGGCGCGGATCAATCGCGCCATCGGATGGGGATGGCTTGCTGGCGCATGTCATGGCCGAGATCACGGAAATCTGCGCTGAACTGAATTCATCTGAGTTCGATCGGAGGGCGCTGTTCGACGGATCGACCGACGAAAGCGACTTCCGCGCCTGGCTCGGACATGAACTAGATCGTCGACTGCGAGGTTGGGCATCGATCACACAAGAAACGGTAACGAGGGGGGAGAAGCGGACCGATCTCCGCATAGAACTGCGGAGTGGTAACTACGCAGTTTTAGTCATCGAAATCAAATTAGCGCATCGCTGGAACCGAGATGTGCTTTTGGACAAAATAAAAAGCCAGCTCGTTGATCAATATCTGATTGGGGACAGGCGCATTAAGCACGGAATTTATCTGCTTGTCGACTTCGGGCTGCCCCTTAAAGGAAGCCTGCCAGACGCAACCAAACCGGATCTCACGGAATTCGCAAGCCAATTGACGGCCCGTGCAGACGAATTGTCCGGAGAAGACGGCAGAGTGGTAAAATTTCAGCAATTCTCGATATTTAAGTAAGCTCAGCAACACGTAGTCCCACCAGCATGGCGGGAAGTCACGCAGCCAAGTTTGCTGAACGGTATTTCCCACGTTTCTAGAGCAGACGCTTCGGCACTTCGCCAAGCTTTGGCATCGAAGAGGGCGCGCACAAATGTGGCGGGGCATCAAGCCTCACCTGTGTCGCATTGGCGCGAGTCCCCTGATCGGATGGAAATTTGCGCCAAGCACCTCGCGTCTCAAATCCCTCAGGTTTCTCCCCGAGATTATCGCGTTGCTCGGCGCGACGCAGGCACGCTGACAGCATCGGTTCCAGCTGCAACCGATGCAGTGTTCCATCCCGCATAAAGAGTTGCGCGGAAGGGAAGATGGAACAAATTTAGAACGCTTGGGCGATCCCTGCCGTCGTGATATGGTGCTTATGAAAGGCACGGGTTATGTCAATTCACGATCAATCGGATCCATACGATCCTCTCAGCACATGGGACAGCCCCTATACGCCGGGCACGCCCATGGGAGACTCACTCCGCTGGAATGAGGTCCGAAAGAGCGAGCCTCTTATTGAACCGAATTACAAAACGCACACAACCAAACTACCCGTAGTGCGCATCGCAGCCACGTTCATACTAGGTATGTGGGGCGCGATTATACTGGGGCTTCTTCTTTAGGGTTCCTCGACGATCTAAAATCGCGCACCCAAGCAGTCATTTCCTATTCGGGAATGAGAGGTGCAAGTGATTGTCATGACCCTCGTATTTCTGGGTTAGCCCTTCCTTCACCAACACAGGATCGTTGAAGAGAACGGTGGCACCAGGGTTACGCTCCTTCATGAACTCAATGTAGTTACGCGTTTGCTCGCGATCATAGGCGCGGCTCTGCCAAGTGACAGGAGCATTACCACCATCGCGACGGAACGGCCGAATATCCACCTGCCTTCCTTCCTCATGGGTTTCATGGCCAGCAATGTCGCCGCCACCGCGCTTGCTGATGTCCCCGATATTTACCGGAGACCCCCCGCGCCTTGCCCACTCGGCTGACGAAGCGCGCAACTCGTTCGCGACCGACTCGGTTGCATACTGACTGCCGGGCGCGGAGTAGGTTCGAAAACCTTCGCCGGAACGAGGCAGCACAGAATTCACGGGGCCGCCACCAGTGGCCCCTCCCCCGCCGATGCCGAGAGTGTTTCCAACCCGCTCGGACGTATCCGAAATCCAGCCCTTTGCATCCTCAAGATAATTCTCAGCGCCCTTTATGACGGGAGAGACCAATGAACTGCCGATGGATTCATGATTGCGCTCGTCAACCCGGTCTCCGAGAGCTGCGGCACGGCTCTCGGCGCCGCTGACTTTGTTTCCAAGAGACAAGCCCTCTGAAGTCAGACGGAACGAACCCTCGTCAATTCTTTCTGCCGCTTCCTCTCGTACGGAAGCATCTCCCGAATTAGCGCGCACGCTAACGTTGGGCCCGCGCGCCGAGATCGCGCCGATGTTCGCCTCACCGAACGATTGGACATCCTCAGCCGATGAGACCGACGGTCGCACACCTGTCGGAGTGCCCAATTCGGGGAATGAAACACCGAGTTCCTGACGCACCTGATCAACCTTATCGTCCATGAATTGCCTCAGCAGGATTTGCTTCGCTTGCTCCTGCTCCGGGGTCGCAGCCACTAGGCGTGGTTGCCAGCCCGTCGATGCAAGGACGCTGTTCTCCGGGGCGCGCAGCGCCTGCTGCGCATAGGTAACGAACTCCTGTGTCTCATCCTGGGTGAGCGAGTATCCGCGCGATGCAGCTTCGCTGAAGTCCTGACTGTGCCGCTCGTAGGCCTCCTGCGTGCGAGATGCCTCATTCGAATAGGTCCGCGTGTCGGCCAAGCTAGCAGAATAGCGATCAGAGAGAGACTTCAGTTCACTGTCGGAACTAGAACTAGTCGCGCGGGTGAAGTCCTCGCGCGCTTGCCTTGCCTGCGTCGAATTCGACTCCTTGTAGGCGTAATCGGCGACCCGCGAGAGAGCCTGATCAGCAGTAAGCGTCTCCCCGGTAGCATGTCTGTGTTGTGCGATTATGCTCGTAGAAAGCTTTGCAGCAGCATCAGCACCGATTGCAGCAACAATGCCATCCGAACTTCCAACACCAAGTTTGCCATTTACGCCTCCTAAGGCACCGGCTTCGCCAGACAAGAGGAAAGATCTCGAGATGCTCTGCGAGTCGCTTTCGCTAAGGCCAAACCTCTCCTGAAGGGTGTTAGACAGCGACCGGACCTGGTCGTTGAATTTCGACACGC